>ERZ761602.205-NODE-205-length-143215-cov-21.136470_pt1 | contig 143215 bp, 151 predicted proteins | sample MGYA00512165_ERZ761602 | MGnify/ENA primary metagenome ERZ761602 (study PRJEB28899, sample SAMN02445085) | bioreactor sludge metagenome | biome: EBPR sludge; isolation source: Thorneside wastewater treatment plant | place: Australia: Brisbane, Thorneside... | reverse complement strand
CCGAGAGTCTGCAGGACCAGGCGGGCAAGCTGGCCGAGGCGGTGAGCGTGTTCAAACTGGAATCCGCTGCGCGGGCCTACAGTCGGCCGGCCGAATTGCCGATATCGAATGGCAACGTGGCCAGGCTGCCGGCCGCCCAGAAACGCACGTCGCCCAAGGCGGTGCAGCTGGCGCCTCCGAAGAAGCTTGCAGTCGGCGGCGGCAACGACGAATGGGAAGAATTCTGAGCGGTGGCACGGGAGAGCGAAGCGCCGCGATCAAACCTAAAAAAGGAAAAAAGCAATGCGATCCAACCTGCCTGTCACCAATACCGAATACGTCCTGAAGGACCATGAGGCGCCGACTTCGAAGACGGATACCCACGGCAGAATCACCTTTGTCAACCGGGATTTCGTCAACATCAGCGGCTTCAGCGAGGACGAGCTGATCGGCGCACCGCATAACATCGTGCGCCACCCCGATATGCCGGTCGAGGCGTTCGCCGATTTGTGGAGCACGCTACGGAGCGGCAAGGCTTGGACTGGGCTGGTGAAGAACCGGTGCAAGAATGGCGATCATTATTGGGTGGAAGCCAATGTGGCGCCGATCGTCGAGAACGGCACGGTCGTCGGCTATACCTCCGTTCGCGGCAAACCCAGTCGTGATCAGGTGCAGGCAGCGGACAGCGCCTATCGTGCGATCAAGGCCGGCGATTCGATGCTCGAAATCCACGAGGGCGAGGCAGTCAAGCGTTCCTTCGTCCAGCGCTGCCGCCTGCTGAAGAATCTGTCGCTGAAGACCATGCTGGCCATCGCTGCCGGGTCGGTCGGTGCCCTGTTTGCCGGGATCGGTGTTCTGGCCTGGCTGGCGACGACCGGCAACGGTACGTCCTACCTGAACTGGTTGATGGCGATCTCGATATTGGGCGTGCCGCTGGCCGTGGTGTTCGGGGTGCTGTCCTATCGCAGCGTGGTGGTGCCGCTTGAGCATGTTCGGGAGGAAATCGACCGGATCAGTTCGAGCGATCTGACCGGGCAGATCGAGGCCAAGGGGATCGTCGAGCTGGCCAGGTTGATGCAGTCGCTGCGCATCCTGCAGATCAACACCAAGTGGCTGGTCGGGCAGATCAGGGAAAGCACCGATCTGGTGAATGCGGGCGCAAGCGAAATTGCATCGGGCAATGCAGATTTGTCTGCGCGTACCGAATCGCAGGCCTCGAGCCTGGAAGAGACGGCCTCCTCGATGGAAGAGCTGACCAGCACCGTCAAGCAGAACGCCGAGAACGCCCGCCAGGCCAACCAGCTGGTGGTTTCCACCGCCGACGTTGCCGCCAAGGGTGGAGCCGTCGTCGGCCAGGTCGTCGACACCATGGCCTCCATCAAGGACAGCTCGCGGAAGATCTCCGACATCATCGGCGTCATCGACGGCATCGCCTTCCAGACCAACATCCTCGCCCTCAATGCAGCGGTCGAAGCCGCGCGTGCGGGCGAACAGGGCCGCGGCTTTGCCGTCGTCGCCTCCGAAGTGAGGAACCTCGCCCAGAGGAGCGCCGGTGCGGCCAAGGAGATCAAGTCTTTGATCGAAGACTCGGTTGGCAAGGTTGACGCCGGCGGCAAGCTGGTTGACGAAGCCGGCAAGACCATGGACGAGATCGTCACCTCGGTCAAACGGGTCACCGACATCATGAGCGAGATTGCGGCGGCGAGCCAGGAACAGAGTGCCGGGATCGAACAGGTCAACCAGGCCGTCGGCCAGATGGACGAGATGACGCAGCAGAACGCGGCGCTGGTCGAAGAAGCGGCGGCTGCGGCCGAAAGCCTGCAGGACCAGGCGGGCAAGCTGGCCGAACTGGTCAAGACCTTCAAGCTGGTCCGGACAGGACAGCGGTCAAATGGCAGCCGCCAAGCCACGGCCGCCATGGGACAATCCCGTCCCCAGCCCGCCGCGGCCGAAAGCCTGGCAGCGTAGACGGATAGATGGTTGGATGATCCCGTCGGATGAACCCGACGGGCGTGGCGTGTGACGGAATGGTCCAGAACAGGAAAATCGGGCTTGGTTTGATTCGTGCGTTCAGCCTGGAACGCAATATAGATTGGACGCACATTTCGACATGAAGCCTGTATTGAAGACTCCGCCCGACAGCGCCAAGGTATTTTCATTCACTCCGCGCGATTTCTCCCGGATACGGTCATTGATCTACCGGCAGGCCGGGATTGCACTCACCGACAGCAAGCAGGAGATGGTCTATAGCCGTCTGGCGCGTCGCCTGCGGGCCAAGGGACTGAATTCCTTCGAGGAATATCTCGACGAACTGGAGAATGGGCGCGACAGTGACGAATGGGAGGCGTTCACCAATGCGCTGACGACCAACCTGACCTCGTTCTTCCGCGAGGCGCATCACTTTCCGATTCTCGCCGAGCACATGCTCGGCATGAAAGCGCCGCTTTCGATCTGGTGTTCGGCCAGTTCGACCGGCGAGGAGCCGTATTCGATCGCCATGACGGTATGCGAGGCGTTCGGAACGCTCACGCCGCCGGTCAGCATCGTGGCCACCGACATCGATACCAATGTGCTCGAGACGGCGGCGAACGGCGTGTATCCGATCGATCGCATCGACAAGATGGCGCAGGAGCGGGTCAAACGCTTCTTCCAGCGCGGCAAGGGAGAGCGTTCCGGCCTGGTGCGGGTGCGCCCCGAACTTCGCCAGTTGATCACGTTCAAACCCCTCAATCTGCTGGCCAGCAGCTGGCCGGTCAGCGGGCCGTTCGACGTGATTTTCTGCCGCAATGTGATGATTTATTTCGACAAGCCGACACAGAGCCGGATTCTGGAGCGCTTCGTTCCGCTGATGAAGCCGGAAGGACTACTGTTCGCGGGGCATTCCGAAAACTTCATGTACGCGTCCGACGCCTTCAAGCTGCGCGGCAAGACGGTGTATGAACTGAATTCCCGCCATGCCGGTGCCAGGAAACACGCATGAATCCTGCCATCGAAGAGCAGCTTGCGACCAATCTGTATTACGACCGGACCTTCGACTGCGAGGCCGCCAAGATATTGCCCGGTGAGTATTACTTCACCAATCGTCCCATGCTGATCGTTACCGTGCTCGGCTCCTGCGTCGCGGCGTGCATCCGGGACAAGGTGTCGGGAATCGGCGGCATGAATCACTTCATGCTGCCGGACGGGGGCGGCGATGCCGGCAATCCGATGTCGGCCTCGATGCGCTACGGCGCATATGCGATGGAGGTGCTGATCAACCAGCTGCTCAAGGCAGGCGCCCGGCGCGACAATCTCGAGGCCAAGGTATTCGGCGGCGGCAACGTCCTGCGCGGCTTCACCAGCATGAACGTGGGCGAACGCAATGCCCAGTTCGTACGCGATTTCCTGAAGGCGGAAAACATACGCGTGGTGGCGGAGGACCTGAACGACGTGCACCCGCGCAAGGTGTATTTCTTTCCGCAGACCGGCAAGGTCCTCGTGAAGAAACTCAAGCAACTCAACAATTACACGCTGGTGAAACGCGAGCAGGACTACGCGAGCCGGCTTAAGACCAATGAGGTGGTCGGCGAGATCGATTTGTTCTGACCGCCGGCAGGGATGAGACCCGGAATTTAGCATGACGAAAATCAAGGTTCTGATCGTGGATGACTCGGCGCTGATCCGCGGCGTGATGAAAGAGATCATCAACAGCCAGCCGGACATGGAGGTCGTGGGCGTGGCCCCCGATCCGCTGGCGGCGCGCGATCTGATCAAGCAGACCAATCCGGACGTCCTGACGCTGGATGTCGAAATGCCGAAGATGGACGGTCTGGAGTTTCTCGAGAAACTGATGCGCCTGCGCCCGATGCCCGTGCTCATGGTGTCGACGCTGACCGAACGCGGTTCCGAAATCACCATGCGGGCCCTGGAACTGGGAGCGGTGGATTTCGTCACCAAGCCCAAGATCTCGATCCAGAGCGGCATGCTGGAATACACTGACCTGATTGCGGAGAAGATCCGCATCGCGTCACGGGCCCGGATCAAGCAACGCACGCCGGGGACTGCCCCGACGCATCCTGCGGGGCCGCTGGCGCCGTTGCGCAACCCGCTGACGAGCAGCGAGAAACTGATCATCATCGGCGCCTCCACCGGCGGCACCGAGGCCATCAAGGATTTCCTGGTCCAGCTGCCTTCCGACTGTCCGGGCATCCTGATTACCCAGCACATGCCGGAAGGCTTTACCCGCTCGTTCGCCAACCGGCTCGACAAGCTGTGCAAGATTTCCGTCAAGGAAGCCGAGGGTGGGGAACGGGTGCTGCCCGGCCACGCCTACCTCGCACCGGGGCATTCCCACCTGATGCTGGTGCGTAGCGGCGCCAACTACATGACCAAGCTCGACCAGGGACCGCCGGTCAACCGCCATCGTCCCTCCGTCGACGTCCTGTTCCATTCGGCGGCCGTCAGCGCGGGCAAGAACGCGGTCGGCGTCATCCTTACCGGGATGGGCAAGGACGGCGCGGCGGGCATGCTGGAAATGAAAAAGGCCGGGGCCTACAACCTGGCGCAGGACGAGGCATCGTGCGTGGTGTTCGGCATGCCCAAGGAAGCCATTGCCAGCGGCGCCACGCACGAGGTGGCCCCGCTGCACGAATTGCCGGGCCGGGTGATGGAATTTTTTGCGGCGCATGGCAACCGCGCGATGCGGGTGTAAACGTCCGTTTATACCCGTTGCGCAGGCGGATTTCGCGCTTAAGTTTGACGCCGCAATGCCGATTAATCCAGTAACAATGAACTGCACCAATGGAGTACTGCATGGCCGATCCGAACACGAAATTCCTGGTTGTCGACGACTTTTCCACGATGCGCCGCATCGTGCGCAATCTGCTCAAGGAACTGGGATACTCCAACGTTGAAGAAGCGGAAGACGGTGCCGACGGCTTGGCCAAGCTGCGTTCCGGAAATTTCGATTTCGTCGTGTCCGACTGGAACATGCCGAACATGGATGGCCTGACCATGCTGCAGAACATCCGTGCCGATGCCACCCTCTCAAAGCTGCCGGTCCTGATGGTGACCGCCGAGGCCAAGAAGGAAAACATCATCGCTGCGGCGCAGGCCGGCGCCAGTGGCTACGTCGTCAAACCTTTTACCGCGGCCACACTCGACGAGAAGCTCTCGAAGATATTTGAAAAACTCGACAAAGCGGGAGCCTGACGTGGAAACGCAATTCGTCGGCTCTGCTGTAGCCGTGACCGTGTCGCACGCCGCGAGTCCCGAGGGCTGCGAGTCGGAGGAGATGCTGGCGCGGGTTGGGCAGATCACCCGGACGCTGCACGACAGCCTGCGTGAATTGGGCTTGGACAAGGTGCTGGAAAAGGCGACGACCGAGATCCCCGACGTGCGGGAACGCCTCAACTACGTGGCGCGCATGACCGAACAGGCAGCACAGCGCGTGCTCAACGCCACGGATGCGGCCATTCCCATGCAGGAACGCATCGATGCGGGCGCCGACGAAATCCTGAATGGCTGGCAGGCTGCCTTCAAGGCGCCATTTTCCGAGGCCAATTACCGCGACATGGCGACCATGACCATGCAATGCCTGGCGGACATGCGCAACGACACCAGCGCCACCAAGCAGCAGTTGCTGGACATCATGATGGCGCAGGATTTCCAGGATCTGACCGGGCAGGTGATCCGTAAGGTGACCGATCTTGCACACAACCTGGAGCGGCAACTGGTGCAACTGCTGATCGACTATGCGCCGGCCGAAGTAAAACGGGAATCCAATAGCGGCCTGCTCAACGGCCCCCAGATCAATCCCGCGAGCAGGAACGACGTGGTGGCCGACCAGAGCCAGGTCGACGATCTGCTCGACAGTCTCGGTTTCTAAAGCCTTTCGGAGTTTCCGGATTCAAGCGCCGGGCTGCAGGGATTCCCTGCGGCCCGGCGTTTTCGTTTCGCCCGTCCTGCCTGCTAGGGATGAAGCGCCCGGATGACTGCCGTCGTGGCTTCGAAGCCATTCCGGAACATATGCTCGAACTGGGGCGTGAAGTAGGGCAGGGTGATGTCCAGCGCAATCAGCCCCACTCCCAGGGTGATGGGAAAACCGATCGCAAAGATATTGAGCTGGGGCGCCGAGCGCGTGAGGATGCCGAGTGCCAGGTTGGTCATCAGCAGGATGGCGATCAGCGGCAGTGCCAGTTGGAGGCCGACGGAAAACACGACGGAGCCATAGTTGGCGACGCTGTAGAAACCTGCCGTGGAGAGCGGCTGCGGACTGATAGGCAGGCTCTTGAAACTCTCGGCGAGGATACCCAGCAGCAGCAGGTGCGCATTGACCGCGAGGAACAGCAGCGCGGCCAGGAGATTGAAGAACTGGGAAATCACGATCGTCTGGCCGGCGCTTTGCGGATCGAAGAAGGACGCAAACCCCAGACCCATCTGCAGGCCGACGATCTCACCCGCCGCCTCGACCGCGGCGAACACGACGCGCATGATGAAGCCGATCGCCATGCCGATGAGCAGCTGCTGGATCAGGATGAACAGACCATACCAGGAGCCCAGTCCGATATCGGGCATGGGCGGCAGCGTGGGGGCGATGATCAGGGCGATGAACACGCCCAGGCCGATCTTGACGCGCCGCGGTACGGAACTGTGGCCGAATACCGGCGCCAACATGATCAGGCCCAATATGCGGGTGAGGGGCCAGATGAAGCTGATCAGCCAGGCGTTGAGCTGGGCATCGGTGAGGCTGATCATGGATTTCTGCGGGAGGTCAGCCGATGAGGCTGGGAAGGTCGGTCAATACCCGTCGCATGTAGTCGGTCATGACCGTCAGCATCCAAGGGCCGGCAATGGCGAAGGTCGCAAGCACGGCGATGACCTTGGGAATGAACGAGAGGCTGGCGTCGTTGATCTGGGTGGCGGCCTGGAAGACGCTGACGATCAGGCCGACCACCAGGGTGACCAGCAGGACAGGGGACGCCACCAGGATGGTCATTTCCAGCGCGGTGCGGCCCAGGGTCATTACGCTTTCGGGTGTCATGGCGTGTGTCTCTCAGGGTCGGGTTAATAGAAGCTTTGCGCCAGCGAGCCCAGCAACAGATTCCAGCCGTCCACCAGGACGAACAGGATGATCTTGAAGGGCAGCGAAACGATGGCGGGCGACACCATCATCATCCCCATTGCCATCAGGATGCTGGCGACGACCATGTCGATGATGAGGAAGGGAATGAACACGGCAAAGCCGATCTGGAAGGCGGTCTTGAGTTCGCTGGTGATGTAGGCCGGGATCAGCACGCGCATCGGCACGTCGGCAGCGGTTTTCGGCGCCGCTGTGCCCGACATCTTCACGAACAGGGCGAGGTCGGTTTCGCGCGTCTGCTTCATCATGAATGCGCGCAGCGGCACGGCGCCCTTGTCGAGCGCCTCACCCACCTGGATACGGTTCTCGGAAAGCGGCTGATAGGCTTCGGTGTAAATCTTGTCCAGGGTCGGCCCCATCACGAAGAGGGTCAGGAACAGCGCCAGGCCGATCATTACCTGGTTGGGCGGCGACGATTGCGTGCCCAGCGCATGGCGCAGCAGCGACAGTACGATGATGATGCGGGTGAAGCTGGTCATCATCAGCAGCGCGGCCGGCAGGAAGGATAGCGAGGTGAGCAGCAGCAGGGTCTGCAGGCTCAGCGTGTAGGTCTGGCCGCCGCCGCTGGGGGTGCTGGTAAAGGCGGGTAGTCCTGCGCTCTGCGCCAGTGCCAGTGAGGGCAGCAACAAGGCGAACAGCATGAGCAGTGTACGCATCGTGCGGCGATGCAACTTATTTTCCACGACGTTTCTCGATCAGATGCTGCAGGCCTGCCGCAAAGCTGGTGTTGAGGGAAGGGGCGGACGTGGGTTGGATTTCGCCGCGGGGCAGGGTCATCAGGGCATTGACGCTGCCCGGTGCCACACCGACCACGAGCCACGATTCGCCGACTTCGACCACCACGACCCGTTCACGCGCACCGACGGAGGCGCTGCTGATGACGTGCAGTACGTTGGATGCCCCGCCGCGGGTGACGCCGAAACGCTTGGCGACCCAGGCCGTGGCAGCGATCAGGAGCAATACGGCGACGAGACCGATGAATACCTGGAGCAGGCTGCCGGCGGCCGAGACCGCAGGAGCCGGCGCGACGGCATCGGCGGCATGCACCAGGATCGGCAGGCTCGACACGACGCTTGCGGCAAAACGCTTCATTTGTTGAGTTTCCGGATCCGCTCGGCCGGCGTGATGATGTCGGTGAGACGCACGCCGAACTTGTCGTTGACCACCACCACTTCGCCCTGCGCGATCAGGCAGCCGTTGACGAGCACGTCCATCGGTTCGCCGGCCAGTCCGTCGAGTTCGACCACCGACCCCTGGGCCAGCTGGAGCAGGTTCTTGATCGCGATCTTGGTCCGCCCCAGTTCCACGGTCAGAAGGACCGGGATGTCCAGGATGAAATCGATATCCTTGGCCAGTCCGCCCGCGGCGGTGTTGCCCGACAGTTCCGGAAAGATTTCAGGACTCGACTGGACGGCTGCAGGCGTGGCCTGTTCGGCCATGGCGGCCGCCCAGTCGTCTTCCGCGATGGTTTGGGTGATGTCTTCAGACATGTTGATCTCCTGTTTGCGGGTCGTTCGTGCTGGTCGACAGCAGTTTCTCGACCCGCAGGGTGTATTGACCGTTGAACTTTCCGTATGCGCATTCCATGACCGGGACGCCGTCCACCTTGGCTTCGATCGTTTCGGGGATGTTGAGCGGGATGATGTCGCCAACCTTCATGTCGACGATGTCGCGCAGGCTGACAGCGGCCGTGCCCAGGTCGGCGACGATCTCGACTTCCGCCATCTGGATCTGCTGCCGCATGAGGCGGATCCAGCGTTTGTCGACTTCCAGGTTTTCGGCCTGCAGGCTGCTGGTGAGCAGGTCCTTGATCGGTTCGATCATCGAATACGGCATGCAGATATGCATTTCGCCGCTGATCTGCCCGAGCTCGATGGCGAAGGTGACCGCTACCACCACTTCGTTCGGTGTGGCGATGTTGGCGAACTGGGTGTTCATTTCCGAGCGGATGAATTCGAACTCGATTGGGTAGACCGGCTCCCAGGATTTCGAATAGGCCTCGAAGACGATGTTCAGGATGCGCTGGATGATGCGGTGTTCGGTCTGGGTGAAGTCGCGTCCTTCGACGCGAGTGTGGAAACGCCCGTCGCCGCCGAACAGGTTGTCGACCATGAGGAAGACCAGGTCGGGGTTGAAGATCATCAGGGCCGTACCGCGCAGCGGCTTGAATTGCACCAGATTCAGGTTGGTGGGCACGACCAGGTTGCGGATGAATTCGCTGTACTTGGATACCCGCACCGGTCCGACCGAGATCTCCACGCCGCGCCGCAGGAAATTGTAGAGGCCGATCCGCAACTGGCGTGCAAACCGTTCGTTGATGATCTCGAGCGTCGGCATCCGGCCGCGCACGATGCGTTCCTGCGTGGCGAGGTTGTAGGGACGCGCGCCCGAATGATCGTCCGATTCGGCCGGCGCCTCGTCGACTTCGCCGGTCACGCCTTTCAGCAGCGCGTCGACTTCGTCCTGCGAAAGAAAGTTGTCGGCCATGGATGAGGTCTTCTTACTGGATCACGAACGTGGTGAACAGGACATCGTCCACCTGTTGCGGTTTACCGTTGGGGTCGAACGGCAGCTTGATCTGCGCCAGGATTTCCTGCGCCAGCTTCTTCTTGTCGTCCGGCGTGACCAGCTCGTCGGCCTGCTTGCTTGAGAGCAGCGTCAGCAGACGGCTGCGGACGCGCGGCATATGCAGCTTGATGTCATCGACCTGGGCCGGATCGGCCACCTGCAGCGTGATGTCTGTCTGCAGATACTGTTCGCCTCCCTGGAGATTGACGGTGAAGGTGTCGAGCGGCAGATACACCGGGGGTTTGGCCGGCTCGACAGCCTTTTCCTTGGTGTCATGCGCACCATGCATGAAAAACCACGCGCCAGCGCCGCCGCCACCCAGCAGGACCACGAGGGCGCCTGCGATGATGAACAGCTTTTTCTTCGATTTCCTGACCGGAACGGCTTCCTCGGCTTCGGACGATTCGACAGGTACGGCAGGTGCGGCCATTGTTGCTTTCCTCTACATGTGCAATGGGGGGTAGATGTTTGTCATTATGAAAAGGAACATGCGTCTTCGATTCGGTAAAAAGAGGGGAAAAAGGGGCGCATATCGTGTGATGTCGCGCCTGCCCGGTCAGGCGAAGGTGTCGACCAGACCGCGTCCGGATTGACGGATCGGCGCCTGAACGGCCTGGAGGCCGGCCGATGCGGCGTGGTCGGCGCCGGAGAACGGAAGCGCGATGCGTTGCGGCTGACGATCGGGCGTGCTGTTTTGCTGTGGCGTATCCGCGCTGACCGTCGCCTGCCCAAGCTGGATGCCGGCGTCGTTCATCATTTCGCGTAGCCGCGGGAAGGCTGCTTCCAGGGCGTGGCGGACTTCGGGTTGGGCAGAGAAGAAGCTGGCCGTGGCCTGGTCGTTGGTGACATGCACCACAATCTGCAGCGGTCCGAGGTTGGGCGGGTTGAGCGTGAGCGAAGCGGTTTGCTGGGCGCCCGATGCCATCCATACCAGTTTATCGCCCAGCGCCTGGCTCCAGGCCGTCGTTCCGACGGAGGGCGCCAAGCGGGAGGACGACGCGTCGGTTGGTGCGAGCTGGGTGTCAATCGATGCGTGTGGAGTCGTCCGCAGTGCAGGATTGCTGACGATATCCGGCAGCAGGTCGCCCGTCTTCACGGCGTCGGTGTGCCGGGCTGCTGCCAGCTGTCCCTGGAACGCGGCGGCTGCATCGGTCGGAGTGGCTGTCCGTGCGGCCCCGGCTGTAGCATGTGTGTCTTCCTGGCCGACAAGACGCGGGTCGAGTTTCTGCGTGCCGCGTTCGCTGCCGGCCTGGCGGGCATCGTGTTGCGCGGCTTGTTGCACAGTCTGCGTGAGCGGAATGGCGCGGCCTTTGCGGGCATCCTGGGCGGATATGCCCGGTGCGCCCAGGGCAGGGACGGCCGCCGCACCGTGGCCGGATGCCGTTTCCGGAACGGCGCCTTCCGCGGCGGCGGCCTTTGTCCCGACGGGGACCACCGTCGGCTTGAATACGTCCGGGCTGATCGGCAGACCAAGCAGGGTTTCCGGTGCGACCGTGGACGCCTCTGCAGCGTCCGTCTCACCTTTCTTGTCATGGTCACGCTCGGTTTTCTCGCCTGCCTTGGTTGTCTGCGCGGAATCGGTCTTGCCTTCGGCCGCTCCGGCAGGGCGGGAAGCGGCCGGATCCGGCTTCGCGTCGGCATGGCTGCTTTCCTGGGGCGCGTCGCTTTTGCGGGTCTGGGCGATCTCGCTGGACAGCACCTGGCTGAACGGAACGTCCGGCGTACCGGCGTCTGCCGATTTTCCGGCCTGCGGCGCGGGCTGAACGGCATTGCCGGACGTGGGATTCATGGGGGTCGCATTCATGGTGTCGGTCCTGCCTCAGGAAGGAGTTCTTTTGTGTTGCGAGCGCCGGGCGGCATGCTCGTCGTTCTGCTTCTGGTCGCGCCACAGTTCGCGGCGGGACTGTTCCTTGTTCGCGCGCTCGGCCAGCGTGACGAAGGACATTTTCTTCTGCTCGCAGGCCTGCCAGGCGGCACGCGCCTGGGCAATCCGCAGTTGGGTGTCGTTGACGACCTTCTGCTGCCCCGAGATGGCGTGATCGAGCTTCTGCATGAACATCTGGAAGTTGTTGAAATGCGTCGTGCTGATCCCGTTGGTCAGGTTGCTCTGACAACGCTCCGCATAGTCGTTGCGGTACTGCAGCAGCAGGTCGAGCTTCTGCACCGCTTCATCGCCGATCCGCAAGGCGAGGCCCAGCTGCTTGGCAGCTTCGTCGGTTTCCTTGTGTGCCAGATCGATCAGGGTGTTGAGAGCGGAGGGAGACGCCATTCAGTGTGCTCGATTCGTCGGAAGGTTATTGGAACAGGGCTGCGAGATCGGCCAGGCTTTCCTGCACGCCGGCGCGTTCGTGGATGGCCTGCTGCAGAAAGGCCTCCATGCCGGTTTGCAGCTGGATGGCCTCGTCCAGCAGCGGGTCGGTGCCGGCCGCGTAGGCGCCGACGTTGATCAGGTCGCGGCTGCGCTCGTAGCGCGAATACAGCTTCTTCAGACGGCGCGCGAGTTGCTGCTGCTCCAGCGTCGTGATGCTGTGCATGGCGCGGCTGATCGACTGTTCGATGTTGATGGCCGGGTAGTGACCGCTCTCGGCCAGCGAGCGATCCAGCACGATGTGGCCGTCGAGAATGGCGCGTGCGGCATCGGCGATCGGGTCCTGCTGGTCGTCGCCCTCGGTGAGCACGGTATAGAAGGCCGTGATCGAGCCGCCGCCCGGCTTGCCGTTGCCGGCACGCTCGACCAGCGCCGGCAATTTGGCGAATACCGATGGCGGATAACCCTTGGTCGCAGGCGGCTCGCCGATGGCCAGGGCGATCTCGCGCTGCGCCATGGCATAGCGGGTGAGAGAATCCATGATCAGCAGTACGTTCTTGCCCTGGTCGCGGAAATGCTCGGCGATCGAAGTGGCGTACGCTGCGCCCTGCAACCGCATCAGCGGCGGCGTGTCGGCCGGTGCGGCCACGACCACGGCGCGCGCCAGGCCTTCCTCGCCGAGAATCTGCTCGATGAATTCCTTGACCTCGCGGCCGCGTTCGCCGATCAGGCCGACCACGATCACGTCTGCGCTGGTGTAGCGCGCCATCATGCCGAGCAGGACGCTCTTGCCGACGCCGGAGCCGGCGAACAGGCCCATACGCTGGCCGCGGCCGACGGTCAGCATGCTGTTGATCGCGCGTACGCCGACATCGAGGATGTCGGTGATCGGCGCGCGCGCCAGCGGATTGGCGGCGCGGTTGTTGAGCGGCGCGGTGGCCGAGGCGTGGACCGGGCCGAGACCGTCGAGCGGACGGCCGCCGCTGTCGAGCACGCGTCCCAGCAATCCCTCGCCGACCGGCAGATGGCGGGTACGGTCGCTGGGCCGCCGGCGCGGATGATTGACCTGGCCGGCACGGGGCAGGGTGGGAATGACCTCCACCGGGAACACGCGTGCGCCGGGCACGATGCCCTCGACGTCGCTTTGCGGCATGAGGAACACATGATCTCCCGCGAATCCCACCACCTCGGCCTCGAGTTGCGAGCCATTGGGCAGCGGCACGGTGCAGGCGCTGCCGACCGGCAGTTTCAGCCCGACGGCTTCCATCACCAGTCCGGCCACCCGGGTGACGCGGCCGGATATCTGCATGGGTTCGGCGATCGCCAGCAGTTCCCCGCAGTCCTGCAAGTAGGCCTTCCAGCGGGTGCTGTGGGGAGACGTGTCCCTATCCATCAGGCGGCCAGCCAGTCCGAATTCTTGCTGAGCGCTGCGGTCAGACGCTGCCAGCGGGTGGGCAGCGAGGCATCGATCTGGTTGCTGGCCGTTTCCACGCGGCAGCCGCCGGGTTCGAGTTGCCCGTCGTCGGCAAGTTGCCAGCCCATTTTTTCGAGTTCGTCGCCGATCCGCTCCTTGACCAGCAAGGCGTCGGCCGGATTCAGGAACAGCAGGGCCGGCTGGTGCAGAACCGGCAGGTAGCGCACCGCTTCCTTGACGATGGGAATGACCAGCTCGGGGCGGATTGCCAGCGCCGATTTCAACAATGCACGGGCCAGATCGATCGACAGGTCGAGGATTTGCTGGGAGATGATTTCATCGGCCTGGGCGACCTCGACCGAGAAGGTGTTGGCCAGATCGTGCAAACGGGCCGCTTCGCGGGCGGCCTCCTCGCGCCCGGCGGCGAGCCCTTCGGCATGGCCGGCCTGATAGCCTTCCTGCCGCGCCTGTTCCTGGATGGCGGTGATCTGTTCGATCGTCGGCAGGACGACGGCGGTGTGGCCGGCATGCTTTGCCGGATGCAGGTGGGCATCGAAGCTGGTCATCTCCCAGGGCTGGCAGGCGGCCTGGTCCACGCTGGACATGACACTAGACATACTGTTCCTCTCCCTTGGCGCCCAGCGAGATCTGGCCTTCGTCGGCCAGGCGGCGGACGATCATCAGGATTTCCTTCTGCTGCGCCTCGACCTCGGACAGGCGCACCGGACCCTTGGACTCCAGGTCTTCCCGCATCATTTCAGCGGCACGTTGCGACATGTTCTTGAAGATTTTCTCGCGCATTTCCTCCGACGCACCCTTGAGCGCGATGATGAGCGAGTCGGACTGAACTTCGCGCAACAGCAACTGCACGCCGCGATCCTCGATGTCCATGATGTTCTCGAACACGAACATCTCGTCCATGATCTTCTGCGCCATGTCGGGGTCGTAGCTCTTCAGGTATTCCATGGCGGACTGCTCGTTGTCGCCGCTCATGAAGTTGAGGATGTCGGCCGCTGCGCGCGTGCCGCCCATCGGCTGTTTCTTCAGGACGTCGCTGCCGGACAGCAGCTTGGTCAGGACGTCGTTGAGCTCGCGCAGGGCTGCGGGCTGCACGCCGGAAAGCGTGGCGATGCGCAGCAGCACGTCGTTGCGCAGGCGCTCGGTGAAGCAGCCCAGCACTTCGCAGGCCTGGTCGCGCTCCAGATGAACGAGGATGGTCGCGATGGTCTGTGGGTGTTCGCTGTGGATGAGATCGGCCACCGATTCGGCGTCCATCCATTTCAGGCTTTCGATGCCGCTGGCATCGCCGCCGCCGCCGAGGATGCGGTTGAGCAGCGAGTTCGCCTTGTCGTCGCCCAGCGCCTTCTTCAGTACGCTGCGGATATAGTCATCCGAGTCCAGGCCCAGCGAGGAATTCTGGTCCGCCACGTTGTTGAAGTCGTGCAACACGGTCTCGACCTCTTCCTGCGGAATGGCCTTCATGCTGGTCATCGCCTCGCCCAGCTTCTGCACTTCGCGCGGGCCGAGATATTTCATGACTTCCGACGCCCCTTCCTCGCCCAGCGCGAGCATCAGGATTGCGCCCTTTGTAATGCCGTTGTCACTCATGGCTGCCTACCCAGGTTTTGACGATGTTGGCGACGACGCGCGGGTCTTCGCTGGCCAGTTTCTGCGCGCGCGCGAGGTTTTCCTGATAATTGCGCTGGCCGGGCAGCGCCATCATGTCGCCACCGCCGTGGTGCAGATGGGCATCGTGTCCGGGTGCAGGCAGGGCGGGGGCCTCGGCGATCTTCTTCAGCATCGGCTTGAGCATGCGCAGATACAGCAGCAGCAGCGCCACGGCCATCAGCAGGTATTTGCCCGTCTGCAGGGCCAGGTCGATGGTCTGGGGCTGCTTCCATAGCGGTACTTCGGGGATGATTTCCGGCGGCTGGCTTGCGAAGGAGCTGTTCACCACGTTGAGGGTGTCGCCGCGTTCCTGGTTGTAGCCCATGGCTTCCTTGACCAGGTTGGTGATCTGGGTGATTTCGGCCGGGCTTAGCGGCTTCATGACGACCTTGCCGTCCTTGTCGACGGTTTTCCGGTAGTTGACGACCACGGCAACCGACAGACGCTTCAGCCCGCCGCCCGCCTTCTGCACGTACTGGATGGTCTTGTCGACTTCATAGTTGACGGTGGAATCCTTGTGCGTGTTGGTGGTCGGGGTGGCCGGCACGGCTGCGGCAGGCGTTTTCTGCCCGGGCACCGTGATCGGGGCGGTGGCCGGGGCCGGCGGCTGGTTGGTCAGCGCGCCGGGCACGCCGGCGGGGCTGGCGCTGCCGTTCTGCGATTCACTGATCTGCTGGCTGCGGATGGCCATGGCATCGGGCGCCTGGTTCGGCTTGTAGGACTCGACCGCCTGTTCGCTACGCGAGAAATCCATGTCGGCCGTCGCTTCGGCCCGCACGTTTTCCGCGCCGACAATAGGGGAAATGATGGATTCGATCCGCTTGGCGACGTTCTGCTGGTAGTCCTGTACGTACTTGATCTGGCTCGGGTCCATGCCGTTGGCGCTGGCTGCCTTGCTGGTGTCGGACAGCAGGTTGCCGTTCTGGTCGACGATGGTCACGTTCTTCGGCGAGAGTTCGGGAACGCTGCTGGCGACCAGGTGCACGATGGCGCTGACCTGCTGGGCGTCCAGCACGCGGCCGGGGTGCAGGTTGAGCAGCACCGAGGCGGTGGGCTGTTTCTGTTCGGAGACGAAGACCGAGTCCTTGGGCATGGCCAGGTGCACGCGCGCGGCCTGCACCGCCGAGAGGGATTCGATCGAACGGGCCAGTTCGCCTTCCATGGCGCGCTGGAAATTGACCTGCTCGAGGAACTGCGAGGCGCCCAGCTTCTGGTTCTCCATCAGTTCGAAGCCGACATTGCCGCCCTTGGGCAAGCCTTGCGCAGCCAGTTTCAGGCGTGCATCGTGGACGCGGTCGGCCGGCACCAGCAGGGCGCCGCCGCCTTCGGCGTACTTGTAGGGGATGTTCATTTTCTCGAGCTCGGCGACGATCGCGCCGCCGTCACGGTCGCTGAAGTTCGCGAACAGAACGCGATAGGAGGGCTGCTGGCCCCATAGCCAGACGGCCGCCATGATCGCGATGACCGCGGCCGCGCCCAGCATCAGCATGATTTTTCGTCCGCCGGCCGTCCGTGTGAAATCCATGACATTGGCCGGAACCACCATTTCACCTGCACCCGCCATCATTCTGCCCCTATCGTTCTGGCGTCATGGTGCGCCTTGTTTTCGATTGCCGTGTTCATGCCGTGTGATCCCATGAGGATGTCGCTATGTGAACGAATTATCGGCAGTGCAACGGTTTTCAATCGGGGGAATAGAAGCCGGTTTCAGGCGCTTATCGCGCTTATGGCTTGTGACCGGGCTGGTAAGGTGAGCACGTGGAAAACCGCCTGAAAAGACAAGGAGGGCACAATGAGCGTAGGCATGATCGATACCAGCAGGATCGAGGCAATGGTGGCGCAGTTGAAGGCTGCTGCGGCCCGCGCCACGCCCGCGGGGGCCAACCCGATAGGCGAGGGCGCCCTTCAAGCCAAGCCGGCTACCGGCGCGGTCGATTTTCAGTCGGCCCTGAAATCCTCGCTCGACCAGGTCAACGAGGTCCAGTTGCAATCGAAGAAGCTGGCCGACCGTTTCGAGATGGGAGATCCCAGCGTCAGCCTCTCCGACGCGATGATTTCATTGCAGAAATCCAGCATTGCCTTCCAGCAGACCGTGCAGGTCCGCAACAAGCTGGTGTCCGCCTATCAGGAAATCATGAACATGGGCGTCTAAGACGCCCGCGTACGTTTTCTCCCCGTCTGGAAATACGCGGCCTCGTTCCGGCCGCGTTGCCATCCGTATCTCAATGAATTGTGCTCAGTGCCTGGCGTAACGCATTCGCCAGGTCCTCGGCGACGAATTTCGCGACATAGGCATCTGCGCCGACCTTCCTGACGTGCGCCTCGTTGGTCGAGCCGGTCAGGGACGAGTGGATCACCACGGGAATGGCGCTGAAGCGCGGGTCCTGCTTGATGTTGCGGGTCAGCGTGAAGCCATCCATCTCGGGCATCTCCAGATCGGTCAGCACCAGGGCAACCCGGTCGTGGACGGTTTTGCCTTCTTCCTGCGCCTTGGCGGAGAAGGCCTGCAACTGGTCCCAGGCCTCCTTCCCGGTCTTGCACATGATGTAGGGCAGGCCCATGGCCTCAAGCCCCTGCTCGATCATGGTGCGTGCGATCAGCGAGTCGTCGGCTGCCAGGATGACGGTGCCAGGTTTGAGATCGACATGCGGGCCGATATTGTCGGGATCGATTTCCTGCTCGGTCGACGGCATGACCTGACGCAGGATCGTTTCCACGTCCAGCACCTGGGCCAACCGGTCGCTGTTCTCGCCGTCCAGGCGGGCGATGCTGGTGACCATGCCGCTCGCGCCATTGCCTTCGGCAGACAGCACCTGGCGCCAGTCGAGCCGCACGATGTCTTCAACCGATTCGACGGCAAAGGCTTGCGTGCTGCGGGCGTATTCGGTGATCAGCAGGATGTTCAGCCCCGTTTTCGGGGTGCAGCCCGCCACGGCCGGCAGGTCGATGACCGGCAGGATCTGGCCACGCAGATCGACCACGCCCATCATGTGGGGCGGTGATCCGGCGACGGCCGTGATGGTCGGCATGGGGATGATTTCGCGGATCTTGAACACGTTGATGCCGAACAGCTCGTTGCGGTCGAGACCGGGATCCTCGCCCAGGCGAAACAACAGCAGTTCCAGTTTGTTGGAACTGGTCAGATTGGTCCGTTCGTCAATTTCCTGCTGGATCGTTTGCATGGTGGGATCTCCTTGAAGCATTCATGTAGGGGGTGGGCGTGCGTTCTAAAGGCTGTTTCGCCGTGCACGCTCGATATCCATGACAAAGCGCTGCAGCTTGGCCGCCATGTCGTTGGGTAGATCAATGAACTTGCAGCCCAGGCGCGTCTGGAACGCACCGTTCTGCAAGCGTATCTGGGCCGAATTGCGGACCTCGAGGGTAGTCACGATCGCTTCCGTCTCGGGCAGCAGCAGCTTGCAATCAGGCATGATGCGGCCGGCTGCATTGCCGAGGCGTCCGCTGGTGTCGGCCAGCGCCACGCCGCCGCAGCCGATATCCACGATGTGCGCGGAGATCGGTTCGTTATCCTCCGTCGAGAGGGCAGGCACGATGCACCTGACCGGATTGGCGATGGGCATCGGCACCCTGAAATGCTCGCGTCGCTGCAGGCGGATGATCGCGCGCGGCAGGGCGATGCGCAGCGCCGGCAGCTTCTCGTATTCGCACAAGGTCACCGGGCCGGTCGCAAAGGTGATCGATACCCCGTCGAGCTGGGTGACGAACTCCGCACCCTTGCCGGACAGCAATTCGTGGTTGAGCGCGTCGCCACGAGCACTGTCGAGGATCAGGGTGTTGCTGGATTCGTTCACCTTGAGCACCGAGGTGACGATGATCTGCCGGCTGCCCGGCAGATCGAGATTGACCAGCAGCTTGCGTTTCTGGATCGCACGCAGCAGGAAGAGTATCTCTGTGCGCGAATGCAGGGTAAAGCGTGCCAGCTGGCCTTCGTGTTCGGAGGAATGGGGGTCGTGTTGCTCGGGTGAAGAAGCCATTCTGATCAAGTGTTGTTATGTGGCAATGCCTGTTTATCGGATTCTTCCATGTGGTAAAGCCAGGCCAGCAATTCGGCCACTGCAATATAGAGCTGCGGCGGAATGTGGCTGTCGAGGTCGATCTGCATCAGCAGCGCCAGCAACTCGCGCGATTCGTGGACGTAAACGCCCGACGCGCGTGCCCTCTCGATAATAGTATCGGCAAGAATGCCCCGACCCTTAGCGACCACGCGCGGCGCCGCATCGCCGGTCCGGTAGGCGAGCGCCGCCGCGGCCCGCTGTTTGTCAGGCGCCGTCATCGTGTTGCACCGTCAGGCTGTGGAGCGCGCAGCCGGCGTCGGCCAGCCGTTTCGCCAGCTGTCCCCGGTTTCGCTGCAGCAGGGTCTCGGATTCGGGCTGTTCCGGCACCATCCGGATGCTGAATGCCTGGTGTGCATCGAGCTTGATGTGTACAGTCAGGTTGCCGAGTTGCGGCAGGCTCAATTTGAGATGCGATTCCCAGCCTGCCCCGGCGTCGTTGGCGGCATCGGCGTGCGCCTGCCCCTGCTCGGTATCGGTTTCCTGGCGCAGATGCCATTCCAGTGGCTGGCCCGGCCAGACTTCCCCGCGCCAGACGAATTGCGGGGACTCCAGCACCTGCAATTGCTGCGACAGCAGGGCGTGCATGGGATTGAGCGGCTTGTCGCCGACCGCTTCGGCGGTATTGGGCAGGGCGAGCGTACCCGCGGGGTTGGCAGCAGCGCGCGCGGTTTCCGTCGCGACGAGTCGATTCTGCGGCTCCTGCATCAGGCCGTCCAGACTGTCCTGGCCGACCGTCCAGTTGGCGAGGTGGGATTCATAAAACAGGCCGCTGCGGACCAGTGCGGTACGCAGCGCAAGCGCCATCACGGTCGGGTTTACGTTCGGCTGGTCGAGCAGAGGGCCGTTCCGGGTGACCGTAGGCAAGGTATTGTGTCCCGGCAGGTGCTGCATCAAGTCACTCAGCATGCGTGCCGTCTGGCTCAACTGCGGGGCGTCGCTGGCGGCAGCTTGCGGGGTGGCGAGCAGAAATACGGGTTGCGGCATGTGGCCGGCGAAGCGCAGGCGTAGCGTATCGCCCGGCGCCGTTTCGGGGGGCAGCCGCATTGCAACGGTTTGTCCGTCGATCTCGACCAGCGCCAGGCCCTTGCTCAGGCTCTTGACCAGGCCGGTCAGCGTCTGGCCCAGAGCCAGGTGTTCGAATGTGGGACGCGGGGTGGTCTGGTCGCGTTCGGTGGCGTTCAGGACCGCCTGTACAGGCACCAGTCCGGACACGGGCCGCGGCGTGGTGTCCCGCGAGAGCGGGGCATCCATCATGCGAGCCATGAACTGAACCGGGAACATGGGGAGGCGTCAGGTTCGCTGCGCGTTGTAGGCCTTGACGCTACGCTGGCTCGCACGCGACAGGCTCAGGCGCTGTTGCAATTCGTGCAGGCGCGGTTCGGCCAGTGCACGGATCTGGGCATCGTTCTGCAGGATGGTACGGATGATCGCGACCTTGGTGCGTTGTTCGCTTTCGTTCAGGCGAACCCGATCGGTTTGCATCAGGCTGCCGACATAGGCCTGGCAGCGTTGCTCCAGCACGGCCAGATCATCCCATTCGCCCTGGCGAGCGGCATTCAGCATGCTGCCGGTCAGTTCGGAGAGCGATTCATAGGTGGTGAGGATTTCGTGGCTGGTCATGAAAGTCTCCGGTTCAAGCGGCGATGGGATGTTGGAGGGGGACGGCGGGGGATTGGCCGGTGACGCCGATCTGTTTCCAGGCGTCATGCAGTTCACGCAACAGCCCCAGCACTTCTTCCAGCGGCTCGGTCTGGTTTTTGAGATGGGCGAGCATCAGGCGCTTGCCCATGTAGTCGTACAGGGCGTCGAGCTGCATCGCGAGTTTGCCTCCCTGGCGGGTATCGAGTGCAGTGCGCAGGCCTTCCAGAATGATGGTGCTGGCCTTGGTGATGGCGGCCGATTTCTTGACCAGGTCGCCTTCATTCATGTGCCGGATTGCCATCCGCACCGAAAGTTCGGCCCCCTCATACAACATGATGATGAGCTGGTGCGGATTGGCAGCCACCACGCCGGTTTCGAGACCGACGTTGGCGTAGGCGTTGGCGGCAACTCTGGATTGTGTGTACACGTCTTCCTCCTGGTTTATTTATGCGGACGGCCGGCGGGGCAGTCACGTGGCGCGTTCGGAACGATGCAGGCGGCGCTCATTTGGATGAGGTGCTGCTCAACTGCTGAGTCAGATAAGTGCTGGTGGAATTCATGCGGCTCAGCAGAAGGTTCAGGTTGGTATATTCGGCCGTGTATTTCTTCTGCAGGGCCGTCATCTGGTTTTCCAGGCGGTCGATTTCGTCGTTGCGGTCCTGGACGTATTTGTTGAGACTCTGGGTGCGCGTATCGATCAGGCCGCCGGGGTCGAGCGTGGACTGGGCCCAGTCGGCCAGCCGGGTGGCGAAGCCCGTCGACGACGAGAACAAATTGGTCACATCGCTGAAATTGGCCGAGATGGCGCTATTGAGCTTGCTGCTGTCCAGACTCAGCGAACCGTCCTTCTGGAAGGCGATGCCGACCTCGGCAAGCGATGTCAAGGTGCCGCCACTGGCGGGCGTATTGAAAATGCCGCGCAACTGGTCCTGCATGACGCGCAAGGTGCCGTCGCCCGCCAAGGCGCCCCCTGCCGAGCCGTTGGTGGCGTAGGCGGAGCGGGATTTGATCTGGCTGGCCAGGGCGTTGTAGGCGTCGACAAACCCGGATGCCGCGGTGTTGATTGCCGTGGTGTCGCGCGCGACCGTCAGGCTGGCCGGCGCGGCGGTGGTGTTCGTGAGCGTCAGCGTGACACCCTGGATGGCCTCGCTCACCGTGTTGGATGCGCTGGTGATCGCGATCCCGTTCACCGTGAGGTCGGCATTCTGGGCGGCGATGGTCTGGGTCAGGTTCTGCGTGCCGGCCGGATCATAGCCCAGCAGGCTGCCGATGGAGCCGTCGCCGCCGCTGGTGGTGATTTTCATGCTGTTGCTGGCACCGGAACTGCCTGAGGTCAGCGCGAGGCGGTAGGGCGTGCCCGACCCGTCATTGACGATGGTCGCGGTCACGCCCATGGAAGCAGAGTTGATCGCGTCGCGTATGCCTTCCAGGGTGTTGTTGGTGCTGTCGATGGTGATGCTGGCGGTGCCGTTGCCGTTCGACGTGAAGGCCGCGCCGCTGTATACCCCGTTGGTCAGGGTGCCGCCGCCGATGGTGCCGAAGTCGAACGTGACCGTGGTGGCGGTGCCATTGCCGATGGCGGCAGTGCTGCTGGCCTGTCCCGCGGCAACCAGGCTCTGCGACTGCGCCAGCTTGCTTACCTCGACCGTGTAGTTGCCGGGCACGGCGGTGCTGCCCGCGGTAGCGGAAAAGACGCTGGGATCGGAGGGCGTGGCGGCGAGTTTCTGCAGGGTGGTGCCCAGATTCTGGGCTGCGGTCTGGAAGCTTGAGACCAGGCCACTCAGCGTGCCGAAGGAAGAGATCTTGGTCTGATAGCTGGTGATCTGGGTGTTGAGCGTGTCGATCGGACGCCGCTCGACCGCCATCAACTGCGAGACGAGGGTGGGGACATCAAGTGCGGTCGTGGTCGACGAAGTAATGGCCATGATGAATCTCCTGACTCAAGCCTTTTGTTTCAGCAGCAGACCTTGCTGGAATTGTTCGATTCCACGCGAAATCGCAAGGGTTTCTTCGGATGGGAATTGGCGAATCAGTTGACCCGTGCTGGTGTCCACCATCTTGACCACGACTTTTTTCGTGTCGGTGTCCACGCTGAACTCGAGGTTCTGGTTCGATTGCTGCATGGCTTTGTTGAGCGTTTCCACTGCGTTTTTCAGTTCTGCCGCGGAAGGTTGCTGGGGAACATTGTGGGCCTGGGTGTCGACGACAACCTTGGATTCGGTAGGGGCGGCGCCATGGGCGCGCGCGGCCGGGAGCACGGCCTGATTCATGAGGGTGGTGTTCTGGATAATCATCGCGATATCCTTCATGTCAAATCCCCAACCGACTGCTGCGGTTGGGGGTGTCTCCTATCAAAAACCGCTTAACGCAGCAGGGTCAGCACGGTTTGCGGCGTTTGGTTGGCCTGCGCCAGGACCGCGGTACCGGCCTGTTGCAGGATGTTGTTCTTGGCCTGGGCCGCGGTTTCGGCAGCGTAGTCGGTATCCATGACGCGGCTGTAGGAAGCCGAGTAGTTCACCGAAGCGGTCTGCAGCGTGGCCACGGCGGAAGCCAGCGACGACATGTCGGCGCCGAACTTGGCACGGGCGGTGCCGATGGCGGTCAACTCGGTGTCGAATGCAGCCAGGTTGGAGTAGGACGTCGCAGCGGTGAAGGTCGTACCCGTGCCGCCGGCCGTGCCGCCGCTCTCGTCCACGGTCACGGCGGAGCTGGCAGTGACCAGACCGTCGATACGCGCATTTTCAGCGAGGAGGGCAGTTGCTTCCTGGTTGGAGACCGCACCGGTCTGCACATAGATTTCGCGCAGGCGCTGGGTGTTTTCCGTGATCTGGGCCAGGTAACCGTCCGAGATCTGGGCTTTGGAAATGCCGTCGTTGGCATTGCGGATCTGCATGTTCGCGCCGCGGATCTTGGAATCGTAGGTGGTGGCGATGCCGAGGCCGGTCGCGTCATCCGCAGCGCTGTTGATGCGCAGGCCGGAAGACAGGCGCTGCTGGGCGGTTTGCAAAGCGAGTGCCGATTTGTTCAGGGCAGCGCCAGCAAAGAGAGCGCCTACGTTGGTGTTGATTACTTGTGCCATTTGTTTCTCCTTAAGTGGGTCGATGGTTCCGGCTTCTGTGCCCCAAAGGGTGCTCTGGTGCCGTCAACGTTGGTCTGCCCGTTGGGGCTACATGAACCGCCGTTGTGTGAGGAATCGTCGGGGGTTGGAGAAAGTTAAGGCTGCGGCTTCAAAAATCTGCATGATCTTCACTCCTCGGCCTTGACAGGCGCGTCCGAAGCCAGGCAGACGCGGTTCTTGCCGCTGTGCTTGGCTTCGTACATGGCGCTGTCGGCACGGGCGATGGAGGCTTCCTGCGATTCGCCAGGCACGCGCTGGGCGACGCCGGCGCTGAAGGTGATCAATACTTTTTCGTTGTTGTCGAGGAAATATTTCTTGGTGAGGCTGCGCTGCAGGCGGGTGATGATGCGCGCGGCCTCATCGAGCGGGGTGTTGGGAAGAATGATCAGGAATTCCTCGCCGCCCATCCGTGCGATGTGGTCGGTGATGCGCAGTTCTTCCTTTGCCACCTTGACCAGGTGGATCAGCGCCTCGTCGCCGGTCTGGTGGCCGCGCTTGTCGTTCAGCGCCTTGAAATTGTCGACATCGAGCACGGCGATGCTGAAGGGCGTGTCGTAACGATCGGCACGCGATGCCTCGCGTGCGAATTCGTCATCCAGTCCGCGCCGGTTGAGACTGCGGGTCATCGGATCTTCGCGCACCAGGGCGCTCATCTGGGCGAGCTCGGTTTCCAGCTGCTTGATGCGGCTCTCCGCCTGCACGGCGGCATCGCGCTCTCCGATCAGTTGCTCGTGGGCGCGCCGGGTGTCGGCCTGCGCGCTGCGCGTTTCGTCCAGCAGGTTCTCGAGGATGCGGTTCAGTTCCAGCACGTCCTCGGTATTGCGGATGCGCTCGATGTGGGTGGCGATCTTGCCCTGGTATTCGTCGTTGGCCGCCACGGCGTCCCGCATGCGGCTGACGAAGGTGGTCATGGTGGCTTTCAGCGTGGCGGTGGCCTCGCGCAGGCCGTGCTTGACCATGCTCTGCTTGTAGATGACTTCCTTGAGCCGCTTCTCCGCTTCCTGCAGCGTCTGGATCTGGAGCGGGCCTGCGATGACTTCCTCGACCATGTCGAGCTGGCCGCGCAGCCAGGTGTCGTCGTCCAGCAGTTCACCGATGTTTTCGACCAGCAGCAGCAGGATGCGTTTGAGCATCTCCTGCTGCTGCTGGAGATCCGGGGCCTGCATCTCGATGCCGACCCACAGGGATTTCAGGCCGGACGTGACGCTGCGCAAGGCCGATGCGCTGTTGGCGTCGCGCACCGCGGCGGCGAGATGCTGGGCCTTCTCGGCCAGGCGCGGACTGTGCGACAGCTGGGTGACGACGCCGAATTCCAGGGTTTTGGCCAGCAGGTCGCGCAGCAAGGCCAGGTTTTCCCCGCCGCCTCCGCTGCTTTCGCCCTGCTGCTTGAGCTGCAAGGTGATGTGGCCCAGTTGCTTGCGGCATTGCGTCCAGTCGTTCTTGCGGATGGCCTGATTCAGCGTTTCCACGGGTGCAGCCAGTTCGGGATGGTGCAGGTTGAGGTCCATCACCAGGCCGGACAGGGCGCTGGCGGCCGTGGCCGCACTCGAGGGAATAGCGGGTTGGGCGCTCGGCCCGCCCACGATTTCCTCGTATAGCGTCTGGTAGTTGTCCGGGGTGGGCGCGATCCGGCGCAGGGCCAGGCGGCGCAGGGTTTCGCGCGCGACCTCGGTCGGATTGGCAAGATTGATTTTGTCGTTTGGCTCAGCCATGTCGGCACTCAGGCCCGGGAAGGGCATTGACTATGCCTCGCATGGTAGGGCCGGCCCCGGCAGGATGAAGTCCGGATTAAGGCGGGAAAACCCCGGTATTTCTAAAACAGGCCCACGGCGCGCTCGGGCGGGACGGAAAGCGCCTTGGCGCCTAATCGAGCAGGCCGTGCTTGATGGCGTAATGCGTCAGTTCGGCGTTGTTTTTCAACTGCATTTTCTGCAGCAGGCGGGCCCGGTACATGCTGATGGTCTTGACCGACAGGGCGAGCTTGTCGGCAATGGCGGAGACGGTCAGTCCCGAGGCGATCATGCACAAGGTCTGGTATTCGCGGTTGGACAGGGCCTCGTGCGGCAGGCCGGTGCGCTCACCGCTGACCTGGCTGGCGAGTTCCTGGGCGACTTCGGCGCTGATGTATTTCTTGCCCGAGGCGACCAGGCGGATGGCGTGGACCAGCTGGTCGGGCGCGCTCTGCTTGTTGAGATAACCCGCCGCGCCGGATTTCAGCGCCCGCACCGCATACTGGGTTTCCCGGTACATGGATAGCATCAACACCTTGATGCCGGGGTGCTCCTTCTTCATGAGTTCCAGCGTTTCCAGGCCGTTGCGGTCAGGCATGGAGATGTCCATCAGCACCATGTCCCATGGTTCCAGCCGTGCCATCTGCAGGGCGCGGCTGGAACAGTCGGCTTCGCCGGCCACCACGATGTCCTCGACGTCGGCCAGGATCAGCTTGAGTCCCTCGCGGACGATGGCGTGGTCGTCGACGATAAGGATGCGATAGGGTTTTGCGGCTGCCACGAACGTTCTCTGCTTGGTATTGGGACGATTATGCCGTCATTCAGCCGGATCGGGCACAAGGACGGCCAGGGGAATGCGCAGGCTGACCTGGGTACCCTGCCGTTTGGCGGGCTGTACGGTGAGCTCGCCGCCCAGTGCGGCGGCGCGCTCGATCATGCCGAGTATGCCGAAACCATTCCCGTTTCCCGGCGCGGGCTGGAGGCCGCGGCCATTGTCGGTCAGCGTGATCCGCAGGCTGTCCGGTTCCCGCACCAGCCTGAGTTTCACCCGCGTGGCGCGGGCGTGCTTGGCGACGTTGGTCAGCGCTTCCTGCACGATGCGGAACGCGGCGATCTCCGCATCGGGGCCGAGCGGGATGGCATCCTCGGGCGCACTGAATTCATGGGGAATATCGGTGTTGCGGGTAAAACGCTGCAGCTGCCAGGCGATGGCGGGAACGATGCCGAAATCGAGCGCTGCCGGCCGCAGGTTGGAGGCGATCCGGTGCGCGGCCTCGAAGGTCTGGTCGACCACGTTGTCCAGGTAGGCCGTGCGCTGGATCAGCAGCGGCTGGTCGGACGGGAGGTGCCGCATCAGCCAGGACAGGCCGATCTTGATGGTGGTGAGGTTGCCGCCCAGGTCGTCGTGCACCTCGCGTGCCAAGTGCAGGCGCTCCTGTTCCTTGACCGCTTCGACGTGTGCGGCCAGTGCGCTCAACTGGGCCCGCGAACGCAGGAGTTCGGCCTCAGCCTGCTTGCTGTGCGTCATGTTCAGCATGATGCCGTCCCAGATCGTGCCGTCCTCGTCCTTGCGCTGGCTGACGCGTATCGCGACCCATTTCACGTCCTTCCAGGCTTTCATCCAGATGCGGCCCTCCCAGTTGAAGGTCATGTGGCCACCGTCGGCTTGCGCCAGCTGGGCCAGATAATCGGGCCGGTCTTCCTCCAGGATCAGCTTGTAGAAGCGCTCGGGCTTGCCATGCAAGGCGGACGCCTTGATGCCGAGCAGCTGGGCGGATTGTTCGCTCACGTAGCGCAGCGTGGGCGGGGCATCGTGCCGGCGTTGGATCTGGAACGCCATGCCCGGGATATGCGCCACGATCGCGTGCATGTCCGATACCGAATGCGCCAGGGCCTGCCGTGTGGCCTCGCGCTGGCTGACGTCATTGGCGATCCAGATGAAAACCGGTTTTTCGTGGTCGGCCGAGTACAGCATCCGGACCTCGACGGGGTATAGGGTCCCGTCCCGGCGGCGGCAGTGCACGCTGAGCGCGGTGCGGCGCTTTTTTCCATGCCTGAGCAGGGTGAGCAGGGTATGGAAGGCTTGCCTGTCCTCGGGCGGAAGAAAATCCAGCGGCGTCAGTTTCTGCAGGGCTCGGGGCTGGTAGTGTAGATTCTTGGCCGCCGCCGGATTGGCCTGGACGATCCGCAGGGTGTCGGCGTCGAACACCATCACCTCGGTTGCCGATTCCTGCAGGATGGCCTTGAGCAGGGTGCCTTCGTCGGCCGCTCTGGATGAAGCCATAAGTCTCCTCGATATTGGAATGAGGGCGATCCGGTCGCCTCGGGCACATTATTATCGGCGCAAACGCGGATCCGGCCAGGCATCACTTGAAAGCGGACAATTCCCCCAGATTTACTAGGCTGATTAATGAGGGAATGCCATATGCCCACCATCCGCCCCGCTGCCGTTGCGGGATTGTTCTACCCAGACAATCCGATCGAGCTCAAGCGTACCGTCGCCGACCTGCTGGCCCACGCCGGGGCAGAAGCAGCCCGGCCTGCCCCGAAGGCCCTGATCGTACCGCATGCCGGCTATATCTATTCCGGTGCCGTTGCCGCCAGCGCTTATTCGGCATTGGCCGATCTGCGCGGCCGTATCCACCGGGTGGTGCTGCTCGGTCCCACCCACCGCGTCCCGCTCCGCGGGCTGGCGCTGCCCGAAGCGGAGCGTTTCGCCACCCCGCTTGGCGAAGTCCCGCTGGACTATGCGGGCATGCAGGCGCTCGCCGGACTGCCGCAGGTGGTGCGCAGCGCCGCGGCGCACCAGATGGAACATTCGCTGGAAGTGCAGCTGCCCTTCCTGCAGCAGGTGCTGGGCGACTTCCAGCTGTTGCCGCTGGCAGTGGGCGACGCCAGCGCAGCCGAGGTGGCCGAGGTGCTGGAACAGGTGTGGGGCGGCGACGAGACACTGATTGTGATCAGTTCCGATCTGTCGCATTTCCTGCCCGACGCGCTCGCCCGCCAAGTGGATGGCGAGACCGTCAAGGCCATCCTGGCGCTGAACCCGCATCTCAACCACGAGCAGGCCTGCGGCGCGACGCCGGTCAACGGTCTGCTGCTGGCTGCCAAACGGCACGGCTTGCACCCAGTTGCGCTGGACGTGCGCAACTCCAGCGACACCGCAGGCGATCCCGAACGGGTGGTCGGCTATGCCGCCTTCGCTTTCCAACCGGAGGCCGACAGCGACCGGCCGGATGCGGAGAAGGGCGCGACCCTGCTGAAGCTGGCGCGCACGGAAATCGCCTCGAAGCTGGGCCACCCGGGCGTGGTATCCACGCAGTCCGATTGGCTGGCCGAACCGGGTGCGACCTTCGTCACCTTGACCCGGCAGGGCGAGCTGCGCGGCTGCATCGGCACGCTGGAGGCGCATCGCCCGCTCGGTGTCGACGTGCGCGAGAACGCGGTGGCAGCGGCGTTTCGCGACCCGCGCTTCATGCCGCTGTCGCACAACGAGTTCGACGAGATCCGGGTCGAGGTATCGTTGCTGTCGCCGACCGAACCGCTGGCGGTGGCTGATGAAGCGGCGGCGCTCGCTGCGTTGCGCCCGCACGTCGACGGCGTGGTGTTCGAGTACGGCCACTACCGCAGCACTTTCCTGCCGCAGGTGTGGGAACAACTGCCAAAGCCGGCCGAATTTCTGGCCCACCTGAAACGCAAGGCCGGACTGCCCGCGGATTTCTGGGCAGAGCAGGTGAAGCTGTCGCGCTACACGGTGAGCAAGTGGAAGGAGGAGGAGCCACATGGGCAGTAAGCCTCGGCACGTGCGAACGACTGCGAATACGGCCGCCACCGACGCGCTATCCAATATCCTCCACGTTCTCGTGAAAGAGGGGGCCGCATGAGTATTCCCGAATCGCACACCCCCGCGCGCTGGTGGCACACGCTGCCCGACGGCCGCATCCAGTGCGACCTCTGTCCCCGCGACTGCAAGCTGCACGAGGGCCAGCGCGGCTTGTGCTTCGTGCGCAAGATGGAAGGCGGCCGGATGGTGCTCACGACCTATGGCCGCTCATCCGGCTTCTGCGTCGACCCCATCGAGAAGAAGCCGCTCAATCACTTCTACCCCGGATCGTCGGTGTTCTCCTTCGGCACTGCGGGTTGCAACCTAGCGTGCAAGTTCTGCCAGAACTGGGACATCTCCAAGTCGCGCGAGACCGACACGCTGATGGACCAGGCCGCACCGGACGAGATCGCCATCGCGGCGGAACGCGCCGGCTGCAGAAGCGTGGCCTTCACCTACAATGACCCGGTGATCTTTGCCGAATATGCGATGGACGTCGCCGATGCCTGCCATGCGCGCGGCCTCAAGACGGTGGCGGTGACCGCCGGCTACATCCACGACGAACCACGCCGCGCGTTCTACGCCAAGATGGACGCGGCCAACGTCGACCTCAAGGCCTTCACCGACGACTTCTACGTCAAGCTGACCGGTGCGCATCTGCAGCCGGTGCTCGACACGCTGGTGTATCTCAAGCGCGAGACCAACGTCTGGTTCGAGATCACCACGCTGCTGATTCCCGGCCACAACGATTCCGACGCCGAGCTTGAGGCGATGAGCCAGTGGATCCTGCGCGAACTCGGCCCCGAGGTGCCGCTACATTTCTCGGCCTTCCACCCCGACTGGAAAATGCAGGGCGTGCCCCCCACGCCAGCCTCGACGCTGAGCCGCGCGCGCGATATCGCGTTGAAGGCCGGACTGCATTACGTCTACACCGGCAATGTGCACGACACGTCGGGCGGCACCACCGCCTGCCCAGCCTGCCATGAAGCCCTGATCGTGCGCGACTGGTATCGCATCGACCATTACAGCGTCACGCCCGATGGCCATTGCCCGCATTGCGGTCATGCCATCGCCGGCCGCTTCGGCACGTTCAGCCACCCCTTCGGCAATCGCCGCATCCCGATTTCCATGCACCGGGAGGGTCGCGCATGAGCACGTCCACCCTGGTCCACATCCCGGCCGGCAACGTCACCGTCGAGGGGATGCTGGAGTTGCCCGAGCGCGCTGCCGGTCTGGTGCTGTTCGCCCACGGCAGCGGCTCGTCACGCCATTCGCCGCGCAACAACACTGTCGCCGGCGTGTTGCGGCAGGCCGGGGTCGGCACGTTGCTGATGGACCTGCTGACGCCCGAAGAGGATCGCGAATACGCCCGGCGCTTCGACATCGGGCTGTTGACGCAGCGTCTGCTGGATGCAGTGCGCTGGGTCCGCGTACAGGCCTCCACCCGGAACCTCCCGCTAGGATTGTTTGGCGCCAGCACCGGCGCCGCGGCTGCACTCGAGACCGCGGCCGAACTAGGCGGCGAAGTCCGCGCGGTGGTCTCGCGCGGCGGCCGTCCCGATCTCGCCAGCGAACAGGCGCTGCTGCGAGTGACCGCGCCCACGCTTTTATTGGTCGGCGGCCATGATGGCGGCGTGATCGACCTCAACCAGCTGGCCTACGATCAGCTGAATTGCGAAAAGGACATGGTGATCATTCCTGGTGCCACCCACCTGTTCGAGGAACCCGGCACGCTGGAAGCCGTGGCCAAGCAGGCCGCAGCCTGGTTCGTCCGTCACCTGAGTCCCGCAGCCTAGGGTTTGCCGCACAAACCCGGGCGGACGGCGGGGCAGGTCACACGTGGAACAGGTAGATGTAGCCCACGGCAATGCCCAGGAACAGGAGGGTCATGCCGCCGCCCGCGCGCATGTAATCCGCATTGCGGTATCCGCCCGGGCCCATCAGGAGCGCATTCACCTGATGCGTGGGCAGGATGAACGAGTTCGACGCCGACACCCCCACCAGGAGTGCCGCCCCGCGGGGGTCGATCCCGGCGAGTTCCGACAATTCGATGACCAGCGGTACCAGCAGGACGGTGGCCGCGACGTTGGACATGAACAGGGAGAACAGGGTGGTCAGGGTGGCGATGGCCAGCAGGATGAGGAGCGTATGGCCGCCGGTCAGCACCAGCATCATCTGATGCGCGACATAGCTGGCGGCGCCCGTCGACTCCATCGCCACGCCCAGGGGGATCAGTCCGGCGAGCAGGAAGACCGTGCGCCAATCGACCGAGCGATAGGCGTCGTCGATGCTGATCACGCGCAGCAGGATCATGGCCAGCGCACCGCTCATCAATGCAATCGACAAAGTCGCCCCGCTCAAGGCCAGACCGATGGCGCCGGCAAAGCACAGGCCGGCGACCCAGGCCTTGGATTCGTCGATATCTTCCGCTTCGACCGGGGTGGCGACCACGAAGTCCCGATCATGGGCCAGCGCCTTCAACTCGCTCCAGCGGCCGTGGACGACGATGGCGTCGCCGGGGCGCAGAGGACGGTCGGAGAAGTCGCCGCGCTCGGCCTGCCCCTCGCTCAGCAGCAACAGGGGCTCGACCCGGTAAGACCGGCGAAAGCTGATGTCGCGGATGCTCTTGCCCGCAAGCGAGGAACGCGGCGCCAGGATGAGTTCCGCATACCCTGCCGCAGTGGGATTCTGCAGCGCCTCAAACCGCTCCACGGTTTCGCTCAGATCAAGCGCCCATTCAGTGGAGAAACGCTCCGCCTCGTGCCGCTCGCCGATCAAGGCCAGCACCTGCCCGGCAGCGAAGTGGGCATGCCGCCAGGGCGCATAGAGGATTTCATCCCCGTCCGCCAGTGCAATCAGGTGTAGCGTATAGCCGGTCTCCATGCCGGCTTCTTCGCGGGTCTTGCCGATGAGCGCACTGTCCGGAGAGACCCGCAGCTCATGGATGTGCGTGGGGAGTTGCCAGGATTCGATCAGCTCGCGCTGCTGCTTCCCGCTGGTGTCCTCCCCGGTTTTCGCAGGCAGGACATATTTCCCCGCGAGCATGAAATAGACAATCCCTGCGCCAAGCAGGACCAGACCCAACGGGGTCACGCTGAACAGGCCGAATTTTTCCTGTCCCCCAGCCTGCATCAGGTCGTTGAGGATGATCAGCGGGCTCGAGCCGACCATGCTCAGCGTGCCGCCGAGAATCGCCGCGAAGCCCATCGGCATCAGCAGGCGTGAAACCGGGATATGGGTCCGCTTGGCGATCCGCAGCATCGCCGGAAGGAACAGCGCTGCCGCGCCGACGTTCTGCATGAATGCGGAAATGCCTCCCACGACCCCGGATACGGTACCGATCAGGCGGGGTTCGCTTCTGCCCGCAAAGCGCATGATCGGCTTGATCACGCGGTTCATGAGGCCGGAACGATCGACCCCATAGCCGAGAATCATGACCGCGATGATCGATACGACGGCGTTGCTGGCCAGGCCGGAGAAGGCCTGCTGCGGCGTAACCAGTTGCAGCCAGCCCAAAGCCAGCATGATGAGGATCGCGATCACATCGACGCGCAACGCCTCGGTTACGAAGAGGAAAACGGTGACTGCCAGCACGGCGAGTACCAGGGCGATTTCAGGGGTCATGTCCGCTCTCTTTTTGTATTCAAACTACCTCAGGCCAGTATAACGTGCGTCTGTGCGAGCCGGTTCGGGCCTTGCCCGGCTTTCGGCCATGCCGGGGACATGGCATGATCCGAGGGAACCCGCGGATGAACATGGAAAGTATTGCCGAAACCTCGCCAGTCTTCGTCGCCCGGAACCTCGCCAAGGTCTACCGCATGGGCGAGGTCGAGGTGCAGGCCTTGCGTGGCATCGACCTCACGCTCTATCGCGGCGAGCTGGTGGTGCTGCTTGGCCCGTCGGGCAGCGGCAAGTCCACCTTGCTCAACATCCTCGGCGGCCTCGACGTGCCGAGCGGGGGCGACGTCTACTACCTCGACCACAAGCTGACCGGCGCGACCGAGGCGGACCTAACCCGTTTTCGCCGCGAGCACGTCGGCTTCGTCTTCCAGTTCTACAACCTCATCCCCAGCCTCACCGCGCGCGAGAACGTCGCTGCGGTGACCGAGATTTCGTCCGCGCCGATGCGGCCCGAGGACGCGCTGGCCTTGGTGGGCCTGGGCAACCGTCTCGACCATTTTCCGGCGCAGCTCTCCGGCGGCGAGCAGCAGCGCGTGGCGATCGCCCGCGCCATCGCCAAGAATCCGGCGGTGCTGCTGTGCGACGAGCCGACCGGTGCGCTCGATTCGGCCACCGGCGTGGTGGTGCTCGACGTGTTGGAAAAGGTGAACCGCGAACTTGGCACGCTGACCGTGCTGATCACCCACAACGTCGGCATCGCTGACATGGCCGACCGTGTGATCCGGCTGTCCGACGGTCGGATCGCCGACATCCATGCGAACGCCGTGAAGAAGGCGGCGTGCGAACTCAGCTGGTAGCGTCATGAAGGCGCTCGACCGCAAGCTGTTCCGTGATCTCTGGCACATGCGCGGCCAGGTGCTGGCAATCGCCGCGGTGATCATGGGTGGTGTCGCCACCATGGTGATGTCGCTCTCCACCTACGATTCGCTGGTTACCACGCGCGACCGTTTCTACAGCGAGTACCGTCTCGCCGACGTGTTTGCCAGCCTCAAACGCGCACCCGAGCCGGTCGCGGAACGGCTTGCCGCGCTGCCGGGCGTGGAGCGCCTGGAAACACGGGTGAGGGCCGGGGTGAAGCTCGAAGTGGCGGGCTTTTCCGATCCCATCACCGGCCAGATCCTGTCCTTGCCGGACGTGGGCGAGGCGCAGCTCAACCGGCTCTACTTCAAGCGCGGACGCACGGTGCAGCCATGGAGCACCGACGAAGTGGTACTGTCCGACACCTTCGCCGATGCCCACCATCTGCAGCCAGGCGACACGCTCGCCGCCATCATCCACGGCAAGCGCAAGACGCTCACCGTGGTCGGCGTCGCGGTGTCGCCGGAATATGTCTACCAGATCGCCCCCGGCGCCATGTTTCCCGATTTCAAGCGCTACGGGGTGCTGTGGATGGCACGCAACGCGCTCGGCATCGCCTACGACATGAAAGGCGCCTTCAACCAGGTCAGTCTGACGCTGGCGCGCGACGCCAACGAACAGGACGTGATCGACCGCGTCGACGCGATCCTCTCCGACTACGGCGGCACCGGCGCCTATGGACGCAAAGACCAGTTTTCCAACCGCTTTCTCAGCGAGGAACTGAAGCAGCTGCGGACCATGGCAACCATCTTCCCGGCCATCTTCCTCGGCGTCGCTGCCTTCCTGCTCAACGTCGTGCTGAGTCGGCTGATCGCACTGCAGCGCGAGCAGATCGCCATCCTCAAGGCCTTTGGCTACAGCTATGCGGCGATCGGCATGCACTACGTCAAGATGGTGCTGTTGATGGCGCTGCTCGGGGTGGCGGCCGGGGTGGCGCTCGGCACCTGGTTCGGCCAGGGGCTGTCGCACGTCTACAGCGAGACGACCTTCCGCTTCCCCTATCTGGATTACCGGCTACGGCCGGGCACGGTGCTGATCGCGCTGGCGGTGTCGGCGCTGGCGGCGGTCAGCGGCACGCTGGTATCCGTCATGCGTGCGGTGCGGCTGCCGCCGGCCGAAGGCATGCGCCCGGAGATGCCGGCGCGTTATCGCGCCAACGTGATCGAGCGCATCGGCCTGCAGCGCTGGCTGGCCTCGCCGTCACGCATGATCCTGCGCCATATCGGGCGGCGCCCGCTGAAGTCGCTGCTGACCGTGCTCGGCATCGCCTGCGCCTGCGGGCTGATGATGGTGGGCAACTACCAGAAGGGCGCGATCGATTTCATGGTCGACGTGCAGTTCCGCCAGGCCTCGCGCGAGGATCTGGCGCTCGCCTTCATCGACCCCACCTCCGGCCGCGCCCTGCACGAGCTCGCCGCGCTGCCGGGCGTCGATTACGTCGAAGGCTACCGCGACGTGCCGGCGATCCTGCGCTTCGGCCAGTACCGCCATCGCGCCGCGCTGTTCGGCATCCAGCCGGAAGGCCGGCTGCACCGTTCGCTCGACAGCCGGCTGAAGCCGGTGGCGGTGCCGCCGGGCGGCGTCGTGCTCACCGATTATCTGGCGAATAACATCCTGCACGTGAAGCCGGGCGACATGCTGACGGTGGAGGTGCTGGAAGGCAGCCGGCCGGTGCGGCAGGTGCCGGTGCTCGGCATCACCCAGCAGTATCTGGGCGTATCGGCCTACATGCAGAAGGACTCGGTGAATGTCCTGATGCGCGAAGGCAATACGGTGACCGGCGCCTATCTGGCAGTGGAGCCGGGCACCGAGCCGGAACTGTACGCCAGGCTGCACGACCGTCCGCGCGTGCTCGGCATGGTCGCCAACAAGACGGCGGTCCAGAGTTTCTACGCCACCATCGGCGAGTTCATCCTGTTCTACAACCTGGTCGCCACGGTGCTCGCCGGCGCGATCGGTTTCGGGGTGGTCTACAACAGTGCGCGCATCGCGCTGTCCGAACGTGGGCGCGAGCTTGCCAGCCTGCGGGTGCTGGGCTTCACCCGCGGCGAGATCGCCTATATCCTGCTGGGAGAGTTGGCGCTGCTGACGCTGGCGGCGATTCCGGTCGGTTTTCTGGTCGGTGTTGGCTTGGTCGGCATCCTGGTGGTGTCCTTCCAGAGCGAACTCTATCGGTTGCCGCTGATCCTGACGCCGGAAAACTACGCCATGGGGGCGAGCGTCGTCATCGTTTCCGCGCTGCTGTCCGGACTCCTGCTGTGGCGGCGCCTGGGCCGGCTGGATCTGGTGGCGGTACTGAAAACACGCGAATAGGAACAACAACAGCTATGCGGCTACGCGCAAAAATCGGACTGTTCGCCACCGCCACGGTGGTGGCGGTTGGCCTCGTGATCGGCTTCATGCCGCGCGCGGTCCCGGTGGATATCGCCGAGGTGAAGCGGGCGCCGCTCACGGTGACGGTGGAGGAGGAGGGCAAGACCCGGGTCCGCGAGCGCTACATGGTAGCGGCGCCGGTGGCCGGCTACGCGCGGCGCATCGACCTCAAGGCCGGCGATCCCGTGGCCGCCGGTCAGGTGCTCGCCGTGATCGAGCCGGCGCGTTCGGTGGCGCTCGATCCGCGGACCCGCGTGCAGGCGCAGGCGCAGGTGAGCGCCGCGCAGGCCGCGCTGGTGGTGGCACAGGAAAATGCGCGCGCCGCCGTCGCCGCCGCGCAGCTGGCGCAGCAGGAGCGCGTGCGTGCCGAATCCCTGCGGCAATCGAACTTCGTGTCCGCCCAGGCGCTCGACACGGCCCGCACCGCGGAAACCCGCGCCCGCGCGGCGGAGCAGGCCGCGCAGTATGCGGTCAGGGTGGCCCGCTTCGATCTGGAAACGGCGCGCGCGGCTGCCGCCAGCACCGCACACCTGCAGGCCGGCGGTGCGGCCGAGCTGCTGCAGGTGCGTGCGCCGGTGGCTGCGCGCGTGCTCAGGGTGCAGCATGAAAGCGAAGGCCCGGTGGCGACCGGCCAGCCCCTGCTCGAGATCGGCAATCCCGAAAGCCTGGAAGCCGAGGTGGAGGTGCTGTCCACCGATGCGGTGAAGATCGCGTCGGGTTCGAAGGTGATCCTGGACCGCTGGGGCGGCGACCCGCCGATCGAGGGTAGGGTGCGTGTCGTCGAGCCGGGCGGCTTCACGAAAATCTCCGCGCTTGGCGTCGAGGAGCAGCGCGTGCGCGTCATCGTCGACTTCACCTCGCCGCGCGAGGCGTGGGCACGGCTCGGCGACGGCTACCGGGTGGAGGCGCGTTTCGTATTGTGGGAAGGCAAGGACGTGCTGCAACTGCCGACCAGCGCATTGTTCCGCCTCGGCTCGGGGTGGGCGGCATTCAGGCTGGATGGCCGGCGCGCCCGTCAGGCACCGGTCGAAATCGGCCAGCGTGCCGGGCTGGCGACCCAGGTGCTGTCAGGACTCAAGGCCGGCGACCGGGTGGTGGCCCATCCGGACGAAACGATCCGTGACGGTGTGCGCGTGAAGCCGCGCTGACGCTCAAGCCTGCTTGAGGATGGCCTCGACTTCGGCGTCATCCACCTGCGGAAAGTCCGTATAGAACTGCCCCACTGCCTGGAAGGACATTGGCGTCGACAGGCACACCACCTCGTCCGCATAGGGGCGGATCTTCTCCACCGTGTCGGCCGGGGCTACCGGCACTGCGCAGATCAGGCGTGCCGGCTTCTTGTCGCGCAGCGCATGCAACGCGGAAATCATCGTTGCACCCGTCGCCAGCCCGTCATCGACCACGATGACGGTGCGCCCGGCGGGGTCGATCGGTGGGCGCAACGGCGTGTACTGCGCGCGCCGTTTCTTGATGACTTCGAGCTGGACCTGCCTTTCCTGCGCGAGATAGGTCGGTGTGCCGCCGACCGATTCCGCGTAGTCGGACACATACGTCCAGCCCGATTCATCGATCGAGCCGATGGCGAATTCCGGATTGAAGGGTGCGCGCAGCTTGCGTACCAGCACTACGTCGAGCTCGCCTTCGAGGGCCCGCGCGAGCAGCTGCCCCATCGGCACGGCGCCGCGCGGGATGGCGAGTATCAGGGGATGCTGGCCTTTGTACGAGGCCAAGGCTGTCGCGAGACGCTCGGCTGCCTGGTGACGGTTGGCGAAAACCATGTCGATCTCCCGATGATGCCTACTTTCATCCTAGACAAACGTCAGCCGGCCGCGAACAGCGCTAGACGGAATGCAATGAAAAAGGCCTGCGTGCAGCAGGCCTTGAGGGTCGTCCGGTTTTCCGCGACCGAATCAGAACTCGTATTCGGTCTGCAGCCTGAACGTATTGTCCGGTGTGGCATCCGACACGCCGAACAGCCAGGCAGCGTTGTACTTGATGGCATGGTGGTGGGCGGTGGCCAGTTTGCCGAAGACGGCCGGTCCTATCTTATGCGACTGGTCCCGGGAGGCTTCCCAGTCGTTCCAGGGGCCGGTGCCGCCAAACCCCTGGAGCCCGTATTCGAAGGCGGGCTGCCAGCGGTATTTCACCTGCCACTGGTACCCGGCTTCGGTCGGGCTGGATACGGCGGCGTTGAAGCGCTTCTCGAACAGGATGTTGCCGTTGAATTGCAGCTTGCCGAACTCGGTCTGGAAGAGCGGGCCGACTTTCAGTTCGACGCCTTCGTCGTGGTCGCTCGGCACTTCGATCTCGGTGATGAAGCCGACGTCCACCGGATATTTCCCGGTCTCGGTGAGCTGGAATTTGTTCTCCCACTCGAAGGCATCGTACTTGACGCCATCGCCGCCGGTCTTCGTATACTTCAGATAGATTTCGGTGAACCACCAGTCGTTGGCGCCGTAGCCCAGCCCCAGCGAGGCCATGGATTGCCGCGGTGCGCTGTCGACGGTGCCGAATTTGAAGTCGATCTCCTTCTCGCCTTTCTCCACGGTGGGCGTGTAGACATAGTCGGTGGGATCGGCGAGGGCAGATTGCAGATACAGCATGCCCATCGCAGCAATCAACACTGCGTTGCGTTTCATGGAGTTCCTTTCAGGTTGCCTGGGGTATGCGGGGGCGACTCCAGCGCATCCCGAACAGGATGACGAGGAAGGTCAGCGCGTAGAACAGCACCTGCATGCCGCTGGGGCGGGCCTCGTAGCCGGCGAAGATGTGCAGCAGGTTGCCCAGAAACGAGTCCATGGGCAGCAGGGACGAGGAATCCCACAGCGGGCTGGCGAGCGGACGAATGAGGTCGCCCTGGATCAGCAGGCGTGCCATCTGCCCGGCCATGCCGGCTGCGAGAAAAAGAATCAGGGCGCTGGTGACGGTGAAGAAATGGCGCAGCGGAATCCGGGCAAGCCCCGAATACAGCACCCATCCCGCGCCGATGCCGGCTGCCAGGCCCAGCAGGCCGCCGCTCAACATGGAAACCCGGCTCGAGCCATCACCCGCGGCCAGTCCATACAGAAACAGGGCGGTTTCCGAACCTTCGCGCAGGACCGCCAGGGCGATCAGGATGGCCAGCGCCGACATTTCCCGCTGCCCCGACTTGACCGCGTGTCCCATCGATTTGGCCTGCGCGGCCATCTCGCGCCCGTGGGTGGCCATCCAGATGTTGTGCCAGCCCAGCATCAGTACTGCGATGCCCAGGATGGCGGCATTGAACAGTTCCTGTCCGGCGCCTTCGGCCATCTCGGCGATGGTCTCGGTCAATCCGGCCACCACCAGGGCGCCGCCCAGGCCGGCGCCGATGCCGATGGCGAGCCAGAGGTTGCGGCCGGTCAGGCCGCGCGTGGCGGCGGCGATGATGCCGATGAGCAGGGCGGCCTCGAGGCTTTCCCTGAAAACGATGATGGCCGATCCGAACATGCTTTACTCCGCCACGATCACGCCGCGCGCGGTCTTGTCGTGGAATTCGCCGTAGAAGGGATATTTGCCGGGCGCGAGCGGACCGACATAGATCGTGACCTTGCCATTGCCTGCCACCAGTTTTTCGCGGTTGAGCTCATGGCTTTCGAATTCTTCCGGCGTGCTGTCCAGATTGCTGACCAGCAGCTTGACCTTCTTGCCTGCGGGCACTTTCAGTTCGCTGGGCGTGAATTGATGGTCCTTGATCGTCAGCGTGGCTTCCAGATCGGCTGCCAGGCTGGCAAGGGGGAACATCAAACAGGCAAGGACAAGGGCTTTCATGGGTGTCTGCAATCATTCACGTTTGCATAACGATAATCGTTCTCGTTAATATGCGCAAGAACTTCCTGAAGACCGCCTTGCAAGCAAAAAGCGGGTCGGCTGACCTGGACGCGTAGCCGGGGTGCCCTGCGAAATGTCAGAAGGGAAATCGCGTTGTCATGGCCGGCCGGGTCTTGCCGGCGACCAGATGGGTGACTTTGGGCGGCTCGCTGCCGCGATGGAATGCCCGTGTCTGTTCCAGGACGTCCCGATCCGCAACCGTGACCCGTTCGTGCTGGCGCAAATGCTCGTGCCAGGATTCGACCATGAAGCATTCCACCATGCGTTCGGGATGTTCGACGTCCCAGAACAGTTCCCACATGAAGGCGCCATCGCGCCGGCGGATCCGGCTGATCTGCTGCATGGTCCGGGCGAACGCCTCGGTCTGGGCCGGGTCGATCCGGTATTCCACCGTGACCATGACCGGCCCGCGGTCGCTTTCGCGTTCCCCGGCCATCATGGGCGTGGGCCAGAACAGCGAGGGCGAAAGGTCGGCGACATCATGCCGCCCGACCCGGTACGAGCGGGTAAGGGCAATCCCGACCAGAGCGCCGACGGCGGCGACACTCAGCGCGAGCGGGATGCCCGTCCAGGAGGCGACCTGGCCCCACAATGCGCTGCCGGCCGCCATCCCGCCCATGTAGACGACCCAGAACAAGGCCAGGCCACGCGCGCGTACCCATCCGGGCAGGGCCGTCTGCGCGGCGGTCATCAGCGAGGAGACCACGCTGATCCAGGCAACTCCGATCAGCAGCATGGCCGTCCCGGCCGCAACCACGTTCCCGCTGTGGGCGAGCGCCAGCATGGCCAGGGCGTACAGCCCGGTCGCGCCGGCCACGATCCGGTCGCGCGAGAAGCGGACGTGCGCATGGGGCAGCAGCAGGGCGCCGGCCACTGCGCCCAGGCCCAGGCAAGCCAGGAAGAGTCCGTACGTCCCGGGGCCGCTGTGTAGTTCCTGCCTGACGATGAGCGGCAGCAGGGCCCAGGAGGCGCTGGCGAACACGAAGAAGGCGACGCCGCGGGTGAGCACTGCGCGCAACTCGGGCGAATGGCGCGCATAGCGCAGACCGGCACGTACCGCGCCGGCAAGCCGTTCGGCGGGTAGTCCACTCGCCGTGGGCGGGCGCTGCCAATGCCTCAAGGCGGCAATGACGGCAATAAACGACACGGCGTTCAGCACGAAGACCGCGCCCGGCCCGGCGGCGGCCACGATCACCCCGGCCAGCGCGGGGCCGACGGCTCGGGCGACGTTCAGCCCCATGGAATTCAGCCCGATCGCTGCCTGGAGTTCGGCGCGTGGCACGAGTTCCGGCGTGATCGCACCCCAGGCCGGCATCATCATGGCGTTGCCGATGCCGAGCGCGAAGGTGAACAGCAACAGGAGCGGCGCGGTGGTCAGGCCCGCGAGCGTGAGGACGCCCAGCGTGGCGGCCATGGCCAGCATCCACACCTGGGAGGTGATGAGGTAGCGGCGGCGATCGACGATGTCGGCCAGCGCTCCGGCCGGCAGCGCCAGCAGGAAGACCGGTGCTGTGGTGGCGGCCTGCACCAGTGCCACCATCAGGGGGTTGGGCGCGAGCGAGGTCATCAGCCAGCCGGCGCCGACCTCGTGCATCCAGGAACCGATGTTCGACGCGACCGACGCAATCCACAATGTCCGGAACACGCGGTTGTAGAGGGGGGCCCAGGGCGAGATGGGCTTGGGCGTCTCGGCGGTCACGATGCGTCCGCGTCAGGCGCCGTTCAGCGCGTTTTTCCAGGTGCGCAGCGGAATGCACGTCTGCAGGCGATGGAGGGCGCGGTCGACCAACGCGGCATGGAGTTCGTGGCCGACCGGCGAGGCCACGTCCAGCGTGGCGTCTCCCTGGCACTGCATGAGCCGTTCGTAGGCGGCATACGCGTGCTCGACCGGGATGACCGGGTCGTCTTTCCCGTGCAGCACGTGCAAGGTCGTGAATTCGGGCGCCCGGTCGGGCAGCGTCGCAAAACGGCCGGAAAACGCCAGGACCCGGCCGACGCCGCCATCATGCGCAATGCCGTATTCCAGCGCCATGATCGCGCCCTGCGAGAAGCCGGCCAGCGCCGTGTCCGGCTGCATCACCTTGAGACGATCCTGGGCCTGTCGAATCAGCGCGTGCAACGCCCGCATGGCCGCGGCCACGCGGGCAGCCCGGTTGTCGTCGCCCAGACCATCGAGGGAGAACCACTGCCTGCCGCCGTCGTGTCCGTCGAATGCGGCGATGCCTTCGGGCAGCAGGAACGCGGCCTGGGGAAAGGCGGCACCGAGCGTGTCGACCAGCGGCAGCATGTCCGGGGGCGTCCTGCCCGCGCCGTGCAGCACAATGAAAAGCTGCCGGACCGGCAGCGTGGCGGGCAGCAATTCGATTCCTTGAAAGTCGTGTTCGCTCATGGGCTGTCTCCGCTGCCGGTCCGGCAGGCCACCTTATCCCGGCTTGAACAGATCTTTGTATGCCCGCGGCTGGGAACGCCAGTACTGTTTCGGCGCATCGACCTGGCCGCCGAGCTTCGCCGCTGCGTGCCAGGGCCAGCGCGGGTCGTACAGCATACCGCGAGCGAGCGCCACCATGTCGGCCTGGCCCGAGGCGAGGATGGTTTCCGCCTGTTCCGGCTCGGTGATCAGGCCCACGGCGATCGTGGGGAGTCCGGTTTCGCGCCGGATTCTGTCGGCGAAGGCAACCTGGTAGCCCGGTCCGACCGGGATTTCCTGCAAGGGAGAGAGCCCGCCGCTGGACACGTCGATGAACGCGCAGCCGCGGCGCTGCAGTTCCTTTGCGAACGCGACGCTCTGCTCGATATCCCAGCCGCCGTCCACCCAGTCGGTGGCGGAAATCCGGATGCCCACCGGCGTGTCATCCGGCACGGCGGCGCGGAGAGCGTCGAACACCTCGAGTGGAAATCGCATGCGATTTTCCAGCGTGCCGCCGTAGCGGTCGTCGCGGGTATTCGACAGGGGCGACAGGAACTGGTGCAGCAGATAGCCGTGTGCCGCGTGCAGTTCGATCACGTTGAAGCCCAGTCGTTGCGCACGCTGCGCCGCAGCCACGAAATCGCTGCGGATGCGTGCGAGTCCGGCTTCATCGAGGGCGATCGGGCGGATGTCGTCTGCCGCATAGGGCAGGGCGGACGGCGCGACGGTCTGCCAGCCGCCGCTGGCCGGCGCGATCGACTGGCCGCCGGCCCACGGCACCTCGGTGGAGGCCTTGCGGCCGGCATGCGCCAGCTGGATGGCGATGGGAATCGGGGAATGCCGGCGGACCGACTGGAGGACGCGTGCCAGCGCCGCCTCCGTCTCGTCCGACCAGAGTCCCAGGTCGGCGGGCGAGATGCGGCCCTCCGGCGCGACCGCCGTGGCCTCGATGAACATCAGGCCGGCGCCGGACAGGGCCAGGTGCCCCAGGTGGATCTGGTGCCAGTCGGTCGCCCGCCCCTCGTCGGCGGAGTACTGGCACATGGGGGCGATGACGACGCGGTTGTCCAGAACCTGCCCGCCGAGTGTGATGGGAGAAAACAAGATGCTCACGATGATGGATTCCTTCAAAGGATCAATGGGCTTCCGCCGGGTCACGCCACACATAGGCATCCATGGCGAGGCCGCCATAGGTGAAAGGAGGCTGGTAGCGCATGGGTCGGTCGCCGTTTGCGGCGCCCAGGGCGACGAAAAACGGCAGGAAGTGCTCTTCGGTCGGGTGCGATGCCGAACCATGGGGGGCCGAACGATAATCCAGCAGGGCCGCGACATCCTGCGCCGCGACGCGTGCGGCGACCCAGTCGGCAAAGTCCTTCGCCTGCGGAGCCGGCGTCGAGTCGGCGGTCGCCTGCCAGTCCAGCCAGCCGAAGTTATGCGTGATCGAACCGGTGGCGACGATGAGCACGCCTTCCTTGCGCAGCGGCGCCAGCGCCTGCCCCAGCGCGAAATGCGCCGCCGGGCCGGCGTTGCGCACCAGCGAGAGTTGCGTGACCGGCACGTCGGCCTGCGGAACCATCGCCGACAGCGGCACCCAGGCGCCATGATCCAGTCCGCGGCTGGGGTGCAGCTCCGCCGACGAGCCGGCGGCCGTCAGCAGGGCGACGGCCTGTTCGGCCAGCGCCGGCGCACCTGGCGCGGGGTATTGCATGGCGTGGAGCGCCGGCGAGAAGCCGGAGAAATCGTGAATGGTTTCCGGCGCACCCGACAGGCTGGCCGTGGCCTGGCGCGCTTCCCAGTGCGCCGAAATCGCAAGAATCGCCGTCGGCCGCGGGATCGCCCGACCGATATCGCGCCAGCAGGCCACGGCCTCCGGCGCCTTCAGCAGGGCATCGGGGGCGCCGTGGGACACGAACACGACGGGCAGACGAGACATATCGGACTCCATTCTCCGCCAGAAGCGGCGGCATTTACTGCTTGTTGACCGCGACCGCTTCCATCGGGATCTCGAGGGTCACGTCATCGGACACATAGGGCGCGTATTTGCCCATGTTGAATTCGGTGCGCTTGATCTTGGTCATCGCATTGGCGCCGATCGCGTCCTTCTTCATGATGGGATGCGGCATCGCCTGGAACGAGGTGACGGTCAGCGTCACCGGCTTGGTGATGCCCTTGATCGTCAGGTTGCCGTCGACCGACACCGGCTTGTCGCCTTCGAATTTCACGGAGGTCGACTTGAACGTGATGGTCGGGTACTTCGCGGTATCGAAGAAATCCTCGTCCTGGATGTGTTGGTTCAGCAGGGGATAGCCGGTGTTCACCGACTTGGCGTCGATGGTGACGTCCACTGAGCCCGTCTTGGCGGCCTTGTCGTAGACGATCGTGCCGCTGGTCTTGTCGAAGCTGTGCACCTGGTTGGAGTAGCCGAAGTGGTTGTACTCGAAGCGCGGCTGGGTATGCGTGGGGTCGATGACGTAGGTTTCCGGCGCGGCGAACGCGCTGGCGGCGACGGAAGCGAAGGCAAGGGCGATGACGAGTTTCTTCATGGGGATTCTCCTGGGTGGATGAGGGATGGGACGCACTACTTCTTGCCGGCTGCCGCAGCGGCAACCAGCCGGAATTTGATCTGCACTTCGTTGGCGACGGTGCCGTAGTCGGCCCACATGCCTTCGCCGATGCCGTAGTCGCCGCGCTTCAGCACGAAACTGCCTTCGAACACGCCGAGATTGCCTTCCTGTCTGAACGTGGCGGGGGTTCTCGTATCGAGTGTGCGGCCCTTGATGCTCATCTTGCCGGCCACCTCGAAACGATTGTTGCCCAGCGGTTTGATCGAGGTGGACACGAAGCGCGCAACGGGAAATTGCTTGGTGTTGAACCAGAGCTTGCCGGCCACTTCGTCGTTGCCTTCCTCGGAGCCGGTATCGATGCTGGCGAGCTCGATGTCGATTTCCGCCCTGGCGAGCGCCGGCTTCGCCGGATCGAAGTTGATCCGGCCGTTGAAGCGCTTGAAGCCGCCATCGAGCGGCACGTTCATTTGCTTGTATGCAAATCTCACTGCGCTTTTGTCGGCCAGCAGTTGGTTGAATTCGATGGCCTGGGCGCCCGCCGACAGCAACAGGGCGGCCAGGCCGACGAACGGCGCAACGTGCCGCGTGCCGGGTTTTATCAGGCTTAAGAAGGAAGCGCGGGCGGTGAGATTGAGATTCATGATCTGAGCTCCAGAGTGCGGACGAGACGATAGGTTCACTGTACGCAAGCCGGGATTGGAGAAATAGGCTACATTTGGCAAATTATTGTTGCTCATAAGACAACAATCGGACGGGGGCATACATGGACCGACTCGACAGCATGCGGCTCTTCGTGCGGGTGGCCGAACTCGGCAGCTTCTCCGCCGTCGCGCAACAGATGAACGTGGCACGCTCGGTGGTGACGCGGCAGGTGGCGGCGCTCGAAGCACACCTCGGAACGAAGCTGCTGGCCCGCAGCACACGACGCCTGAGCCTCACGTCGGCCGGCGCCACCTACCTGGAAAAATGCCGCGAGATCCTCGGGCTGGTGGATGCCGCCGAAGCCGGCCTGACCGAGGACAGCCAGGCGCCGCGCGGTCACCTCCGCATCACCTTGCCGTTCTCCTTCGGCATTCGCCAGTTGATGCCGATGTTCGGCGACTTCATGGTTGCGAATCCCGAGATTACGATCGAGCTCGAATTCAGCGACCGTCGCACCAACCTGATCGAGGGCGGATTCGATCTGGCCATCCGCATCACCGACCGGCTGGAGCCGGGCGACGTGGCGCGCAAGATCGGCAGCAGCCGGAGCGTCGTGGTGGCCGCACCCGGCTATATCAAGCGCCATGGCCGTCCGCGTCACCCGAAGGACTTGATCCGGCATGAGTGCTTCGGCTATGTGCTCGCCACGCGCTCGAGCTGGGCCTTTAGCCTCGATGGCAAGACCGAGTGGTTTCCCGTTGCCGGTCGGCTTGAGGCCAACAGCGGCGACGCCCTGCTCGCTGCCGCGATAGGCGGGCTCGGGATCACTTATCTTCCCACGTTCATCGTCGAAACGGCGGTACGCGAACATAGCCTGGATATCCTGCTGCCCGCGTTTCGCGCGCCTGAACTGGGAATCTACGCGGTCTTTCCGAGCAATCGCTACGTGCCGCACCGCGTCCGAGCCCTGGTTGAATACCTGGCCCAGCGGATCGGCAGCAAACCGCCCTGGGACGAAATCCTGCCCAAGGGGTAGCGTCGCGCTAGAGCGATCCTGTCGATGAGGGCGCCAACCGCGTCTGCGTGAACGCATCGGGTAAACTCGGCCCTATCCCGACCCCGCACCAACAACACGAGTACATCCAAGGCATGACCGCACCTGAAACCAAACCCTGTCCTTTTTGCCAGCTCGACCCGCACCGCATCGTCGCCGAAGATGAACTCACCGTAGCCTATCGCGACGGGTTTCCCGTCTCGCTCGGCCATACGGTGATCATTCCGCGCCGTCATGTCGCCACCCTGTTCGAGGCCACCGAAGCCGAGCAGACTGCGCTGCTCAGCATGCTGGCGCAAGCGAAGGACATCCTCGACAAGCACCACCAGCCCGACGGCTATAACATCGGCATCAACCACGGCCCGGCCGGCGGCCAGACCGTTCCGCACCTGCACATCCATCTCATCCCGCGCTATCGCGGCGACAAGGAAGATCCGCGCGGCGGCGTACGCTGGGTGCTGCCGGACAAGGCGAAGTACTGGGCGTAAGTGTGCCCGGCGCCGCAATCTGATATTTTTCGGCCTTTCAACAACCCGATCCTGGACCCCCCACGATGTACAACACCTTCAAACCCGAACAGCCCATGAGCCTGATGGATTTCGTCCGCGCCGCCAAATCCTGCGTCAGGGAAATCACCCCGCAGGCGCTGCTGGACAAACTCAATGCGAGGGAGGACCTGCTGCTGCTCGACGTGCGCGAACACGGCGAATTCGAGATGGGCCACATCAAGGGCGCGCAGCTGGTGCCGCGCGGCATCATCGAGGCGGCTGCCGACCCCGCCTATCCCAAGCACCTGCCCGAACTGGCCGCCGCCCGCGACCGGCAGATCGTCGTCTACTGCGCCACCGGCGGACGTTCCGCCATGACGGCCGCCGTGCTGCAGATGATGGGATTCAAGAACGTGTTGAACATGGAAGGCGGCTATACCCGCTGGGTGGACGACGGCATGCCGCAGGTCCACGAGGCCACGTATTGATCCGGCAGGCGGAAACGCCGACACCTGAAACCCGCAAGGCCCGCAGCGACGCGGGCCTTGCGGCATTGGGCATGCCCGTTTCATCAGGCCTGGGGCAGGACAGGCGATGCGTTTCCGCAAGCCTTGACCGAGCGGACTGGCCTTCCCAATCCAACAAATCCTTCGAAGAACCCATTATCATCGGGCCTCGGGTCTGCTCTCAGACTGCGTGCGGCTTCAGATTGCCCGGCCTGAGCCGTTCATGAAGTCACGCCCGCACCAGGCGCCCCATAATAGATACATGAACACGCGCGTTCACCTGTAGCGAACGATTGATAGGCCAAGGTTGATCGATGAGCACTGATCCGGAACAGATTTACGTCACGCAACCCTATCTGCCGCCCCTGGACGAGTTCATCCCGTACCTGGAAAAAATCTGGGAGAGCAAGCAGCTCACCAACAATGGCCCCTTCCATCAGCAACTGGAACAGGCGCTGGGCGAGTACCTGGGCGTCGAGCACATCGCCCTGTTCACCAACGGCACGATCGCCCTGATCACGGCATTGCAATCCTTGCGCATCACGGGCGAGGTCATCACCACGCCTTATTCCTTCGTGGCCACCTCGCATTCCCTGCTCTGGAACGGCATCAAGCCCGTGTTCGTGGACGTCGACCGCGACACGCTCAATCTCGATCCGGCGAGGATCGAGGCCGCCATCACGCCGCAGACCACGGCCATCCTGCCCGTGCATTGCTACGGCCGCCCGTGCGATGTCGAGGCCATCCAGGCCATCGCCGACAACTACAACCTCAAGGTCATCTACGATGCGGCGCATGCGTTCGGCGTGCGCGACGCGGGCGGCAGCATCCTGCGGCATGGTGATCTGTCGGTGCTGAGCTTTCACGCCACCAAGGTGTTCAATACCTTCGAGGGCGGGGCGATCGTCTGCCCGGATGCCAAGACCAAAACGCGCATCGATCATCTGAAGAATTTCGGCCATGTGAGCGAGGTGGCAGTCGTCGCTCCCGGCATCAACGGCAAGATGAGCGAGTTCAATGCGGCACTGGGCATGCTCCAATTGAAATACATCGACCAGGCGCTTGCGCGGCGCAGGGAAATCGACGCGGCCTATCGCAAACGCCTGGAAGCGGTGAAGGGGATTCAATGCATGCCGGCGGAACGGGGAGATATTTCCAATTTCGCCTATTTCCCGATTCTGGTCGAGGCCGACTACCCGATCAGTCGAGACGGCCTTCACCAGATACTCAAGGACAACGGCATCCACCCGCGCCGTTATTTTTATCCGCTGATTTCAGACTTCTCGATGTATCGTGGGCTTCCCTCCGCGCACCCTGACAATCTCCCGGTCGCGGTCGAGGCCGCAGAAAAAATCTTGTGCCTGCCGATTTACCCGAACCTGGACGACAGGCAGATCGACACCATTACCCGGCTGATTGCAGCGCAGTCATGCATGTAGAACAGAGCGTCATGGAAAGGGTGGGCGCATGACCGCTGCGTCGGGAAATAAAAAACTGATCATCTACGGCAATGGCCAGATGGCACGCATGTTTCTGGAGTTCGCGCGACTGGAATATGAAGTTGTGGCGTTTACGGTCGACCGCTCCGTCCTGACCGATCCCTTCATCGAAGGCCTTCCCGTCATCCCGTTCGATGACATCGAGACGGACTACCCGCCGGCAGACCATTGCCTGATCATCGCCGTCGGCTATCGGGAGATGAACGACTTGCGCGCCCGCAAGTACCGGGAGGGGTTGGCCAAGGGCTATGCCTTCGCCAGCTATGTCCACGCCTCCGTGGTGCGCCACGCCAGCGTGTCGGTGGGCGAGAACACTATCATCCTCGACCATGCCGCCATCCATCCCTATACGCAGATCGGCAACAGCGTCTTCATTGCCAGCAATGCGTCGATCGGGCATGGTTGCCGCATCGGCGACGCCTGCTGGATTAATTCGGGCGTTGCCATCGGGGGCGAGACCGTGATCGGGGATGCCTGCTTCCTGGGCATCAACGCCACCCTCGGCGACAATATCCGGATCGGCAGGCAGTGCTTCGTGGGCGCCAACACGCTGGTGACCCGGAACACGCTCGCCGAGGAAGTATATGTCTCGGCGAACGGCGAACGCTTTCCGCTATCGAGTCAGGCTTTTCTTCAATTTATCGCCCGCTCCACCCGTTAGCATACCCATGCCGACTTCATCGCCCCCTGCAGCCCTCTATGGGCACTTCCGGCATGCCGCCGAACACAGCCCCGACAAGCTGGCGCTCGTGGTGGGCAACGCCCGCTACATCTATCGCGACCTGCTGCAGGAGGTGGATGCGCTGGCGGATGGCCTGTCGATTGCCGGGGTGCGTGCGGGCGACCATCTCGGCGTGCTGCTGCCCAATTGCGCCGAGTTTGCCCTGACCCTGCTCGCCGGTGCGCGCCTCGGCGCGGTCATCGTGCCCCAGAGCATGGGGTTGGGTGCGGAAGCGCTGGCCGCCACCTTCAAGGCCGCCGATGTCCGGCATCTGATCGCATGGGCCGGCGCGATTTCCAATCTGGCCGGCCTGCGTCTTCCGCCCGGCGGCATGCGTATCGTGGCCGGCGGTGTCCGGGAAGGCTGGACATCCGTGCAGACGCTGATCAATACCGGCCGCGCCATGCCCGGGGCCGCGCCCGGGTTGCCGGAGGCGTTGCCGTATCTCATGGTCCTCACCTCCGGCTCCACCGGACAGCCCAAGCCCATCCTCCTGAGCCAGCGCACCAAGCGGCTGCGTGCCGCGGCGGCTGCCGGATTGTATGGCGTCACTGCGGACGACGTGACGCTGGCCGCCACGCCGCTCTACCATTCGCTGGCGCAACGTCTGGTGTTGATGCCGCTGATTTCCGGGGGGACGAGCATCGTCATGGCGCACTTCACTCCGGCCAGCTGGATCGCCACGGTCCGCGAACATGGCGTGACTTTTTCCATCGCGGTGTCGTCCCAGCTCAGGCAAATACTGGACGCCTTGATCGCCAGCCAGGAAACGCTGCCGTCGCTGCGCTGCCTGGTGTCGTCTTCCGCACTCCTGGACGACGAAACGAAGGCCAGGCTGCTGGCCCACCTGTCATGTGAGTTTCACGAGTGCTACGGCGCGTCGGAGATCGCCATTGCCACCAATCTGGCGCCGGACGCGGCGTTCCGCAAACTGGGCTCGGTCGGCACCGCCATTCCGGGAACGGACGTCCTGATCCTCGACGAAAACGGGCAGGCGACGGCGCCGGGCACGCCGGGCGAAATCGCGTGCCGCACCCCCATGCTGTTCAGCGGCTACTATGGCCAGCCGGCCGCCACGCAGGCCGCGATGTGGGGCGACTATTTCCGTACCGGCGACCTCGGCAAGATGGACAGCGAAGGCTTTCTGTTCTTTCTCGGACGGATCAAGGACATCATCATTAGCGGCGGCATCAACATCTATCCGAAGGACATCGAGGAGGTGGTCGCCAGCCATCCGGCAGTCAGGGAATGCGCGGCCATTCCGCTGCCGGACGAGCAGCTGGGCGAAGTGGTCGGCGTTGTCGTGGCCTTCCATGTGCCCGATGCTCCACCTGCACTGCGCGACCTGCAACGGCTTTGCATGCAGCGTCTCGGGGACTTCCAGCAGCCGCGCCGCTTCTTCGCCGTCGATGCGCTCCCGAGGAACGCCATGGGTAAACTCGACAAACCCGCACTTCGACAGGTCTACTCGACCGGCCTGCATAAAGGATAAGGATAAGGATAAGGATGGCCCATACCCAACTGCCCCCCCTGCGACTGGGTTTTATCGGCGGTGCCCTGAATTCGGCCGTCGGCTACACGCACTACAATTCCAGCCGGCTGGACGGCCATTTTCGCGTGGATTGCGGGTGCTTCAGCCGGCGTGCCGACATCAACGAAGACACGGCGCGGACGTATGGCATCCCATCCGAGCGCACGCACGCCACCTGGCACGCGCTGCTGGAAAGCGAGAGACAGTCGCTCGATGCCATCCTGGTGCTGACGCCGACGCCGGATCATCTGGATAGCGTGATCGCGGCGCTCGATGCCGGGTACCCGGTCATTTGCGAGAAGGCCCTGGCCGTGTCCAGCGAAGCGTGCCGGCGCATCGGCGAAGCCGTGGACCGCAACCGCGGCTTCCTGGCGGTCACCTACAATTATTCCGGCTACCCGATGGTGCGCGAATTGCGCCGCATGATCGCCGACGGCCAACTGGGGCGCCTGCAGCAGATCCAGATCGAGATCCCCCAGGAAGGCTTCCTGCGGCAGGCGGCTGCGCCGCAAGCCTGGCGTCTCAAGGACCATGCCGTTCCCACAGTGTCGCTCGATCTCGGCGTGCACGCTCACCATCTGGTCCATTTCCTGACCGGGGGCAAGGCGCCGCTCGAAGTCATCGGCGATCAGGCCACCTATGGCCAGTTCGGCGATATCGTCGACAACGTCTATTGCCTCGCGCACTACGAGGACGACCTTCGGGTGCAGTCCTGGTTCGGCAAAACGGCGCTCGGCAACCGCAACGGACTGCGCATACGCGTCTACGGCAGTCTCGCCAGCGCCGAGTGGTTCCAGATGCAGCCCGAGGATCTGCTGTTCAGTCAGGCCGACGGCCGCAGGCTGCTCATCGACCGCGGGTCCGGCGACGCCGACCTCGCCCGGCAGCTGCGCTACAACCGCTTCAAATCCGGCCATCCCTCCGGATTCATCGAGGCTTTCGCCAATCTCTACGCCGATATTGCCGACCAGTTGCGCCAGCATCAATCCGGCGCCATGACGCGTAACGCGTTCGTCTACGGTGCCCGGGAGTCGGAAGAGGGCTTGCGTTTCCTGGAGGCCATTTCCCGATCCGCGCAGACCCGAAAATGGGAAACGGTATGACGCGCCCCGACCAGACGAACGCCATGTCCCAAGCCGTTTACGATTTCATCGTGCAACTGCTCGAAGAAAAAGGCGCGGTCCCGGAACCTGCCGCGCTGCCCGCCTACCGGTACCTCGACGTCGGCCATATCGATTCGCTCGCCTTCATTAAATTCATCTTTCGCATCGAAGAGCGCTTCGGCATCCAGTTCTCGGAAGCGGACATGCTGGGCGACCAGGCAAAGACCGTCGGCGGGCTGGTTGCATTGATCGAAGACAAACGCGATCGATCCCTCGCACCTTGATGCCATTGGGCAACCTGACATGAGCCAGCCAGACAACAACGCGTCCCTGCTTGCCGAATACGGACGATACATGCTTCCCGTGCTGAGCTTCCGCGACATCGTCCTGGTGCGAGGGCAGGGGAGCTACGTCTGGGATGCCGACGGTAACCGCTACCTGGATCTGAACAGCGGCCAGTTCTGCGCCGTGCTGGGCCACTCCGACCCTGGGGTTTCCCGGAAGATACTGGAGATTTCCCAGACCCTGCAGGACACGGACACGTCCACCCTGACCCGGCCGGTATTGCTGGCCGCCAAGCAGATTCATGACCGTGCCCCGGAGATGAACGGCAGGACCCTCTTCCTGTCGACCGGCGCGGAGGCCGTCGAATGCTGTCTCAAGTACGCGAAGCACATCAAGGAGAAGCCGGGCGTCATCGCCTTCGACAAGGCCTACCACGGACTGACGCACGGCAGCGCCGCGTACTCGATGTCGCGCGACCGGATCCGGCCGCCGGTCGAGCACTCGTACGTCACGCCTGCGCCGCGTGCCCATGCCGACGACGAAGCGGAAACCGACCGCTGCATCGAGGCGTTCCGGCAGACCATCGGCGATTGCAAGGACGACATTGCCGCGGCGATCTTCGAGCCGATCATCTCGGGCGGCGGATTCTTCTTTCCGTCGCGCCGGTATTTCCAGGCGATCCGACAAATCTGCGACGACAACGGCATCTTCCTGGTCTTCGACGAGTGCCAGACCGGCTTCGGCAGGACGGGCAGCTGGTTCTACTATCAGCAGCTCGGATGCGTGCCCGATTTCGTCGTGTCCGCAAAAGCCATGGGAATGGGCTACCCGGTTTCCTGCGTCATTGCCAATGGCCATACCGTTCCACATGCGAAGTTCGCGATGGAGTATTTCAGCTCCCACCAGAACGAGTCGTACGCCGGCGCCCTGGTGTCCCACCTGATCGACGAGATCGAAAGCCGCGGCCTGCTCGAGCGGAACCGCGCCTCCGGCGCCTACCTCCTGGCTAAACTCGGCGCGATTGCTGCCGAATCCTCTCTTATCGGCAATCCCCGCGGCCAAGGGCTGATGTGCGCATTCGACCTGGGCGACACGGGCCGGCTCGACAGCAAGCAGGCGGGCGATCTTTTCTGCAGGCTGGCCCAGCAGAACGGCTTGCTGCTCCAGCATTGCAATCTCGGCCGGACCATCCGCCTGCTGCCGAACTACGCCGCCACCGAGGCGGACTTCGATTTTTTTGCGGCCCGATTGAAGGCCACGCTGGCCCTGTTCCAGGCAACACTCGATCAACCTCTCTAGCGAGCGACCCCCATGTTATTTTCAGAGATCGACACGACCTACCTGGCCAACACAATCAAGGGCCTGCAGGGGAAAAAGCTCATCCTGTGGGGCGCTGGGCGGCGGCTCAAGGGCTTCGTCGAGCAGTACTGCGGCGACGGCAAGCTCCTGCCCACGCCTTACGGCATCTGCGACAGCACGCGGGAGATTGCCGAGACAACGCTCTGGGGCATCCCCGTCCTGCCCTTCAAGGACGTGCAGGCCATGCTGCCCAAGGACACCGTGATCATCATCACGGCCGGCCTGCTGGAACTGCAGGCCAGGGTGGTTGCAAGCGAGCTCTATTATTTCCCGCTCTTCCATTGCCGGACCTTCGAGGTCTACGACTACCTGCAAAAAAACATGGACCAATGCGACCGGGCCATCGGCCTGCTCGCCGATCCGGTGTCGAAGAAGACCTACCGGGGCTGCATCGAAAACATCCTGTGCGGACGGCTCTGGGACCAGTCCCTCTTCAGCGCCAGTCCGTATTTCGGCAACGACCTCAACGAACGGCTCGACGCGTCCGGCCAGCTCGTCTTTGCCGGCGCCTTCAACGGCAAGCATCTCGACCGTGCCCTCGAAAACAACCCGGCGATCCGCATCGCGGCCTTCGAGCCGAGCAAGACCTGGTCGGCCTATCTCCGGGAGAAATTCAAGGCCGAGCCACAGGTGACGATCCACAACAAGATCCTCTGGAGCGAGAACACGCTGCTGAGTTTCGACGACGACATGTCCAATTCCGGGCTTGACGCGCACGTCACTGCGGACGCGGCCAACAGCACCTACCAGCACGAAGGCGTCGCCATCGACGACTATGTCGAGGGCAAGGTGTCGATGATCGCCCTCGACGTCGAAGGCTCGGAGCAACGCGTCGTCCAGGGCGCACATCGCACGATCGAACGCGACCGCCCGCGTCTATGCCTGTGCCTGTACCACAATCTCGACGACTACTTCAGGATTCCGCTCATCATCAGCGAGCGCTATGGTTACCGCCTGCACGTCAAGCATCACTCCACGATCAGCGCGATCGAAACCGTCCTCTATGCGGTCTGACTGCACGGCGTCCGCCCATGCTTGATTTCGCGTTCTCCATGCCGACCCGGATCCTGTTCGGGTCCGGCGCGCGATCGCTGCTGGAACGGGAGCTGGACGAACAGCCCGTTGCGAAGGTGCTGCTGGTCTATGGACGCGAAAGCGCGCGTCTGAATGGCAGCTACGACGACACGACCGGCCTGCTCGAAGCGCGCGGCATCGCGTACCTCGAGCATCCGGGATGCCGGGAAGACCCAGATGACGAATTCGTCGGCGCAGGCGCCGAACTCGCGCTCGATCACGGTGTGGATTTCGTCCTGGCGATCGGCGGCGGTTCAGTGATCGACGCCGCCAAGGCCATCGCCCTGCTGGCGGCCAACCAGGCACGCGACATCTGGGCCTATCACACGGCACGGCAGGACTTCACCGCGCCCGCACTGCCGCTCGGCGTGGTGCTGACCACCACGGGAACGGGCACCGAGGTCAACGGCGGCTTCGTCATCAGCCGCCGCGCCGACAACGAGAAGATCGCGTTCAGCAGCCTGTCCACGCGCCCGCGCTTTGCCTATTGCAACCCCGACTACACGATCACGCTGCCGCCACAGGTGCTGGCCGACAACTACACCGACATCCTGTCCCATCTGCTGGAACAGTATTTTTCGATGGAGGACAGCACGGGAATCGTCGATGCGATCATTCTCGAAGCCATCCACTACCTGCTGAAAAACACGCCGGCACTGCAAACTTGGAAAGATTCGTACGGCTTCCGGGCCAACACCATGTTTGCATCGACGCTCTCGCTTTCCTATCTGTTTTCCTGCGGCAAGAAAGTCCCGTGGATCCTGCATTACCTGACCCATGCGCTGGCCGCCCGTCGCCCCATTTCGCATGGCGCATCGCTCAGGGTCGTCATGCCGGGCTGGCTCGTCTGGCTGTCGGGCAAGCCGGCCTATGCCACGCGTACACGCCAGCTTTCCGACAAGCTGGCGCTGTCCGATGCGTCCCAGCTAGGGCAGTATTTTCTCGATCACTTCGCGCTGATGGGCTGCGATCCGCATCCGCTGCTCAGCGATGCGGAGAAGGCGCAGATGGTGGCGCGGCTGTCGACCGATACGGATTTTCTCGCCCGTGCAAACCTGGACGCGCGTGACCTCAGATGCATCCTCGACTGGACGCATCATGCCTGCTGATCGCTAGATATGAATAAGACCAAGATCCTGATCTTCCCGCTCGACATCGACGACGCCGACACCTTCATCCGGACCGCGAAGGCGCTGGGCATCGAGACCGTCGGCGCCAGTTCGGCCATGGCTGGCCCGGGCGACAAGGCGGTCGATCATTTCATCCGCCTGCCTTTTGTCACCGATCCCGCATTCGACCGGGCCTTGCAGGACGCGCTCGCGCAGCACGCGGTGACGACGGTCCATGCGCCGCACCAGGGCGTCTGGCGCCACCTCGCCACGCTCCTCAAAACCCAGCCAGAGCGCTTCCGCTTCACGCTCTGCGCGCCCGATCCGTTCTCGGCCACGCAGCAACGCTTTGCGCCACACGAGGCGTGGGCGGCGTCGCTCGCATCCGGCACGCCGCTCGCCGGACTCGCAACACCCGAGTCGATCCGGCCAGCCCTGTCGCCCGCGCGTTATTCCGCGCTGCATCGCCAGTTCCTGAGCATTCCCGGCGATTCCGACATCGGGAAGCTGCGTGCCTTGTGCGACATTGCCCGCCTGCTGCCCCCCGGCGACTTGCTCGAGGTGGGATGTCTGTATGGGCGTTCGGCGTTCGCCCTGGGCTACCTGGCCAGTCAATACGCGCTGGGCAGCATGATCTGCGTCGATCCGTGGAACACCGCCGAACTGACCGACCAGGGCGCCGCCGCCGCCATCATCAATGCCGAGCTCGCCAACACCGACATCGACAGCGAAAAAATCTTCCGGGTATTCCTGAATGCCGCAGCCTTGCTCGACAACGTGGGGTATATCCGCGCAACCTCCGAGAAAGCGACAGGCCAGTATGAGGCGGCCATCCGCAGCGGCGCGCTGCACAGTCCCGAACTGGGCAGCATCCCGGTCAGCGGGCGGCTGAGCCTGCTGCACGTCGACGCCAACCATCGTTACGACCACGTGCAGCGGGACGTCGAGCTATGGAGTCCTTATCTCGTCGAGGGCGGCTGGCTGCTGCTGGACGACTATGTGTGGGCGTTCGGCGACGGGCCGCGGCGGGTAGGCGACGCGCTGCTCGGCAGTCCCCTCTACGATTCGGCGTTCGTCAGCGGCGACACGCTGTTCCTGCGCCGCACCGGCGTGCACTGAGGCGCGCGCCTCAACTGCTACACCATGTCCGCCACATCTCCCGGTAGGCGGCTTCCAGGTGGCGCGTGACGGTTTCCGGGCCATAGTTCGACGCACTCATCCGCTCGCGCAGGGATTGCCGGATTCGATCCAGCCCCGGCAGGTCCTGCGCCATCCGCATGGCGAGCTGGAAGTAGTCTTCCTCGTTGTGCGTGATGAATTCGCTCAGGCCGACACGCGACAGCAAGGGAACCGCGCAGCGCGACACCATGTGCTCGCCGGCGAGGGTGATGACCGGCACCCCCATCCACAGCGAGTGCATCGTGGTGGTGCCGCCGTTGTAGGGGAAGGGGTCGAGCGCCAGGTCGATCGTGTGATGCAGCGCCAGGTATTCGCTGAACGATATGCGCGGCTGCAGGATCAGCCGATCGGCTTTCACGCCCGCCTGGCCGAACCGTTCGATCACCCGTTGCCGGACGCCGTCATCCGTTATGTTGCCAAGCATCAGCTTGGCGTGCGGTAGTGCTTCCAGGATCCGTGCCCACAGATTGACGACCGATGGGTTGATCTTGATCAGGTTGTTCAGGGAGGCGAACACGAAGCTGTCGGCGCTCAGGGCCGGCAGGGAATTGACGGGTGGACAGCCCGGTGCCGGCCGGTAGGCCACGCCCGAGTCCGGCATGCGTACCAGCGATTCGCTGTGGTAGCGCTCGGTCAGCCCGGGCGGGTCCATTTCCGCATTGGTGATCCGGTAATCCATCGCGGTCAGCCCGGTGGACCCGGCATAGCCGATCCACGTGGCCTGCACCGGCGCCGGTTTACGGGCGAACACCGGCAGGCGGTTGTAACCGGTATGTCCGGACAGATCGACCAGGATGTCGATGCCGTCGGCGCGAATGCGTTCGGCGAGCTGTTCGTCGTTCATCTTCGAGCAGGCCAGCCAGTGGTCGGCGTGGGCGGCGATCTGCTCGGTATGGGCATCGCGCTTGATGTGGTTGTAATAGCAATAGATCTCCACCTGGGACTTGTCATGTCCGGCCAGGATCGGCTCAATGAAGAAGGCTACCGCGTGATTGTAGAAATCCGCGGAGACATACCCGATCCTGAGGCGCCGCTCGGGGTCGCGGCTGTTTGCGTGGGCCCGCCAATGCGCCTTGAGCGGAGTTTCGAAACGCTCGGCATAGCGCTGGTGTTCGCTGAATACTTCCGCCGGCGTGACGGTGTCCATGTACTGCATCGTATACAGCAGGTTGCTGTATGCGATCGTGGAATCCGGCTTGAACGACAGGACCTGACGGTAACAGGCGATGGCCTCATCCAGCCTGCCTTGCGCCTGGAGCGTATTGCCCAGGCCGTTGTAGGCCTCGGCGAAATCCGGCTTGAGCAGCAGTGCCTGCCTGCCGCATGCGGCGGCCTCGTCCAGCTCGCCGCGTTCCCTGAGGGCCGTTCCCAGGCGGTTGTAGATCTCGGCGGAGTCCGGCCTGATCGCGAGTGCCTGCCGGTTGGATGCAATGGCTTCGTCCAGCCGGCCCAGCGCATAGAACGCCTCGCCCAGATTACTGTAGGCCTCGGCGAAATCCGGCTTGATCGAAACGGCTTGCCGGCAGCAGGCGATCGTTTCGTTCAGCTTGTCCTGCTTCTGGAAAATGACGCCCAGGTTGTTGTAGGCCTCGGCGAAATCCGGCTTGAGCCGGATGGCCTGCTGATAGGCCTCGGCCGCCTCGTCCTGCTTGTCCTGGTCCTTCAGCACATTGCCCAGGTTGTTGTACGCGTCGGCATAGTCAGGCTTGAGTTCGATCGCCCGCCGGTAGTTGGCAGCTGCTTCGTCCAGGTCTTCCCGCTCCCTCAGCGCATCGCCCAGGTTGTAGTGCACTTCCACCAGATTCGAATCGAGCCGGAGGGCCTTGCGGTAGCTGGCGATCGCCTCGTCCAGCCGGCCTTGCGTCTGCAGCGCATCGCCCAGGTTGCTGTGCAGCTGGGCATAGTTCGGCGTGAGCGCGACGGCCTTGCGGTAGCTGGTGATCGCCTCGTCCATCCGGCCCTGTTCCTTGAGCGCATTCCCCAGGTTGTAATGGGCGTTGGCATGATTGGGCTGCAGTGCAATGGCTTGCCGGTAGCGGGCGATCGCCTCGTCCAGCGCGCCTTGCGCCATCAGCACCACCCCCAGGTTGTTGTGCCCGTCAGCAAAGTTCGGCGCGATCTCGGTCACACTGCCGAGCAGGACGGCCGCCACATCGAGCATGCCGATCCGATACGCGATCATCCCCTGCATATGCAGGGCATCCGGATGATTGGGCGACAGTTGCAGGATCTGCTGGCAGACCGCGTCGGCCTCGCGCAACTGCCCGGCCTGGTAGTGCTCGGAGGCGCGCTGCAAGGCATTCGCGAGATCCATCGCCGCCGGAGCGGGGGAGGCGGGTTGCCCCGCCGTGAGCAGGCAGCACTGCTTGTACTTTTTTCCGCTTCCGCACGGACACGGATCGTTACGCGCGATTTTCTGGGTTGTCATGGCACATTAAGGGACGGAGGCGGAGCCGGTTCAGCGGCTATTGTAGCGATCCTTGGAGAGGACCCGCATGATCGTGGCGGGAATGAATGGAAACGTGGACCAATCGGCGCCGAACCGGCGGGCCGAAATGCGCTGTCTCCGTCTTCTGGCCGCCTCAAACCGCTATGAATACGCCCATTCGCCAACTCATAGTCATTTCCTATATAAGTCATTGACATTAAGTCTTTGAAAATGGCAATCGCTTGATTGATGATTGGGGTCGTCAATAATTTCTGTTGCTGCGCCTCTCGGTTTTGTAACGTCTCGCTACGCGAAGGCGCCAGGATCGTTGACGTTCTGGAGGATCAAACAAAGATCCTCCCTAAGCAAGGAGGTTTTCGTACTGAAAATTAAGGATTCTTGGATGCGTTAAACGATGGCGTGAAGCCTTTTGCCGCGATACGTGTATTGGGCCGTGCGGCGTTTGGCCAAACCAGCCGGGATTCCCGGACAGAGGCATCACCCCGCCAGCTCAAGCGAACGCCACCACCGGATGTCCGGAGTGCCTGTCTTTCCAGCCTTTCACGGCGTGTCGATAACAACGAATCGCCATGCCTTCCCACATGGGAAACCTCGCCGAGCTGCTAACGCTACTCCCCTTGATACGCATCAATGAATCCCCCTAATCGTTGATGGACGCTTGCATGGAAACTATATGGTCAATCTAACGGAATTTGGGATAGTCGTGAGGAAAGCGAGGCTTGACGCCAAGGTGACCCAGAGCGAAATGGCGGCCGCATTGGGCGTGACCTCGGCTTTTTTAAGTAATTTGGAAAAAGGGCGAAGCAAAATCCCGGAAGAATGGGCAACGAGAATTGAATCATTCTTCAAGCATAAAGGCGTCGCCACGCCGAATCTGCGCAAACTGGCAGATGTGGCGAACCGCTCGATATCGCTGGAAGGCATGAACCCGCAGAAAGCGATGATGCTGGCTGCCTTCGCAAGGGCAAGCTTTTCCCAGCAGCAGATGGAAAAGTTCTCGCAATTGCTCGGCGAAATCAAAGAGAACTAGCCGAGGCTGATTGACGGATCGGAGTTGCCGTGCCTGCAAACAATCGCATGCGAAGGGCGGCAACTGGAAATGAAAAAGCCCGCATTGTTGCGGGCCTTTTTGTATCTGGCTCCCTGATCGGAGATCGAACAAGGGATCTGCGGATTTTAAATTGATTTAGCTAATTTATTGATAACGAACTCGCCTACGCGCGCTAGCGACAGCTGATTCTTGTCTCTTTTTCACGTTTGATTCCCTAGTCGCTTCACCCCGAGTCTCCTGTCGGCCACAAGCGGTCATCCCAGCATTTCTCCCACAGTGGCCATTCGGTCCGGATTATCATTGCATATGTGGACAGGCAGTTCCGATGAATCGACCATGAATCAAGCAGTAAGAAAACATGGACATGCTGTCTGGTGGATAGCTGTTAGCTTGCACTAGGCCACATTCCAGCGATCCGAATTCCCTTCTCGGCTTCGGCGCAACCGTTCCAGGGTATTCTCACGTATCCAGATAGGAGACCACATGACCATCGAAACCGAAGACGATGTCGTCGCACTCAAACGCATAGGCAAGATCGTTTCATATGTCCTTCAGGAGATGCTCGACACTGCCGAACCCGGCATGACGACGCGCGAGCTGGATTCATTTGGTGAGCAATTGCTTGAAAGACACGGCGCACGATCTGCGCCCAGACTCACGTACGACTTCCCAGGCTCAACTTGCATCAGTATCAACGAAGAGGCCGCACACGGCATCCCAGGTGATCGAGTGATTCGGCCTGGCGACGTATTGAACGTCGATGTTTCTGCTGAGTTGGGAGGATACTTCGCCGATACCGGAGGAACGAAAGTTGTGCCCCCGACCAACCCACAGAAGATGCGCTTGTGCCATGCTACCCGCACGGCCCTCAGACAAGCCATGAAGCAGGCCCGCGCTGGCCAGCCCATCAATGGCATCGGCGCTGCAATCCAGCGAACTGCGAAAACATACGGTTTCAAGATTATTGAGAACCTCGGTAGCCATGGGGTTGGCCGTGCGCTTCATGAGGCACCCGAGCACATCGCTGGATACTTTGATCCGACGGACAGGCGCATCTTGAAAGAGGGCATGGTGATCACCATCGAACCCTTCCTCTCTACAAAGAGCCGCGTGGTGACCGAGGCGTCCGATGGATGGACCTTGGTTGGAGCACATGGCAACTTATCGGCGCAATACGAGCACACAATGATAATTACCAAGGGCGAACCAATAGTAGTCACTCAACACTGAGGGATCGTCGATGAAAGCTAACTCTTCCATCGAGTGAACTGGCCTTCGGCCCGTTACTCATATCGAACCTTAAGTTCAGCACGTTATTAGAGGATGTATGACAAAGAAAGTCTTCTGGGATGATCCGTACGCGACTTCGCATCAAACCTGTGTTGCTTCGGTTAATGGCAGTGAAATCGAACTGGAATCCACAATATTCTTCGCCTTCTCGGGCGGGCAAGAGAGCGATCATGGGTCAATTGCAGGTATCCAGGTGCTTTCGGCAAGGAAAGAGGGATTGCGGATTATCTATGCTCTGCCGCCTTCTCACGGGCTTAAGGTTGGTCAGCCCGTACAAGTCGAAATTGAATGGGAAAGGCGCTATCGACTGATGCGCCTTCATTTCGCTGCAGAATTGGTTCTTGAAATCTTCTACAAAGAGCTCAATAGTGTGGGCAAGGTTGGCGCGCATATCGCCCCAGATAAGGCTCGGATCGACTTCACATGGCCTGAGAGCATCTCTCCGCTCCTTCCCGTTTTTTCTGAAATGGCGAATGAGATCATCTCGTCCAACAGGGGCATAGTGACCGACTTCGATGATATTTTGAACGAAAGAAGATACTGGGAAATCCAAGGGTTTTCCCGCGTTCCATGTGGCGGTACTCACGTCCGATCAACAGGTGAGGTCGGTCAGATCAGACTCAAGAGAAATAACATTGGCAAGGGAAAAGAGCGGGTGGAAATCTTTCTGTGCGAACCGTGAGTATTGCACCAATGCTGATATTTGAGCTTCTTGTGTCTAATCGGTGTGCGCCCTAGCAATTCATATATGGACTTCCCCGATTGCAAGAAACCAGACCAATAGTTGTCGTTGCCCGGAATTGCGGGCAGTCGTATATCCGGCATCTTGAGTGGGTTCTTTTTGTCTCATGCCGACAGGGAATCTGCTAACGGGGGAGTTTCCCTAAGCTGCGTAGCCACCTATCGCGGTGAACCCATCCGTTGGGATGGCACCAATACGGCATGGAGCAATGCGACCAGGAAGGCTGAGATTGGGGATTTCCGCTTCCATGATCTACGCCATACCTGGGCTTCCTAGCACAGGCAGGTCGGAACCAGTTGCGATGAGTTAAGACTTGGGCGGCTGGAAGACCTGCAGCATGGTGGGCCGCTACGCCCACCTTGCACCGGATCATCTGGCGGAGTCTGCGGCTCGCTTAGGAAGTGTCGTAGCTGGCTACGATTTGGCTACGGTGGACCAGAAGTAGAAAAGCCCCGCATCGCTGCGAGGCTCTTCGAATGTGGCTCCCCGACCTGGGCTCGAACCAGGGACCTGCGGATTAACAGTCCGTCGCTCTACCGACTGAGCTATCGGGGAATGGGAAGCGCGCATTCTAGAGATGGCGGGCGATTCGGTCAACCCTCAGCCGTCATTTTCCACCTGCAATTCGGGCACGTGGCTGAAGGCGATGCGCATCGGCGCGGCGCCGCGGCTGTTGTGGGCGCCGCCGAAATACAGGGTGTTGGGGCCGTAGCGCTGGTTGATCTGGTCGAGCACGTTGTTGAGGGGTTCATGCTGGTCCTCGGGGTCGAACAGGTCGCGTGTGACCTGGCTATGTTCGACGAGGTCGGACAGGGTGACGCCGACCTTGAGGATGGGGCTGGGGTCGGATGGGCGGCGTTGCCACAGTTCGGCCAGCACGGGGTTGAACTTGAAGGTGTCGGCGTGCGGCGAGAAGCGCGCCTGGTCGACCCAGTGGGGATGGCCGGTGCCGGTCTTCATGTATTGCAGGTGCAGGCTCAGGGCGCCCGCGCAGTAGCCGTAATGGCGCAGCCGCATCGCCGCCTTGTGCAGCAGGCGCTTGAGCACGGCGAGGGCGGAGGCCGGATCGCGCAGTTCGGGGGCGAGCACGTGCGAATGGCCGATGCTGGCACGCTGGGTGGGGGCGGCGGCCATCGCGTCGCCGCGCAGCTTGGCATAAAAGCGTTCGCCTTCGATGCCGCCCCAGGCATGGCGCAGGGTCTCCTTGCTGGCGGTGCAGAGCTGCTCGACGGTGTGGATGCCAAGCTGGTTGAGGCGGTGTTCCATGGCGCGGCCGATGCCGGTCAGCGCGCCGAGCTTGAGGCGATACAGCCGCCCGGGCAGTTCGTCCTGGCGGATGACGACGAGGCCATCGGGCTTTTGCATGTTGGATGCGGTCTTGGCGAGGAAGCGGTTGGGCGCGATGCCGATCGAGCTGTGCAGCATGTCGCCGACCTGGTTGTAGATCGCCTGTTTGATTTGTCTGCCGAGCTTGATGGCGTTGGCTTCCTCGCGGTCGCTGCCCATCAGCTCGCAGGCCATTTCGTCGATCGAGAGCACCTCGCCGACGGGGGTGCAGGATTCCACCGCGGCGATGATGCGATGGTGGATGTCCACATAGATCGAGGGCCGTGCCTGCACGAAGACGATGTCCTTGCAGAGCTTCCTGGCCTGCCACACCGGGGTGCCGGTACGGATGCCGAAGCGCTTGGCGTCGATGCTGGCGGCGATGCAGCAGGTGGTGTCGGCCATCACCGGCAGCACGCCGATGGGCCGGCCGCGCAGTTCGGGGCGCAGCTGCTGCTCGACCGAGGCGAAAAAGGAATTGAGATCGACGTAGAGCGACTGCAAGGACATGGCGGTTGCGATATCCCGGCGTTCCCGGATGAGGGGTCAGGCCGGGCTGGGGTTGCGATTGAAATAGTGTATATCCATACACTATTTTTGATCAATTCAGCCCGGGTTTGCCAGGTTCATCCGTTCCAGCCGCTGGCAGAGCGTGTCGATGATGCGGCGCGACAGCGGGGCGGAATGGCGCATCAGTTCTTCGAGGAGATGGGGCGGCAAGGCCAGCACGGTGATCTCGCTGTCGGCGACGACCGAGGCGGTGCGCTTTTCGTTCAGCAGGTAGGCCATTTCCCCGAATAGCTGGCCTTCGTTGAGCTCGCTCAGCCTTCGGCGGCCTTCGGTGGTGTCCTTATAGACTCCGGCGCGGCCGGCGTAGAGAAAGTAGGCGATGCGCGAGTCGTCGCCTTCCGCGATCAGCACATGGCCGGCCGGGTAGGTCTGGCCGTATTTCTCCAGCAGGCGATGGGCGCTGCCGAAGACGTAGCTTTCGAGCTTGCTGGTCCCTTCGTCGGTGGCGGCGAGGAACAGCTTCTCCAGTGCGGTGATGTCGGCCTTGCCGCAGGCATATAGCGCCTGCGCCCACAGATAGAGCAACAGGAAGGCGAAATAGGCGCCGATCAGCACGAACACCACGCCGCCGAGCGCGCCGTAGAGACTGTGATAGTTCTCCAGCTTGAAGAAGGCGCCGAACAGGGCGAACAGCAGTCCCAGGCTGACCGTCGCGGCCAGCGCGAACGCGGCGGCGACGCGCGCGGGCGGATGCTTGCGCGGCAGCCGCCAGTAGGCGGCAAACAGCAGCGCCCAGATCATGGCGAAGCCGAACAGCGAGTTGAGCGCCTTCAGGACCAGCGCGTTGCCGATGCCGATGAAGTCGTTCTGCGCCAGGAAGCTCAGCGTCACTTGCGCCAGGGCGGCCACGCCCATCAGCAGGAACAGCACCGGCAGGATGATCAACGGCAGCACCCACGACACCACCAGGTTGCGCTTGGTCTGGTCGGGAAAAATGATGCGGAACGCGCCCTGCATCGTGTTCACCAGCCCGCGCGACGACAGCAGCAGGGTGACGAGGCCGACGCCGCCGGCGGCGAGCTGGGTCTGGCGCGGAATGAAGCCGAGCGAGGTGAGCGTGTCCAGTTGCATCTGGCTGTAGAGCGCGGCCATCAGGATGGTGGCAGGCACCGAGTTCTCGGCGATGTGGCCCAGCAGCTGCAGGGCGTAGCTCAGCAACAGCAGCAGCGGGGTGGCAGACAGCAGGAAGTAGAACGAGGTTGCCGCGGCGTGGTTCTGCAGGCTGTTCTGCTTGAACAGGCGCGCGGTGGTGTAGCCGAGCTGGAGCAGCCAGCTCAGCGTTCCCGGAAGTGAAACAGTCCCGCGCGGGGAGGGCAAGGCGGAGGGTGGGGACATGCCGCTAGCCTACCCGCGCCCGGCGCGCTAGGCCAGCGCGGCAGCGATGCGTTTCAGCGCCTTTTCCAGGTTGGCGTGCGAGGTGGCGAACGACAGGCGGATATAGCCTTCGGCGCCGAAAGCCGAGCCGGGAACGACGGCGACGTCGGCGCTTTCCAGCAGGTATTCGGAGAAGGCGATGTCGGTCGCTTCCTCGATGACGTCGCGCGCCAGCAGGTTCAGGATCGCCGGGCGCACGTAGGGGAAGGCGTAGAACGCGCCGCCGCTGTCGACGCAGCTGAAGCCGGGAATGGCGTTCAGGCCGTCGACGACGAGGCGGTGGCGCTCCTTGAAGGCGTCAAGCATCGGCGTGATGCAGTCCTGGTCGCCGGTCAGCGCGGCCTCGGCCGCCATCTGCGAGATCGAGGTGGGGTTGGAGGTGGACTGCGACTGCACGTTGGTCATCGCGCGCATGATCGCCTCGGGCCCCGCCGCGTAGCCGATGCGCCAGCCGGTCATCGAATAGGCCTTCGACACGCCGTTCAGCACCAGGGTGCGGTCGTAGAGGTCGGGGCAGACATTGAGGATGTTGACGAAGGGCGCATCGTTCAGCCGGATGTGCTCGTACATGTCGTCGGAGGCGATCAGCACCTGCGGATGCTTGCGCAGCACTTCGCCGAGCGCCGCGAGTTCGTCGCCGCTGTAGACCGCGCCGGTGGGGTTGGACGGGCTATTGATGACGACCAGTCGGGTCTTCGGCGTGATCGCCGCTTCCAGCTGCGCCGCGGTGATCTTGAAGCCCTGCTCGATGCCGGCCTCGACGATCACCGGCTTGCCGTCGGCGAGGATGACGATGTCGGGATACGACACCCAGTACGGCGCCGGGATGATGACCTCGTCGCCGGGATTGATCACCGCCTGCACCAGGTTGAAGAAGCTCTGCTTGCCGCCGCACGACACCAGGATCTGCTTGGGGCCGTAGTCGAGGCCGTTGTCGCGCTTGAACTTGGCGATGATCGCCGCCTTCAGGCTGGGCGTGCCGTCGACCGCCGTGTATTTGGTGAAGCCTGCGTTGATTGCCTTGATCGCCGCGTCCTTGATGTGCTGTGGCGTGTCGAAATCGGGCTCGCCGGCGCCGAGGCCGATGATGTCGCGGCCGCTCGCCTTGAGCGCGGCGGCGCGGGCAGTGACGGCCAGGGTGGGCGAGGGTTTGATGGCCTGTACGCGGCGGGAGAGTTCCACTATGGTTCCTTCAGAGCATCCGCTGGAGCGGAAGTGCTACTATCGACAAGTTTTAGCCGCGCGATTTTACCCGTGTTCGTCACCTTCCCCAATAGCCCGTTTCGTCTGTTCCAGCCGTTTCCGCCGGCCGGCGACCAGCCGACCGCGATTGCCCAGCTGGTCGAGGGGATCGAGGACGGCCTGTCGTTCCAGACCCTGCTGGGGGTGACCGGCTCGGGCAAGACCTTCACCATGGCCAACGTCATCGCGCAGACGGGGCGTCCGGCGCTGATCATGGCGCCCAACAAGACGCTGGCGGCGCAGCTGTATTCGGAGATGCGCGAGTTCTTCCCGGAAAACGCGGTCGAGTACTTCGTGTCCTACTACGATTACTACCAGCCCGAGGCCTACGTGCCGGCGCGCGACCTGTTCATCGAGAAGGACTCCAGCATCAACGAGCACATCGAGCAGATGCGGCTCTCGGCGACGAAATCCCTGCTCGAACGGCGCGATACCGTGATCGTCTGCACCGTGTCGGCGATCTACGGTATCGGCGACCCGTCCGACTACCACAGCATGATCCTGCTGCTGCGGCAGAACGAGAAGATGACGCAGCGCGACGTCATCACGCGGCTGACGCAGATGCAGTACGACCGCAACGATGTCGAATTCAAGCGCGGCGTGTTCCGGGTGCGCGGCGACGTCATCGATATCTTCCCGGCGGAACACGCGGAAACCGCGATCCGCGTCGAGCTGTTCGACGACGTGGTGGAAACCCTGCACCTGTTCGACCCGCTGACCGGCCAGATCCTGCAGAAGGTCGGGCGCTTTACCGTGTTCCCGTCGAGCCATTACGTCACGCCGCGCGAGACGACGCTGCGCGCGATCGAGCAGATCAAGGTCGAGCTGCGCGAACGGCTGGAGTGGTACTACGCCAATGGCAAGCTGGTCGAGGCGCAGCGGCTGGAGCAGCGCACCCGCTTCGACCTCGAAATGATGGTCGAACTGGGCTTCTGCAAGGGCATCGAGAACTACTCGCGGCACTTGTCCGGACGCAAGCCGGGCGAACCGCCGCCGACGCTGATCGACTATCTGGCGAAGGACGCGCTGATGTTCATGGACGAGTCGCACGTCACCGTGACCCAGGTCGGCGGTATGTACAAGGGCGACCGCTCGCGCAAGGAAAACCTGGTCGACTACGGTTTCCGCCTGCCGTCGGCGCTCGACAACCGTCCGTTGAAGTTCGAGGAATTCGAGGGGCTGATGCCGCAGACGGTGTTCGTCTCGGCGACGCCGGCGAAGTACGAGGCCGAGCATGCCGGCCAGGTGGTCGAGCAGGTGGTGCGCCCAACCGGCCTGGTCGACCCGGTGGTCGAGGTGCGCCCGGTCGGGACGCAGGTCGACGACCTGATGAGCGAAGCGCGCAAGCGCATCGCCGTCGGCGAGCGCGTGCTGGTCACCACGCTGACCAAGCGCATGGCCGAGGACCTGACCGACTACCTCGCCGAGCACGGCATCAAGGTGCGTTACCTGCATTCGGACATCGACACCGTCGAGCGCGTCGAGATCATCCGCGACCTGCGGCTGGGCGAGTTCGATGTGCTGGTCGGCATCAACCTCTTGCGCGAGGGGCTGGACATCCCCGAGGTTTCGCTGGTCGCGATCCTCGACGCCGACAAGGAGGGCTTCCTGCGCTCCGAGCGTTCGCTGATCCAGACCATCGGCCGCGCCGCGCGGCACCTGAACGGCACCGCGATCCTCTATGCCGACCGCATCACCGACTCGATGCGGCGCGCGATGGACGAAACCGACCGTCGCCGCACCAAGCAGGTCGCCTTCAACACCGAGCACGGCATCACGCCGCGTGGCGTGGTCAAGCGCATCAAGGACATCATCGACGGCGTGTACGACGCCGACGCCACGCGCCAGGAGCTCAAGGCGGCGCAGACTGTGGCCGAATACAAGTTGTTGGATGAAAAAGCGCTGACGAAGCGGATCAAGAAGCTGGAAAAAGAGATGCTGGATGCGGCCAAGAACCTCGAATTCGAGAAAGCTGCGGAACTTCGCGACCAGTTGAAGGAACTCAAGCAGGTGTTATTTGGTGTGGAAGAACATGACTAAGGTACTGATGGTGTGCATGGGGAATATCTGCAGGTCTCCGATGGCGGAGGGCATGCTTCGCCAAGCTGTCCTGGACGCCGGCCTGGACCGGCATGTCGAGGTGGATTCGGCCGGCACGCATGCCTACCACATCGGCTCGGCACCCGATCCGCGTGCGCAGCAGGCCATTCGCCAGCGCGGCATCGATATCAGCCAATTGCGCGGGCGCAAGGTGGCGGACGAGGATTTCGAACGCTTCGACTACATCCTGGTGATGGACGGCGACAATTACGACAAGCTGATCAAGCGTGCGCCGGCGCGCCACCACGGCAAGATCCGCCGACTGCTGTCGTTCAGCCGCAAATACCCCAACCTCGATGTGGTCGATCCGTATTACGGTGGTCCGCAGGGATTCGAGGAAAACCTCGATATGATCGCGGATGCGGTACAGGGTCTGATCCGGGAGATCACGGGCGAATCCCAAGTGAAGATGCGTTCCGGCAACTGAGCGCGATGCAGCAGACATGAAAAAGGGCCGCATACAGCGGCCCTTTTTATTGCAGCGCGAAGTGTCGTTTATTTCGCTTGCGTTTCCACCTGCACCAGCGGTTCCTGGGGTGGCGTCACCTGCGGGCGGGTACGGCGGCGCGTGGGGTGCGGAGCCGTTGCAGCCGGTGCCGGCATCTCGGTGGCGCTCGTCACGGGCGCCGTGGTTTCCACCTGCATCAGGCTGGCGGCTTCGGCTTCGGCCTTGACCGCGGGACGGCGACGCCGACGTGAGCGAGACGGTTCGCTGCGCTCAGCCGTGTCGACGGCAACTCCCTGGGTTTCCACCTGTTGCAGATCGGCCTTGCTGGCGGCCAGATCTGCCAGGATGGTGGCCGGCGATGCGGTGACCGCACCGGGCAAAGGTGCGCTCGGCACGGCCACGGTTTCCAGTTGCAGGGCCTGCTGCGCAGGGGCGGCGACCGCTACCGGGGCGGGTGCGGGCTTGGGTTTGCGCGCGATTTCGATGATGGCGCGATAACCGGCGGTTTCGATGACGGCGTGCGGCGCGGCCGCGCTGCCTGCCTCGGCCGTATCCGGACGGGCATCGCGCGGACGGCGATTGCCGCGTCCGCGGCGGCTGCGCGGCTCGCGTTTTTCCTCGGTGCCGGCTTCACGTGGCGCCTCGGCCGTTTCCACTGCGCGCGGTGCGGCTTCGGCTTCGGGGCGCGGCTTCGGCTGGCGCGGCGGACGCGGCTGTTTGGGTTGCTCGCTGCCGCGGGCTTCCCGGGGCTCGCGAGCCTCACGGCCTTCGCTCTGGCGCGGCTCCTGCTGGCGGGTTTCGCCGTTGCGAGGCTCGCCCCGTCCTTCGCCGCGGCCGCGGCGCTGGCCGGGTTTGCGCTCGCGCTCGCCCCGGCGCTCGCTCGGGCGTTCGCTGCGCGCGATGGCGGGAACCGGTTCGGCCGCGGGGGCGGTTTCGGCTACAGCAGGTTCTTCAGCCCGTTTCTTGAACCAGCCGAAGATGCGTTCGAACAGGCCGCCCTGAGCTGCTTGCGGCGCGGCCGGCACCACCGGACGTGCTGCGGGGGCCGGTTGCGGCGGTGCGATGGATTTGACGGCGGCTTCCTGGCGTGCGGGCGCGGCAGCCTGGGCGGTCTGGTAGACGGATTCGGTTTCCGGCACGACCGCCATCTTGTAGCTGGGCTCGGCCGAACCGGTCAGGTTCAGTTCGTCATGACGCAGGCGGGTGATGGTGTAGTGCGGGGTTTCCATGTGGATGTTGGGGATCAACACCACATTGACCTTGAGCCGCGATTCGACGGTGTGGATGTCGACACGCTTCTCGTTCAACAGGAAGGTGGCGACGTCCACCGGCAGCTGCACGTGTACGGCGCCGGTATTCTCTTTCATGGCCTCTTCCTGCAGGATGCGCAGGATGTGCAGTGCCGACGATTCGGTGCCGCGGATGTGTCCGGTGCCGTGGCAGCGCGGACAGGGCGTGTAGCTGGTCTCGCCGAGCGAGGGCTGCAGCCGCTGGCGCGACATTTCGAGCAGGCCGAAGCGCGAGATCTTGCCGGTCTGCACACGGGCGCGGTCATGATGCAGGGCATCGCGCAGGCGGTTCTCGACCTCGCGCTGATGCTTGGGGTTTTCCATGTCGATGAAATCGATCACGATCAGGCCGCCGAGGTCGCGCAGGCGCATCTGGCGGGCGATTTCGTCGGCTGCTTCGAGGTTGGTGTTGTAGGCGGTCTGCTCGACGTCGCTGCCCTTGGTGGCGCGCGCCGAGTTGACGTCGACCGACACCAGCGCTTCGGTGTGGTCGATCACGATGGCGCCGCCGGACGGCAGGTTGACCTGACGCGAGAACGCCGATTCGATCTGGTGCTCGATCTGGAAGCGCGAGAACAGCGGCACGTCGTCGCGATAGAGCTTGACCTTGTTGACGTTGGTCGGCATCACGTGCGCCATGAACTGCTGCGCTTGTTCGTAGATGTCTTCGGTGTCGATCAGGATTTCGCCGATGTCGGCCGAGAAGTAGTCGCGGATGGCGCGGATCACGAGGCTGCCTTCCTGATAGATCAGAAAGGCGCCGGGCTGCGAGGTGGAGGCGCCGTCGATGGCTTTCCACAGGCTCAGCAAATAGTTCAGATCCCACTGGAATTCTTCGGCGCTGCGGCCGATGCCGGCGGTGCGGGCGATCAGGCTCATGCCTTCGGGGATGTCGAGTTGCGCCAGGGTGTCGCGCAGTTCGTTGCGCTCTTCGCCTTCGATGCGGCGCGACACGCCGCCGCCGCGCGGGTTGGTCGGCATCAGCACGACATAGCGGCCGGCCAGCGAGACGTAGGTGGTGAGGGCGGCGCCCTTGTTGCCGCGTTCGTCCTTCTCCACCTGGACCAGCAGTTCCTGGCCTTCCTTCAGGTTCTCGGGGACACGGCCGCCGTTGGGCAGGCAGGCGCGGGAGATTTCCTTGAACGGCAGGAAACCGTGGCGCTCGCAGCCGTAATCGACGAATGCGGCTTCCAGGCTGGGCTCGACGCGGGTGATGACACCCTTGTAGATGTTGCCCTTGCGTTGTTCCTTGCTGGCGGACTCGATGTCAAGGTCGACGAGCTTCTGTCCGTCGACGATGGCAACCCGGAGTTCTTCCGCCTGGGTTGCGTTGAAAAGCATGCGCTTCATATTTACTCCCGCGCGCGTGCATACGGGACAGGCCAGACTGCCGCCTAAAGCGGGCGGCTCATGCGATCACGGGTTGGATTGAGTGAAATGGCATGGGTGAGGTGTCCTGTTCCTGGAGAGGGTCGCCGGCATGGCCGGGGCGGTCTTTCCGATTCCCGCTGGCGCGGAGCCGAGCGTGAATGCTGATTTCGTATGCTTCTTGTCGCGTCATTGATAACATCGCTGCTTTGCCGATTGCGCGGGGCGGGTGGCTTCGACTGCTCGCGCCAACGTGAGGTTGGTTGGGCGGCAGGAATCCAGACGGGCCGGGCTGGCGGCGGCCGGTGAGCGTTTTAACCGGCGTGATCTCTAAAATCTCCGGCATGGATGCCGGGCAATTGGACAGGCAAAACTTGGCCTGAACCGGCGGTAGTGTATATGAAAATGAAGGACTTAGAGAAAGATTCGGTCAGGCGGTTGAAGATCGACGACAGCGCGGACAGCCAGCGGCTGGACAACTTTCTGATGGCCCGACTGAAAGGCGTGCCGAAAAGTCGCATTTACAAGCTGGTGCGGGGCGGCGAGGTGCGTATCAACGGCGGCCGGGTCGACGTCGGCTACCGCCTGAAGCTGGGCGACGAGGTGCGCATTCCGCCGGTGCGCGTGGCCACGCCGGTCATCACCCCCGCCACCCACCTGCCGCAGGGCGGAATCCGCCTGGTGCCTAACATTCTGTACCGCGACGAGGCCCTGATCGCGCTGAACAAGCCAGCCGGCATGGCGGTGCACGGCGGCAGCGGCATTTCGCGCGGGGTGATCGAGCAGATGCGGCTGGAACTGCCGGAATGCCGTTATATGGAGCTGGTGCACCGGCTCGACCGCGAAACCTCGGGCGTGCTGCTGATCGCGCTGAAGCGGCGCGCGCTCACCGGCCTGCATGCGGCGATGCGTGACGGCAGGATCGAGAAGCGCTACCTGACGCTGGTGGCGGGACGCTGGCCGAATCCGGTGCAGCACGTGAAGCTGCCGTTGCACAAACGCGTCACCGACGAGGGCGAGAAACGGGTGACGGTGCGCGATGAAGGGCAGACCGCCCACACCATCTTCCGCCGCCTGCAGCAATTCGACGACTTCACCCTGCTGGAAGCGGAACTGAAGACCGGGCGCACCCATCAGATACGCGTACACACTTCGCATCTGGGTTTTCCGATCGCGGGGGACGACAAGTACGGCGATTTCGAGCTCAACAAGCGCCTGATGAAGCAGGGACTGAAGCGCATGTTCCTCCACGCGGCGAAGCTCGTCTTCGACCACCCGATCACTGGCGAGCGCATGACGGTCGAAGCGCCGCTTCCCGCCGATCTGACTTCTTTTCTGGATACCTTGAAGCATGCCCAAGCAGTTTGATTTGTTGATTTTTGACTGGGACGGCACCCTGATGGATTCCGCCGGGGTGATCGTCGACTCGATCCAGCGTGCCTGCGAGGATATCGGCCTGGCCGCGCCGAGCGATCGCGCATCGCGCCAGATCATCGGCCTCGGGCTGATCCAGGCGCTGCAGACCCTGCTGCCGGATCTGCCGGCGGACGATTATCCGCGCCTGGTTGAGCGCTACCGCCACCATTACCTCGGCCGCGACGCCGACCTGCCGCTGTTCGACGGGGTGGCAAGCGGGATCCGCGAACTGTATGACAGCGGCTTTACGCTCGCGGTGGCCACCGGCAAGAGCCGGCTCGGCCTGGACCGCGCGCTCGACGCCAGCGGCCTGGGGCACTGGTTCGCTGCCACCCGCTGCGCCGACCAGACGCACTCCAAGCCGCACCCGGCCATGGTGCTGGAGCTGCTCGACGAACTTGGCGCCGACCCCGCGCGCGCGTTGGTGATCGGCGACACCAGCCACGATCTCCTGATGGCGTCGAATGCCGGCGTCGCCAGCCTGGGCGTGACCTATGGCGCACACGAGGCGGGCGACCTGCATCCACACGCGCCGCTCGCACTGATGGACAGTTTTGTCGAGGTACACGCATGGCTGAGCGCGAACGCCTGATCTGCGCCGCCAGCGATCTCGTCGAACTGGGCCGTGGCGTGCGCTTCGAGCTGATGCGTTTCGGTCAGCCGCAGCAGGCGTTCGTGGTACGTTATGACGGGCAGCCACGTGCCTTTCTCAACCAGTGCGGCCATGTGCCGGTTGAACTCGACTGGCAGGAAGGCGAGTTCTTCGACTACTCGCGGCTATACTTGATCTGCTCCACCCACGGCGCGCTGTACCATCCGGCAAGCGGGCACTGCGTCGGTGGGCGATGTGCCGGACGCGGCCTGATCCCGATCCCGGTCGTCGAACGCGACGGCCATGTGTATGTATTAGAAACAGCCTGATGGAAAAAGAATGAGCGAACCAGAAAAATCCGCCCCGGCAAACTGGGAACGTGGCGTCCTGGAAAAATTGGCGCTGTCGGCCATCCAGGAACAGCGCCGCAGCCGCCACTGGAGCATCCTGTTCAAGACGCTGGGCTTCCTGTATCTATTCATCATACTGTTTCTCGCGGCGGGCTGGTTCGGATCGGACGGCGTGTCGATCAAGGAACACACCGCGCTGGTCGACCTGCAGGGCGAGATCGCATCCGACAAGGCCAGTGCCGATACCGTGATCGCCAGTCTGCAGAGCGCGTTCGACGACAAGAAAACCAAGGGTGTGATCCTGCGTATCAACAGCCCCGGCGGCAGCCCGGTCCAGGCCGGCCAGATCCACGACGAGATCAAGCGCCTGCGTGGCCTGCATCCGGACATTCCCCTGTATGTCGTGGTGGACGACATCTGCGCCTCGGGCGGCTATTACGTCGCCGTCGGGGCCGACAAGATTTTCGTCGACAAGGCCAGCATCGTCGGCTCCATCGGCGTACTGATGGACGGCTTCGGCTTCACCCAGACCATGCAGAAACTCGGTGTCGAGCGCCGCCTGCTGACCGCAGGCGAAAACAAGGGTTTCCTCGATCCCTTCTCACCGGTCGATCCCAAGCAGGAGGCCTATGCCAAGCAGATGCTGGAGGAGATCCATGGCCAGTTCATCAGCGTGGTTCGCGAAGGCCGCGGCAAGCGCCTGAAGGAAACGCCCGAGATGTTCAGCGGCCTGGTGTGGAGCGGCGAGAAAAGCATCCAGTTGGGCCTGGCCGACGGCCTGGGCAATGTCGAATCGGTTGCGCGCGACGTCATCAAGGCCAAGGACATTGTCGACTTCACCCAGCATGAAGGTCTGGCAGAACGCCTTGCCGGACGTCTGGGGGCATCGATGGCGAAGGCGCTGACGCCGTTCGAAAAAGCGGGTGTCACGCTGCGTTGAGCGATTATCGGCCGATCGCCTGCGCGCAGCACGAACGCCTGGAGTTCGCCGCACTCACGAAGCAGTGGCTTGAGGTGACGGTGGACGGTATTGCGCAGCAGTTGCTGCCGCTTGACGTGTACACCCGCGATGGCGCCGAATGGTTGCAGGCGCAAACCGAGGTGGGTGACGTCGTCACGCTCAGGCTCGATACGCTGACATTCTGATTGCCTGCGTTCTAGGCAGCGACCCCGAACACGACCAGTCGGTCCTGGACCGCATCGGTCTTGTCGCGCCAGTCCTTGGCGCTACGCGTCTGGATCAACTGGCTCGGCAGGCTGAGATCCGCGCCGATGCTGACCAGGGTGTCGGGCGACAGGGTGGTGGCCAAGGCGTCCAGCAGGGCCGAACTGCGGTAGGGCGTTTCGATGAAGAGTTGGGTCGCCTTGTCGCGGCGCGCGGTTTTTTCCAGTTCGCGGATGGCCTGGCTGCGCTCGGGTTCCTTGGCCGGCAGATAGCCGTGGAAGGCGAAGCGTTGCCCGCCCAGGCCCGAGGCCATCAGCGCCAGCAGAATCGACGACGGACCGATCAGCGGCACCACAGGAATGTTCGCGCGATGCGCAGCCATGACCAGCGCCGCGCCGGGATCGGCTACCGCCGGGCAGCCTGCCTCGGACAGCAGGCCGACATCGTGTCCGGCCCTGAGTGGCGCCAACAGCGAGGCAATGGCGGCATGCGGGGTGTGTTCGTTGAGCTCTTCGAGGTTCAGCGACTGCAGCGGCTGCGGATGGCCCATCGCCTTCAGGTGCGCGCGCGCGGTCTTGGCGCGCTCGACGACGAAGTGGTCGAGCCGGCGCGCGACCGCGAGGGTGTCGGGCGGCAGGCAGGCTTCCGGGCTGACCGGGCCCAGCGGGACCGGGATCAGGTAGAGGGTGCCGGCTGGCATGTGAGGACGTCGACGCCTTCGTTCAGCAGCATCCCGGTCAGCGCCATCAGCGGCAGGCCGATCAGGGCAGTGGGGTCGGGGCTGTCCATGCGTTCCATCAGCGCGATGCCGAGCGATTCGCTCTTGGCGGAGCCAGCGCAGTCATAGGGCTGTTCCTTATGAAGATAAGCCGTGATCTGCGCGTCGCTGAGCGGGCGGATGTGCACCACGGTGGGCACGTCGCGCGTCTGCGTGCGGCCGGTACGGCTATTGAGCAGCGTCAGCGCGGTGTGGAACACCATGGCCTTGCCCTGCATTTTCTTCAACTGGACGAAGGCCTTGTCGAAACCACCGGGCTTGCCAAGTTGTTCGCTGTCCAGCATCAGCACCTGGTCCGAACCGATGATCAGGGCATCGGGATGGGCCGATGCGGCGGCCTGCGCCTTGAGCACCGACAGGCGCAGCGCGGTGGCCGAGGGGGGTTCGTCAGGCAGCGGCGTTTCGTCGACGTCGGGCGACATCACCTCGAAGGGCAGATGCAGGCGCGACAACAGTTCGCGCCGATAGCGGGAAGTCGAAGCCAGGACAAGCTTGACTTGTCCGGATTGGGCGTGGCCCAGTGTCATTCCGGCTGAATCTCGACCAGTGCCATGTCCGGTGTGACCGCATCGCCTTTTTTCGCGAAGATGCTGATGACGACGCCGGCGATCGGCGCCTGCACTTCGCTTTCCATCTTCATCGCCTCGATCACCAGCACGCCGTCGCCAGCCTTGACCGTCTGGCCGACGCTCACCAGCACGTCGACCACGGTGCCGGGCATGGCGGCGGTGACATGTCCGGGGTGGCTGGCGCGCGGTTTCTGGCCGGGCGCGGCCGGCGCGGCGGCGGTTTTGCGTGGCGCGCTGTCGCCGCCGGTTACCGCGACCTCGTTCAGCGGTTCGACCAGCACTTCTTCCGAGACGCCGTCGATCGAGACGAAATAGGGACGCTGGCTGGCATCGGAGCGGCCGCTGCCGGAAAGCTTGATGTGGTAGGTCTCGCCGTGCAGGGTGATCTTGAATTCGTCGGCGGCGTAGCGCGGGGCGCTTTCCTGCTGGGCGGCGCCCTGGGGCAGCAGCTGTTCGGCCTTGAGGCTGCCGGCTGCGCGTTCCTGCAGCCAGGTCTTGGCGAGGTCGGGGAACATCGCGTAGGTCAGCACGTCCTCGTCGGATTTGGCGAGTCCCTCGATTTCGCCACGCAGCTTGTCGAGCTCGTCGGCCAGCAGATCGGCCGGGCGGCAGGTGGTGACCTCGAGGTCGCCGATGGCGAGCTTGCGCACTTCCTCGTTGACGTGGCCGGGCGCCTTGCCGTAGCGGCCCTGCAGATAGAGTTTCACTTCGTTGGTGACCGACTTGTAGCGTGCGCCGGTGAGCACGTTGAGCGCGGCCTGGGTGCCGACGATCTGCGAGGTCGGCGTGACCAGCGGCGGGTAGCCGAGGTCTTCGCGCACGCGCGGAATCTCGTCGAGCACGGCATCCATCCGGTCGATCGCGCCCTGTTCCTTCAGCTGGTTGGCGAGGTTGGAGATCATCCCGCCCGGCACCTGGTTGATCAGCACACGCGTGTCGGTGCCGGTGAATTCCGATTCGAACTGCCAGTATTTCCTGCGCACGTCCTTGAAATAGGCCGAGATTTCCTCGATCAGCGGCAGCGACAGGCCGGTGTCGTAGGCGGTGCCGGCGAGCGCCGCGACCAGGCTCTGCGTGGTGGGATGGCTGGCGCCTTCGGCGAACGCGCCGACGCAGGTGTCGATGATGGTCGCCCCGGCTTCCACCGCCTTCAGGTGCGTCATGTGCGCCAGCCCCGACGTGGCGTGGCTGTGGGTATGGATGGGGAGGTGCGTCGCTTCGCGGATCGCGCACACCAGGTCGTAGGCGGTGTAGGGCGTGAGCAGGCCCGCCATGTCCTTGATCGCGATGGTGTCGCAGCCCATCTCGGCCATGCCCCGGGCCAGTTCGACGAAGTGCGGGATGTTGTGAACCGGGCTGGTGGTGTAGCTGATCGCGCCTTCGGCGTGCTTGCCGGCAGCCTTCACCGCCTCGATCGACACGCGCAGGTTGCGTACATCGTTCATGGCGTCGAACACGCGGAACACGTCGACGCCGTTGTCGGCGGACTTCTTGACGAAGGCACGTACCACGTCGTCCGAATAGTTGCGGTAGCCGAGCAGGTTCTGTCCGCGCAGCAGCATCTGGATGCGCGTGTTGGGCAGCGCCTTCCTGAGCTTGCGCAGGCGCTCCCACGGATCCTCGCGCAGGAAGCGCACGCAGGCGTCGAAGGTGGCGCCGCCCCAGGCTTCGAGCGACCAGAAGCCGACCGAATCAAGCTTGCCGCAGATCGGCAGCATGTCTTCGGTGCGCATGCGGGTGGCGATGAGCGACTGGTGGCCGTCGCGCAGGACGAGATCGGTAACGAATACTTTGGTCATGTTTACAACCCTTGGTGAGCGGCGATGGCGGCGGCGATGGCGGCGGCGATCACTTCCGGCGGTTTCTTTTCGGTGTACTGGGTGAGTTCGGGGTGCGTTTCGACGAAACTGGTGTTGAAACGCCCGCTGCGGAACTCGGGATTCTTGAGGATTTCCTGGTAATACGGAATCGTCGTCTTCACGCCATACACGAGCATGTCGGACAGCGCGCGGCGGCCGCGCTCGACGGCGGATTCCCAGGTCAGGTTCCACACCGTGAGCTTCGCGCACATCGAATCGAAGTAGGGCGGGATCACGTAGTCGGTGTAGATCGCCGCGTCCACCCGTACGCCTGGGCCGCCCGGCGAATAATAGCGCGTGATGCGGCCCAGGCTGGGGAGGAACTCGTTTTTCGGGTCTTCTGCGTTGACGCGGAATTCGATCGCGTAGCCGCGATGCGCGATGGCTTCCTGCTTGTATTGCAGCGGCAGGCCGGAGGCGATGCGGATCTGCTCCTGCACGATGTCGACGCCGGTGATGGTCTCGGTGATCGGGTGCTCGACCTGCAGCCGGGTGTTCATTTCCATGAAATAGAACTGGTTGTCCTGGTCGAGCAGGAACTCCACCGTGCCGGCATTGACGTAGCCCACTGCCTTGGCGGCGCGTACCGCGAGCTTGCCGATGTACTGGCGCTGCGCCTCGGTCAGCTGCGGGCTCGGCGCGATTTCGATGAGCTTCTGGTTGCGCCGCTGGATCGAGCAGTCGCGCTCGAACAGGTGGATGATGTTGCCCTGGGTGTCGCCGAGGATCTGCACCTCGATGTGCTTGGGTTGCACCACGCATTTCTCGACGAAGACCTCGGGCTTGCCGAAGGCCTTGCTGGCCTCGGATACCACGCGGTCGTAGTTCTTCAGCAGGTCTTCCTCGCTGTCGCAGCGGCGGATGCCGCGGCCGCCGCCGCCGTTCGTGGCCTTGAGCATGACCGGATAGCTGATCCTGTTGGCCAGCGCGCGCGCTTCCTCGACGTTTTCCAGGTTGTGGTCGGAGCCCGGCACCACCGGGATGCCGGCGGCGATCATCGCATTGCGGGCCTGGATCTTGTCGCCCATGCGGCGGATCACCTCGGGCGAGGGACCGATGAAGCGGATGCCGCGGCGGGCGCAGATGGTCGCCAGGTCAGGGTTCTCGGAGAGAAAACCGTAGCCGGGGTGCAGCGCGTCGCAGCCCGATGCAGCCGCCAGATTGACCAGCGTGTGCGCGTTCAGGTAGCCGAGAATCGGTTCCTTGCCGATGTGGTAGGCCTCATCGGCCTTCTTCACATGGAGGGCGTGACGATCGGCATCGGTGTAGATAGCGACCGACTTGATGCCCAGTTCGGCGCAGGCGCGCACGATGCGGACGGCGATCTCGCCCCGGTTGGCGACCAGTATTTTCTTAAGCATGGGTTCGCCTGAAGTTGGGATGGCTAGGGTTTCTTTGACAAAAAGAACGCGAAATCATATCATTGCGGGCTAATGTTGTTGACCATATCCACCGGGGTGCGTCGCCATGCTTCCGTCTGTTGAGGTCGATCCATGGCGTTTTTGCAGGGATGCGCAGTCGTGGGAAATCCAGTCCGATGTGGCTGCGTTTCCGCGACTTGCCCGTGAATTTACGCAAGGCGCGCTGTTCTGTCGAGTTGTCGGGCGTGTGGACCAGCGTGGCAGCTTGTCCCTGCACGTGTCGATCAGCGGCGAGGTGGGGCTGACCTGCCAGCGTTGCCTGGGAAACATGCCTTATACGGTCGGGCTTGAGCGCACGTTGTATCTGGCGCGCAACGAGGCCGAGCTGGAACGATTGGACGCGTTGCCTGGCAGTGATGCGATTCAGGCAGGCGAGCGATTGAGTCTGGTCGAGCTGGTTGAGGATGAAGTGTTGTTGAGCCTGCCGCTTGCACCCATGCACGCAGAAGGTGAATGCTCCCTACGTGGAGCGCAATAGGTTTTGGGTGCCGGAATCCGGCGCCACGATTTTTAAGGAGTATGAAATGGCAGTCCAGCAGAACAAAAAATCCCCGTCCAAGCGTGGCATGCACCGCTCGCACGATTTTCTGACCAACCCGCCGCTGGCCGTCGAGCCGACCACGGGTGAAGCGCACCTGCGCCACCATATCAGCCCCAACGGCTTTTATCGCGGTCGCAAAGTCGTCAAGGCCAAAGGCGAATAATTCATTTGCGCGCCATGGCGTGATGGTTGCCGCCCGGCGCGATCCACTCAGCCAACGATTCCGGCTGTATGAGAAACATCACAGTCGCCATTGATGTCATGGGGGGCGATCACGGCCCCCATGTCACGGTCCCGGCGGCGATCCGTTGTCTTGCGCGTCATCCTGACCTGAACGTGATTCTGATCGGGCCGCAGGACATTGTCGCGGCCGAACTCAAGGCGCGCCGGGCCAAGACCGGTCCCCGTCTCATCGTGCGCCACGCCAGCCAGGTAGTGGCGATGGACGAGGCGCCGGCATTGGCTCTGCGCGGCAAGAAGGATTCCTCGATGCGCGTGGCCATCGACCTCGTCAAGTCCGGCGAGGCCGATGCCTGCGTGTCGGCGGGCAATACCGGCGCCCTGATGGCGACCGCGCGCTTCGTCCTGAAAACCCTCCCCGGTATCGACCGTCCCGCCATTGCTGCCGTCATGCCGACGACCACGGGGCATGCGCTGGTGCTCGACATGGGCGCCAACGTCGATTGCTCGGCCGAACACCTGCTGCAGTTCGGCATCATGGGCGCGATGCTGGTATCGGCCGTGGAGCACAAGCCGAACCCGAGTGTCGGCCTGCTGAACATCGGTGAGGAAGACATCAAGGGCAACGAAATGGTGAAGCAGGCTGCCGAACTGCTGCGCGACAGCCACCTGAATTTCTACGGCAACGTCGAAGGCAACGACATTTTCAAAGGCACGACCGACGTGGTGGTGTGCGACGGCTTTGTCGGCAACGTAACGTTGAAGGCCTCCGAGGGGCTTGCCAAGATGATTTCCACGACCCTGCGTGCCGAATTCCGCCGCAACTGGCTGACTCGCCTCGCCGGCCTGCTGGCCATGCCGGTGCTGAGCGCTTTCAAACGCCGGATGGACCCGCGCCGCTACAATGGTGCCACGCTGCTGGGGCTCAAGGGGGTCGTGGTGAAGAGCCATGGTTCGGCCGACCGCTTTGCCTTCGAACACGCGATCGAAACCGCCAGCGACGAAGTCCGCAACAACGTGCTGAAACGCATTACCGATCAGATCCAACTCCTGCAACGGGTAGCCGCTTGACCTATTCCCGCATTCTCGGCACCGGCAGCTATCTGCCTGTGCGCATCCTCACCAACGCCGATCTCGAAAAACTGGTCGAGACGAACGATCAATGGATCGTCGAACGCACCGGCATCCGCGAACGCCATATCGCCGCCGAAGGCGAATTCACCAGCGACCTCGCCATCCAGGCGGCACGCGCCGCACTCGACGTGGCAGGCCTGAAGCCAGACGACATCGATCTGTTGCTGGTTGCCACCACGACGCCCGACCTGGTGTTCCCCAGCACGGCCTGCATCGTGCAATCCAAGCTGGGGATGACCAACGGCAAGCCCGCTTTCGATCTGCAGGCGGTATGCAGCGGTTTCGTATACGCCCTGTCGGTGGCCGACCAGTTCATCAAGACCGGCGCGGCCCGGCACGTGCTGGTGATCGGTGCCGAAACGCTGTCGCGCATCACCGACTGGAACGACCGTAGCAACTGCATCTTGTGGGGAGACGGCGCGGGTGCCGTGGTGCTGGGGGCGTCTGCCGAGCCGGGCATCATCGCCACCCATATCCATGCCGACGGTCGCCACAAGGAATTGCTGCGCACTACCACCGGCGCTTCGACCGGTATGCGCGAACCGGCACTGATGCGGATGGAAGGCAACGCCGTGTTCAAGATGGCGGTCAATACGCTCGACCGCATCGTCGATGAAACGCTGGAAGCCAATGGTCTTTCCAAATCCGACATCGACTGGCTGGTGCCGCACCAGGCCAATATCCGCATCATTTCGGCCACCGCGAAAAAGCTCGGCATGAGCATGGACAACGTCGTCACCACGGTTGCCGGCCATGGCAATACCTCGGCGGCCTCGGTACCGCTGGCGTTCGACGTGGCGGTGCGTGACGGCCGCATCCAGCGCGGCCAGACCGTGCTGATGGAGGCCTTCGGCGGCGGCTTCACCTGGGGCTCGGCGCTGCTCAAGTATTAAGAAGGACACGTGATGAAACTCGCATTCGTATTTCCCGGGCAGGGCTCGCAATCGGTCGGCATGATGCAGGGGTGGGGCGATCGCGCCGAAGTCCGTGCGACCTTTGCCGAAGCCTCCGGCGCGCTCGGCCTGGACTTGTGGGCACTGGTGACCGACGGCCCGACTGATCTGCTGAACCAGACCATCAACACTCAGCCCGCGATGCTCGCGGCCGATATCGCCGCCTGGCGTGTGTGGCAGGGAGCGGGCGGCGCGGCGCCCGCGTTGCTGGCCGGCCATAGCCTGGGCGAATACGCGGCTTTGGTCGCGGCGGGTTCGTTGGGCTTCGCCGACGCGATCAGGCTGGTGCGCTTCCGCGCCGAGGCCATGCAGGCTGCAGTGCCCGAAGGTGTCGGCGCGATGGCGGCGATTCTGGGACTGGACGACGATGCCGTGCGTGCGGTCTGCGCCGACGCGGCGGCAGGCGAAGTCGTCGAGGCGGTCAATCTCAACTCGCCCGGCCAGGTCGTGATCGCAGGCAACAAGGCCGCAGTCGAACGCGCGATGGCGCTGGCGAAGGAAAAGGGCGCCAAGCGTGCCCTGCCGCTACCGGTCAGCGTGCCGTCGCATTCCTCGCTGATGCGGCCGGCTGCCGACAAGCTGCTGGCGCATCTGCAGGGTGTGGCGATTGCGGCGCCGACCATCCCCGTGCTGCACAATACCGACGTGCAAAGCCATGCCGATGCGGATGCGATCCGTGCCGCGCTGGCAAAGCAGTTGCATACCCCGGTGCGCTGGGTCGAGACCGTGCAGGCCCTGAAAGCCGCCGGTATCGAGCGGGTGATCGAATGCGGCCCTGGCAAGGTGCTGGCAGGCCTCAATAAACGCATCGACGACAGCCTGCCGGCCGTGGCGCTGGTCGACGAAGCCAGCCTGCAGGCTGCATTGAACAACTGACAGGGGACAACATGCTGCAAGGACGCCTCGCGCACGGCGCGAATCTTGAAGGGCAGGTGGCACTGGTCACCGGTGCCAGCCGCGGAATCGGCCAGGCGATCGCGCTGGCGCTTGGCCAAGCCGGCGCCACCGTCATAGGGACCGCCACCAGCGACAAGGGCGCACAGGCGATCAGCGATTACCTCGCCGCGGCCAGCATCAAGGGCAGCGGAATGAAGCTCAACGTCACCGACGCGGCCGAGGTCGACGCCGTGATCGCCGCGACCGAGAAGGATTTCGGCGCCATCGGCATTCTGGTCAACAACGCCGGCATCACCCGCGACAACCTGTTGATGCGGATGAAGGACGAGGAATGGGACGACATCCTGGCGACCAACCTCACCTCCGTGTTCCGCCTGTCGCGCGCCGTGCTGCGCGCGATGATGAAGGCGCGCGCCGGCCGCATCATTTCCATCGCGTCGGTGGTGGGCGCGATGGGCAATGCCGGACAGACCAACTACAGCGCGGCGAAGGCCGGGATCATGGGCTTCACCAAGTCGCTGGCGCGTGAGGTCGGCAGCCGTAACATCACGGTGAACTGCGTGGCCCCGGGTTTCATCGACACCGACATGACGCGCGCCTTGCCGGACGCACAGCGCGAGGCGCTGCTTGCCCATATCCCGCTGGGCCGGTTGGGCGCCGCCGAAGATATCGCGCAGGCTGTCGCTTTCCTGGCATCGCCGGCCGCAGGTTACATTTCCGGCACCACCCTGCACGTAAACGGCGGCATGTACATGGCGTGACCGCCCCCGAAAGTTTGGTAAAATCGTCCGGCTTCAATTTTGTTGAAGCCTTATTTCAAGAGAGGATCAGTAATGGATAACGTACAGCGTGTAATTAAGGTCGTCGCCGAGCAATTGGGCGTCAACGAAGCGGACATCAAGAATGAGTCCTCCTTCGTCGGCGACCTTGGCGCCGACTCGCTCGACACGGTTGAGCTGGTGATGGCGCTGGAAGAAGAGTTCGGCTGTGAAATCCCCGACGAAGATGCGGAAAAGATCACCACCGTCCAGCAGGCGATCGACTACGTCAACAGCCACTCGAGCTGATCGTTCACCCGGCTATTGAGTCGATCTGGCCATGTGCGAAGCTGCGAGTGCGCGTTGCCTGCCCGCTTGCTTGGCGGGGTTCGCTGGTCGTCCAATAGTGCGCTTTTCAATGTTCAATGATTCGGCGTACACCCGTATCGTGTCGGATCACTAAAAAGGACTGACTTTTGTCCAAGCGTCGCGTTGTCGTGACCGGCCTGGGAATCATCTCCCCGGTCGGCAATACCATCCCGGAGGCCTGGGACAATCTGGTTGCCGGTCGCACCGGGATCGCCCGGATTACCCGTTTCGATCCTTCGCCTTTCGCCTCCCATATGGCGGGCGAGGTGAAGGGTTTTGACGTCGAGCAATATCTCAATCCCAAGGAAGCGCGCCGCATGGATGTCTTCATCCAGTTCGGCATGGCCGCCGGCATCCAGGCAATCCGTGATTCGGGCCTCGAAGTCACCGAAGCCAATGCCGAACGCATCGGCATCAACATCGGCTCCGGCATCGGCGGTTTACCGCTGATCGAGGAGACGCATTCCCTGCTGATGGAATCCGGCCCGCGGAAGATTTCTCCCTTCTTCATTCCGGGGTCCATCATCAACATGATTTCCGGCAACCTTTCGATCCTGTATGGGATGAAAGGCCCCAACCTGGGGGTCGTCACCGCTTGCACCACTGGTCTGCATGCCATTGGCCTGTCGGCCCGCCTGATTGAGCATGGTGACGCGGACGTGATGGTCGCCGGCGGCGCCGAGTGCGCCACTTCACCGCTCGGCGTGGGCGGTTTTGCCGCCGCGCGTGCGCTGTCCACCCGCAACGACGACCCAGCCACTGCCAGTCGCCCGTGGGACAAGGATCGTGACGGCTTCGTGCTGGGTGAGGGCGCCGGTGTGCTGGTGCTCGAGGAATACGAACACGCCAAGGCGCGCGGTGCGAAGATCTACGCCGAAGTGACGGGTTTCGGCATGAGCGGCGATGCCTATCACATGACGGCGCCGAGTACCGACGGTCCCCGTCGTGCCATGCTGAATGCGATGCGCGACGCTGGCGTGAATCCCGACCAGATCAACTATATCAACGCGCACGGTACTTCGACCCCGTTGGGCGACAAGAACGAAACCGACGCGATCAAGCTTGCCCTGGGCGATGCGGCCTACAAGACCGTGGTCAACTCGACCAAGTCGATGACCGGTCACCTGCTGGGCGGCGCCGGTGGCGTGGAATCGGTGTTCACGGTGTTGGCGGTGCATCACCAACTGTCGCCGCCGACCATCAACATCTTCTCGCAAGATCCGGAATGCGATCTCGATTACTGCGCCAACACGGCGCGCGACATGAAGATCGACTTTGCGCTCAAGAACAATTTCGGGTTTGGCGGCACCAACGGCTCGCTGGTTTTCAAGCGCGCCTGACCTCCGCGGTGGACCGCGCCCCATCGCATCCGATCAAGCCGGCTGCCTGACGTGGCCGTGCTTGATGCCTTGCGTGCGGTGTGTCCAGACGGCACCATGAGCGGCTGTTCCAAGGGACACACCATGCCGATTATCCATGAACCGCAGCGGGTACCGCGCTACAACCGCACCGGCAGCGATATCAGCCGTGACGGCCGCTTCGTTTTCAATGTCCGGACGCGCAGCATCCTGCTGCGCGGTCTGTGGCACCTACTGGAAATCGCATGATGCTCGTCAATGGCCAGCCGGCCGATTCGGTCGATGCCCGTGATCGTGGGCTGGCCTATGGCGACGGTGTGTTCCGCACCCTGCGCACGCAGGGCGGACGGCCGTTGTGGTGGCGCGATCACTACGTCAAGCTGGTGGCCGACTGTGCGGCACTGATGCTGGACTGCCCCGACGAAGCCGTGCTGCATGGGGAAGTCTGCCGTGTGGCCGAGACCGGGGAAGGGGTCGTCAAGATCGTGCTGACGCGCGGCACCGGCGCACGCGGCTATGCGCCGCCGCCAAGCCAGGCGGCCACCCGGATCGTTTTCTCTGCGCCGTTACCGGCGTATGCACAGGCCGGTGCGCCGGACGCAATTGTGGCGCGCTGGTGCACCCTACGGCTGGCACGGCAGCCCCGGCTGGCGGGGATCAAGCATCTGAACCGCCTGGAGAACGTGCTCGCGCGTGCCGAATGGGCTGATCCGGCGATTCTCGAGGGGCTGCTGTGCGATGACCTTGGCGCGGTGATTGGCGGGGTGATGAGCAATCTGCTGCTCGTGAAGGACGGCGAACTGTTCACGCCGGACCTGAGCGAATGCGGCGTGGCGGGCGTGGCCAGGACGCGCCTGCTGCGGGCTGCGCCGCGTCTCGGTATTCCGGTTCATGTCGGCCGTCTGTTGCCCGCGGCTATACGCGCCGCCGACGAAGTGATGGTCTGCAACAGTGTCATCGGCGTGCGCCGTGTGGCCAGGCTGGATGACGCAATATGGCCACCTGCGGGTTGGGCTGCGCTTTTGAGTAAGGCCTTGGATGAAGACGTCGATTAAACGATTGATTGCGCTCGCTGCGCTGCTTGCGCTCATGGGGGCAGGCGGACTGGCATGGTATGGCAACCGGCCCTTGCAGATCGAGCCCCTGCCGAAGATGCTCAATGTGGTACCCGGCACGAATTTGCGCAGCCTGAGCGCCATGCTCGAACGCGAGGGCGTGGTCGGCAATGCGCAGGTGTTCTGGCTGCTTGGACGCATACTGGGCAAGGCCGGGACGCTCAAGGTGGGCGTGTATACCCTTGACAGACCGCTGACACCGCTGGAACTGTACGCGATGATCCAGCGCGGAGAGGTCTCGCAGGCCATGGTGCAGTTCATCGAGGGCTGGAACTGGCGCGAGGTGCGTGCTGCGCTTGCCGCCCAGCCCATGCTGAAGAATGAAAGCGCCAGCATGAGCGATACCGAAATCCTGCAGGCCATCGGCGCCGGGGAGGATCACATCGAAGGACTGCTGTTTCCCGATACCTATTTTTATGCGCCTCATACCTCCGATCTCAGTGTGCTGCGCCGCGCCTATCGCCGGCAGCATGAGAAACTCATGGCCGCCTGGGAGACCCGTGCCCCCGGGCTGCCATACCGCACGCCGTATGAGGCATTGATCATGGCGTCGATCGTGGAAAAGGAAACCGGCGTGGCATTCGAGCGCCCCAGGATCGCCGGCGTCTTCCTGAACCGGCTCCGACTGGGCATGCGCCTGCAGACCGACCCCACCGTGATCTATGGCCTGGGCGAGCGCTTCGACGGCAACCTGCGCAAGGTTGATCTGCAGCGCGATACCCCATACAACACCTATACGCGCGCCGGGCTGCCGCCCACGCCCATCGCCATGCCGAGCGAGGCAGCCATCCAGGCTGCGCTCAATCCGGCCAGGACGGATGCGCTGTACTTCGTTGCGCGGGGCGACGGCACCCATGTATTCTCAAGCACGCTCGACGCGCACAACCGCGCGGTAAATCGCTACCAACGCTATCAACGATGATCCACGGAAAATTCATCACGCTCGAAGGCGTTGACGGCGCCGGTAAAAGCACCCATCTGGGCTTCGTCGCCGACTGGCTGCGCCGGCAAGGCAGGGAGATCGTCGTCACCCGCGAACCGGGTGGTACCCCGCTCGGCGAGACCTTGCGTGAACTGCTGCTGCACCGTGACATGGATGCCGACACCGAACTGCTGCTGATGTTCGCCGCCCGGCAGCAACATCTGGCCGAACTGATCCAGCCTGCGCTTGCGCGCGGCGCTTGGGTCGTGTCCGACCGTTTCACCGATGCCAGCTACGCCTACCAGTGCGGCGGGCGCGGCATCGCCGCGGAACGGATCGCCGCGCTGGAAGCCTGGGTGCAACGCGGCTTTGCGCCCGATCTCACCCTGCTGTTCGACGTGCCGCCCGACGTGGCGGAAGCGCGCCGCTCGGCTGCGCGACCCGCCGACCGCTTCGAACGCGAGGCCGACAGCTTCTTCAGTCGCGTGCGCAACGCCTATCTCGAGCGGGCACGGGCCGAACCCGCGCGTATTCGCGTGCTGGATGCGCGTCACAGTATCGCCGACCTGCAAGCCGAGATCGGCGCATTGTTGAAGGAACTGGGGTGAGCGCGCCCTATCCCTGGTTGGATGCGTCCTGGCAGCGATTGCTGGCGACCCGGGCGCACCCGGCGCAGGCCTTGCTGCTGGCGGGACCGCGCGGGGTGGGGAAAGGCGCGTTGGCGCGGGCATGGGCGCAAGCGCTGCTGTGCGAGGCGCCGCAGCCGAATGGCGCGGCCTGTGGCGAATGTCCGGCCTGCCACTGGTTCGGGACGGACGCGCATCCTGACTTCCGGCTGCTCACGCTGCAGGAGAAAACCGGCAAGGAGGGGGAAACCCGCATGGCGACCGCGATCGAGGTCGACCAGGCGCGCGAGGCGGTCGACTTCGTGCAGCTCTCCACCTACCGGGCGGGGTTTCGCGTGGTGCTGGTCGATCCGGCGGACGGCCTCAATCTGGCGGCGGCCAACGCACTGTTAAAGGTGCTCGAGGAACCGCCGTTAAATACGGTATTCGTGCTGGTTTCGGATCAACCGCGCCGACTGCTGCCGACCATACGCAGCCGCTGCACCCGGATCGACATCGGCCTGCCGCCGGCCGATCAGTCAGCGCAATGGCTGGCCGGGCAGGGTGTGGATGACGCGATGGACCTGCTGGCGCTGTCCGGCGGTACGCCGCTCGACGCGCAGCGCTGGGCAGAGGGGGCCGAGCTGGACGAGCGGCGCGGCGTGCTGGAAGGCTTGGCAGATCCCGGCCGGCTCGATCCGGTCACCCTGGGCGAGCGCTGGAAGACGGTCAATCCGCAGATCTGGCACAACGTGGCATACAAGTGGCTGGGTGATTTGCTGTCGGTCAGGTTGCAGGGCAGCGTACAGTTCAACCGCGATTTTGCGGAAGTGTTGGTGCGATTGGGTGGCAAGGCCGATCTGGCTGGATTGCTGGCGCTTGACAGAACGCAGGCGAACGAAGGCCGAACGCTGGCGCATCCGCTCAATCGGGCGTTGCAGCTCGAGGCCTGGCTGATCCAGTACCGGCACCTGTTTGATTGAAAAGGATCGATGATGAATGCAGCAGTCAACGATGTCGCAGGACAGGTGCGCCCTGGCGTGCTATCCCTGTCCATCAAGGAAAAGTCCGCGCTTTTTGCCGCCTACATGCCATTCATCAAGGGCGGCGGACTGTTCATTCCTACCAACAAGCAATACAAGATGGGCGAGGAAGTGTTCATGTTGTTGACGCTGATGGACGATCCCGCCAAGCTGCCGGTGTCCGGAAAAGTGGTATGGGTGACGCCTTCCGGCGCCCATGGCAGCCGTACCCAAGGTGTGGGCGTGCAGTTCGCTTTCAACGAGAGCGGCAAGGCGGCGCAAAACAAGATTGAAGGTTTGCTCGGCGGTTCGTTAAAATCGGTGCGTCCCACTCACACCATGTAACGCCGTCTGCGGCGTTCCCGAGCCGCATGTATATCGATTCCCACTGCCACATCAATTTCCCCGATCTCGCCGGCAAACTGCCGGAGGTCTTCGACCTGATGGCGGCCAACCAGGTGAGCCACGCGCTCTGCATCAGCGTGGAGCTGGAAAAATTCCCTGAAATCCGTGCGCTGGCCGAGGCGCATCCCAACGTCTATGCATCCGTGGGCGTGCATCCGGATCATGAAGACTGCACCGAGCCGACGGTGACGGAACTGGTCGCGCTGGCCAACCATCCCAAGGTGGTGGCGATCGGCGAGACCGGGCTGGATTATTTCCGCCTGACCGGCGACCTCGAATGGCAGCGCGAGCGCTTCCGTACCCACATCCGTGCCGCGCGTGCCTGTCGCAAGCCCTTGGTCATCCATACCCGTTCCGCGGCCGACGACACCCTGCGCATCATGCGCGAGGAACAGGCGGGCGAAGCGGGCGGCGTGATGCACTGCTTCACCGAGAGCCTGGCGGTGGCCGAAGCGGCGATCGAGCTGGGGTTCTACATTTCGTTTTCCGGTATCGTCACCTTCAAGAACGCCGCTGCGCTGCGCGAAGTGGCAGCCTCCATTCCGCTGGAACGCATGCTGATCGAGACCGATTCGCCTTATCTGGCGCCGGTGCCGCACCGCGGGCAGACCAATCAGCCGGGATTCGTGAAGCATGTGGCGGAAGAAATCGCGCGGGTGCGTGGCATGACGGCCGAAGCGGTGGGTGAAGCCACGACGCGGAATTTCTTTCATCTGTTTGCCGCAGCCCGAGCCTGATTCCCCATTTCCGGTACTGCGCGGCCGAGACCCCCAACCCGGGGGCAAGAAATAGGAGCAAGCCTGGCTGGCTCGGCTCAAGTAGCTGGGGGCGCCCCCCCAGCCAAGGCGTCAGAGGCCGGCGGTTTCCAGTTCGAACTGGATTGCCTGGATGCCCGCGCGTGCGCAGGCCTCGTCCTGTTCGCCCGTTGCAGCGCCGGAGACGCCGACCGCGCCGACGATGTTGCCGGCAGCCTCGATCGGCACGCCGCCAGCAGAAAACACGAGTCCTTCGACCTTGCCGACCGAGAACGGTTGGGTAAAACGATCAACCATTGCCGACGTGGCAGCGTTGAAGTTGACCGCCGTATAGGCCTTCTGCTTGCTGATCTCCAGGGTGATGCGCGGCGCCAGCGTGTCGCGCAATACCACCATGGCATCGCCACTGCGATCGACCACGGTCACCCCGATCTGGATACCCTGCTTGCGGCAGGCCTCCATCGCGGCATGGGCGAGTTTTCCGGATGCCTCGACGGTGAGCCTGGGAATTTTGACGATGACGGGTTCTTCCGCGGCGATCGTAGGCGAGGCGAACAATACAGCACAGCTTGCAGCGATCAAAGGGAGTTTGCGCATGGGATGTCCTCCAGTTGGTTGATGCGGGGAATGTGCTGCGGCCATCCGGAAAAGGCCGCAGGCAGCCATCTCTCTCCGTATGAAAGGATGCCACATACGGAGTGGAATCAGACTATTGTCCGAAGAACGACTTCACTTTATCCATGAACGACTGTGCGCGGGGATTATTGTTGCGTCCCGGGCTCAAGTCATCAAACTCACGCAGCAGTTCGCGTTGGCGCTCGGACAGGTTCACCGGCGTCTCCACCAGCATGTGGCACATCAAATCGCCCGGCGCGTGGCTGCGCACGCCCTTGATCCCCTTGCCGCGCAGGCGGAACACCTTGCCTGACTGTGTTTCGGCGGGGATCTTGATCTTGGCGTGGCCGTCCAGCGTGGGAATCTCGACCTCGCCGCCGAGCGCGGCGGTGGCGAAGCTGATCGGCATTTCGCAATGCAGGTCGTCGCCGTCGCGCTTGAACACCGGGTGCTCCTTGAGGTGGATCACCACATAGAGATCGCCCGGCGGGCCGCCGTTGACGCCGGCTTCGCCTTCGCCGGCCAGACGGATGCGGTCCCCGCTGTCGACGCCGGCAGGAATCTTGACCGACAGCGTCTTGTGTTTCTTGACGCGGCCTTCGCCATGGCAGCTGGTGCAGGGGTCGGCCACCATCTTGCCGGTGCCGCCACAGCGCGGGCAGGTCTGTTGCACCGAGAAGAAGCCTTGCTGGATGCGGACCTGGCCGTGTCCACTGCAGGTGGTGCAGGTGGTCGGCTGGGTACCGGGCTTAGCGCCGCTACCGTGGCAGGTGCCGCATTCTTCCAGGGTGGGAATGCGGATCTTGGTCTCGGTACCGCGGGCACCTTCTTCCAGCTCGATTTCCAGGTTGTAGCGCAGATCGGCGCCGCGATAGACACGGTCGCGACGGTTGCCGCCGCCCCCTCCGAAGATGTCGCCAAAGATGTCCGAGAAGGCGTCGGAAAACCCGCCGCCGCCAAAGCCGCCGCCCATGCCGGCCTGCTGGTCGATCCCGGCATGGCCGAACTGGTCGTAGGCGGCGCGCTTGTCCGAATCGGACAGGATTTCGTAGGCCTGCTTGGCTTCCTTGAATTTCTCCTCCGCGCTCTTGTCATCAGGATTGCGGTCGGGATGGTGTTTCATGGCCAGCTTGCGGTAGGCCTTCTTGATTTCTTCGTCCGAAGCGTTCTTGGTGACGCCGAGGACTTCGTAGTAGTCGCGTTTTGACATGTTGGGTGCAGTGAACGGTTAGCAGTGAGCAGAAAGGCAAAAAGCGGTGAACGGCTGTTGCCGCTCACCGCCCACCGTTTGCCGTATTTTACTTGTCCTTCACTTCTTCAAACTCGGCATCGACCACGTTGTCGTCAGCAGCATGGCTGCCCGCGGCGCCCGCCTCTGCGCCCGCCTGCGCGCCGCCCTTGGCCTGCTCGGCCTGGTACATCTGCTCAGCCAGCTTGTGGCTGGCGGTGGCGAGCGCATTGGTCTTGGCCTCGATGGTGTCCTTGTCGCCTTCGCGCACGGCGTCTTCGGCTTCCTTCAATGCCGCCTCGATCGCGGCTTTTTCGTCGGCCGACACCTTGTCACCGTACTCAGTGAGCGACTTCTTCACCGAATGGATCATGCCGTCGGCGGCGTTGCGCGCGGTCGCCAGTTCGACGGCCTTGTGGTCCTCGGCGGCATTGGCTTCGGCGTCCTTCACCATGCGCTGGATTTCCTCCTCGCTCAGACCGGAGCTGGCCTGGATGCGAATGGTGTTTTCCTTGCCGGTGGCCTTGTCCTTGGCCGACACGTGCAGGATGCCGTTGGCGTCGATGTCGAAGGTGACCTCGATCTGCGGCATGCCGCGCGGCGCCGGCGGGATGTCCGACAGGTTGAACTGGCCCAGGCTCTTGTTGCCCGAGGCCATCTCGCGCTCGCCCTGCAGCACGTGGATGGTCACGGCCGACTGGTTGTCGTCGGCGGTCGAGAACACCTGCGAGGCCTTGGTCGGGATCGTGGTGTTCTTCTGGATCAGCTTGGTCATCACGCCGCCCAGGGTCTCGATGCCCAGCGACAGCGGGGTGACGTCGAGCAGCAGCACGTCCTTGACCTCGCCCTGCAGCACGCCGCCCTGGATGGAGGCGCCGACGGCGACGGCCTCGTCCGGGTTCACGTCACGGCGCGGCTCCTTGGCGAAGAACTCCTTCACGCGGTCGATGACCTTGGGCATGCGGGTCTGGCCGCCGACCAGGATCACGTCGTCGATGTCGGTGACCTTGAGGCCGGCGTCCTTGAGTGCGATGCGGCAGGGCTCGATCGAGCGCTCGATGAGGTCCTCGACCAGCGACTCGAACTTGGCGCGGGTGATCTTGATCGCCAGGTGCTTCGGGCCCGAGGCGTCGGCGGTGATGTAGGGCAGGTTGATCTCGGTCTGCTGGCCGGAGGACAGCTCGATCTTGGCCTTCTCGGCGGCTTCCTTCAGGCGCTGCAGCGCGAGCACGTCGTTCTTGAGATCGACGCCCTGTTCCTTTTTGAACTCGGTGACGATGTAGTCGATGATGCGCTGGTCGAAGTCCTCGCCGCCCAGGAAGGTGTCGCCGTTGGTCGACAGCACCTCGAACTGCTTCTCGCCGTCGACGTCGGCGATCTCGATGATCGAGATGTCGAAGGTGCCGCCGCCGAGGTCGAACACGGCGATCTTGCGGTCGCCCTTGCCGTGCTTGTCGAGGCCGAACGCGAGCGCCGCCGCGGTGGGCTCGTTGATGATGCGCTTGACGTCGAGGCCGGCGATGCGGCCGGCGTCCTTGGTCGCCTGGCGCTGGCTGTCGTTGAAGTAGGCCGGTACCGTGATCACGGCTTCGGTGACTTCTTCGCCCAGATAGTCCTCGGCGGTCTTCTTCATCTTGCGCAGGGTTTCGGCCGACACCTGCTGCGCGGCCATTTTCTTGTCGCGCACTTCCACCCAGGCGTCGCCGTTGTCGGCCTTGACGATCTTGTAGGGCATCAGGCCGATGTCCTTCTGCACTTCCTTCTCTTCGAAACGGCGGCCGATCAGGCGCTTCACCGCGAACAGGGTGTTCTTCGGGTTGGTGACGGCCTGGCGCTTGGCCGGTGCACCGACCAGAATCTCGCCGTCTTCGGTGTAGGCGACGATGGACGGCGTCGTGCGCGCGCCCTCGGCGTTCTCGATCACCTTCGGCGTGCCGTTTTCCATGACCGCCACGCAGGAGTTGGTGGTACCCAGGTCAATGCCAATAATGCGTCCCATGATGCGTTCCTTCTTAAAGAGATTGAATTGATTCGAATGTGGGGGAGGCGGCGCCTATTTCAAGACTGTTTCAGTCCTTGCCCTTGGCGACCATCACCAGTGCCGGCCGCAGCGTGCGGTCGTGCAGGCGGTAGCCTTTCTGCAGCACGGTGACCACGGTATTGGCCGGCTGGTCGGACTCGACCATCTGGATGGCCTGGTGCTGGTGCGGGTCGAATTTCTCGCCCATCGGATTGATGTCGTTCAGGTTGAACTTGCCGAAGGCGGCCACGAGTTGCTTCAGGGTCAGTTCGACGCCGTCCTTGAGGTTTTCCACGCTCGGCGAGTCGACCGCCAGCGCAGCTTCCAGGCTGTCCTTCACCGCCAGCAACTCATTGGCGAAGTTTTCCACCGCGAACTTCCGCGCCTTCTCCACGTCGTCCGCCGCGCGGCGGCGCATGTTCTCGGTCTCCGCCTTGGCACGCAGCCAGGCGTCGTGATGTTCGGCGGCCTGGAGTTCGGCCGCTTTCAGCATCTCCTCCAGGCTGGGCATGGTTTCTTTCTCGGCCTGGGTTGCGGCCGGGCTTGCATCGGTGTTGAGTTCGTCCTGCATGTGGGCTCCCAATTGGTACTGGCGAAGAACTGGGGACGAATGACCGGGATTCAAGGGGCTAAAGTCATTTTTTCTGCCCCTGCGGCGGGAAACCACGGATTCTGCATTCAATTTGCCGGGCGTGGGCGCTTCCGGTATGATGCGCCGCTCTCGGAGAGGTGGATGAGTGGTTTAAGTCGCACGCCTGGAAAGCGTGTTCAGGATAATATCCTGACGGGGGTTCGAATCCCCCCCTCTCCGCCAGCATTCCCTTCATTTCCCCTATCAGCTTCCCTTAATCAGCGATAGAGACCGTAGGACCTAGGTGTCGACGGCTCCCGGCTGGCGACCTCGGGTACATGCGGCAGCCCGGGCAAGCAGCAACGCACGTTCGCGCGCGTTGCGGGTGAGGGTGGCGGCGCGTTCGAACTCGGCACGGGCTTCGGCGATGCGGTCCAGGCGGGCCAGCAGATCGCCGCGTACGCTCGGCAGCAGATGATAATTTTCCAGGCTGGGTTCGCCAAGCAAGGTGTCCACGATTTCCAGCCCAGCTATGGGACCAAAGGCCATGGCCACCGCCACGGCGCGATTGAGCGTGACGACCGGTGAGGGGGCAACCTGGGCAAGCGCGTCATAGAGGGCGGCAATACGTGCCCAGTCGGTGACGTCGGCGGTGGCGGCACGCGCGTGGCAAGCCGCAATGGCCGCTTGCAGGGTGTAAGGGCCTAGCGGGCCAGGCTGGGATTCGGCGCGCTCAAGCGCGGCCAGGCCGCGGCGGATAAGCAGAGGGTCCCAGCGCGCACGATCCTGGTCGAGCAGCAGAATGGGTTCGCCTTTCGCGTCGATGCGCGCGGCAAGCCGCGAAGCCTGAATTTCCATCAGGGCGACCAGGCCGTGAACTTCCGGTTCGGACGACATGAGTCCGGCGAGCACACGGCCCAGGCGCAGCGCCTCCTCGCACAGCGCCGGACGTACCCAATCGTCGCCTGCCGTGGCCGAATAGCCTTCGTTGAAGATGAGATACAGAACCTCGATCACCGACGCGAGACGGTCCGCCAGCTCCGCGCCACGCGGCACTTCGAACGGCACGTGCGCGGCCGCGAGCGTGCGTTTGGCGCGCACGATGCGTTGCGCAATGGTGACTTCTGGCTTGAGGTAGGCGCGTGCGATCTCGTCGGTGGAGAGACCGCCCATGATGCGCAGTGTCAGCGCGCTGCGCGCTTCGGGCGAAAGCACGGGGTGGCAGGCAGTGAAGATCAGGCGCAGCAGGTCGTCGCCCACGTCGTCGCTGAGCGCGTCGTCGACTCGGTCATTGAAGTCGGCGGTAGCCATTGCGTGCTGTGCGTCGAGCTCGCGGCTGAGCTCCTCGTGTTTCGGCGCGGCCAGCTTCTCGTGACGCAGGTGATCGAGCGCACGGCGCTTGGCGGTGGTCATCAACCAGGCGCCGGGATTGTCCGGCACGCCTGTCGCCGGCCAGTGTTCCAGCGCGGCGACCAGCGCATCCTGCGCAAACTCCTCGGCCAGGCCGACGTCGCGCAGCATGCGTGCAACGCTGGCGATGACCCTGGCCGCTTCGATGTGCCAGATCGCCTCGATGGTCCGGGCGGCTTCGCTGCCCGGACTAGGCGTGCCCATAGGCCTGTTTCAGCGCGGCAATATCAAGCTTGGTCATCGGCAGCAGCGCCTGCATGACCCGACTGGTGCGGTCGGCATCGGGGTCGTTCATCATGTCGCCCACTATGCGCGGCACGATCTGCCAGGGCAGGCCGAATCTGTCCTTGAGCCGGCCGCATTGCACAGGTGCGCCGCCGTCGCCCGTGAGCGGGTCGATTTCGTCCTGCGTATCGCAGTTGACGATAGAGTATGCATGGATTTCCCCCGGGCTTCATGGTGGTCTCAGAGGCTGATCAGGGTCTTGAATCCGCCCCAGAACATACGCTCGCCGTCGAAGGGCAGGGCCGCCGGATCCATCATGCTGCCCAGGCGCGGGTCGGCCATGACTTTTTTATTGATGCGGTCGCGGTCCTTGCGGGATTTGTACACGATCCAGGCAAATATCACGGTTTCGCCGTCCTTGAGCTTCACGCTCTGCGGGAACGACGTGTGCTTGCCAGGCTGGACGTCGTCGGCAAGGCATTCGATGTATTCGAGCGCGCCGTGCTCGCGCCATATCTTGCCTGCCTTGCGGGCCATGCGACGATAGGCCGCCAGATTGGCGGTGGGAACGGGGAGGACGAAACCGTCTACGTAGGGCATGGACATCTCCTTGTTATGCGGGCTGCATGTGGACCAGTTCCCAGATGTGCCCATCCGGGTCCTGGAAGCCATGGCCATACATGAAGCCATGGTCCTGGGGTTCGTTGTAGGTCGAACCGCCAGCAGCAACGGCAGTGCGTACCATGGCGTCCACCGCTGCCCGACTGTCGCGCGACAGGCAGACCAGCACTTCCGTATGTCGCATGGCATCGCATACCGGCTTGGGCGTGAAGCTCTGGAAGCGATCGCGTACCAGCAGCATGACGAAGATGTTGTCGCCGATGACCATGCAAGTTGCCGTGTCGTCGGTGAATTGCTCGTTGAAACTGAAGCCGAGCCGGGTGAAGAAAGCGATCGAACGCCTGAGGTCGGCAACGGGCAGATTGACGAATATCTGGGTGGACATGGAATTCTCCTAAACAGGGACGCTCAACCAGGCGAAGGACACATGCACTCCGTGGGAGGTGGGCATGGGTAACGCATACGCTTTTTCAGTGACCTAGCCGACATAACAAGGCGCGACCTCGCGCACCTCGACGGTGGCCCATTGCGCAGCAGGGCACGCGCTGGCGATGGCGATGGCTTCCTCGCGCGTGGCGCAGTCGATGAGGAAAAAGCCGCCGACCATCTCCTTGGCCTCGGCAAAAGGCCCGTCGCGCAAAATGGCCTTGCCCTCGCGTTGCTGGATCCGCACGCCATGTTGGTCGGGGCGCAGCGATTCGCTGGCGCGCAGCAACCCGCGCGCCGCGAGTCCCTGGCCGTAGCGCACCATGTCGTCATAAAGCTGCCGAGCTTCTTCCTGGGTGCGCGTATCGCGTTGTCCGCGCGGTTCGACGATCAAAAGCAGATATGCCATGGTTTCTCCTGGGTGGGGATCGACACGGGAACTTCCCTTTTGCCGGGGGGCGGCCGGGTCGGACCACGATATGGGAAGGGTTTTCCACCACATGTCGACGAATGCGGGTGCGTTGATCAGCGACCGAGTGCCGCAACCGCAGCCTGGATTTCCTGCGGACTGAGGTCGCGGGTATGGGTGGCGATCGACCACTGGTGTCCGAAGGGATCTTCGATCCTGCCGTAGCGGTCGCCCCAGAACATGTCGTCGACCGGCATCGTGACTTTGGCACCGGCGGCGACGGCGCGTTCGAACGTTGCGTCGACATCCGTGACATAGAGATGGATCGTCACGGGCGAGCTTTGGCCGGGTTGCGGCCCCAGCGAGCCGCAGTCGGGGAATTCGTCGACCAGCATGAGGTTGGAGTCGCCAATGCGTATCATCGCATGCATGAGTTTGCCTTCCGGGCCGGGTAGCCGTGCCAGTTCGACGGCGCCGAAGGCCTTGCCGTAAAACGCGATGGCATCGGCGGCACCGCGGCACACCAGGTGAGGAGTGATCGTATGCATGCCGTTCGGGATGGGGTTTGCTTGGGTGGGGCTCATGTTCTTTCTCCTGTCAGATTGAGGGGAACGGAAACGATTCCGATCCGGTGCTTCACTTCGTACGACGAATGGCGTGCTGCCAAATCGACAGATTGCCGCTGGCGGTGTCCAGAGGCGTCGTTATTGTTTGGCCGTGTCCATGTCGCGGAAACGCTCGATCGCGGCCGACGGCGCGAAGTCGTCCAGTTCGTACAATTGCCGCACTTCGATTTCTGCCGGTTTGCCCGCACCGACCGGATTGGGGAATCGGCGCGCCCATTCCAGGCCTTCTTCGCGTGTCTTCACCTGGATCAGCGTATAACCCGCGATCAGTTCCTTGGTCTCGGTGAATGGGCCGTCGAGCACGCTACGCGTTTCGCCGTCATAGCGGATGCGCCAGCCTTGCGCGCTTGGCTTAAGGCCGGATGCATCGAGCAGTACGCCGGCCTTGGCCAGTTTCTCGTGGTAATCGGCCATTTCGGCCAGCAGGGCTTCATCGGGAGCCGGGCGCGTTGCGGTTTCGGATTCGGCGGTGGCTTTGACGATGATCATGAATCGCATGGGTTTCTCCTGGTTGTTTCGGGTGGGAATCGGACCCTAGTCTGAGGTCAGCACAAGTCCTTCATCACTACGACGAAGCAGGCCGGGGAAAATCGACACCTGTCTGGCTGTTTTTCGGATCCCGGCAGAAAGGATCGGGAGCCGGCGCAGGGGGCGGGCATGCCGGTGTGTCCGGAGCATACGCGGCGTTGAAAATAAATTAGAATGCCAAGCTTCTGAAATTTCAAGCTTCGGAAGCCTGTCGATGCGGCCCAGCCTGGGGATATCTCCTTGTGCCGCCAACACTAAGCGACCCATATAAATACAGCAATGCCCAAACACGCCTACCATGGCAGGCTTTCCGTAGTCGTTCCCGTCAAGAACGAACAGGACAACGTCGAACCGCTGGTGCGCGAAATCGCGGCGGCGCTGTCCGGAAACACGACATTTGAAATCATCTATGTCAACGATGGCAGTACCGATGCCACGCAGGCACGACTGGATGCACTGAAAACCGAATTTCCCATGCTGCGGGTGATCCGGCATCGCAGTTCGTGCGGGCAGAGCCGGGCCGTGACGACGGGCGTGACTGCAGCGCGCCATGAGTGGATCGCGACGCTCGACGGGGACGGTCAGAACGACCCTGCCGACATTCCCGCCTTGCTGGCCCGGCTGGCCGATCCGGCACAACCGCCTAATCTGGAACTTCTGGCTGGCTGGCGAGCTCGTCGCAACGACACCTTCCTGCGCAGGCTGTCGTCGAAAATCGCCAATGGCGTACGCTCGCGCATGCTGAAGGACAATACCCCGGATACCGGCTGCGGCCTCAAGGTATTTTCCCGCGAGACTTTCCTGCAGCTCCCCAATTTCGACCATATGCACCGCTTCCTGCCGGCATTGGTGATGCGCAACGGCGGCGCAGTGGTGTCGGTTCCGGTCCATCATCGTGCGCGCGAGCGCGGCAGTTCCAAGTACGGCGTGCACAACCGGCTGTGGGTGGGCATCGTCGACCTGTTCGGCGTGGCCTGGCTGCAGCGTAGGGTGCGTCTGCCTGTCATCGAGTCCAATTCCGACCTGTAAATGAGGGCGCGCGTCATCATCAAGGGCCTGGCGCTGATATTGAGTCTGGCGCTGTTGGGCTACCTGTTCGAGTCCAGCGATCTCGGCAACAGCATCAACGAAACCTGGATCGATGCGCGAGTGCGCGGGCATGGCGTCAATGGGGCGCTGCTGTTCCTGCTGATGGGCGGGATTTTTACCGCCATCGGCCTGCCGCGACAGATCATTGCCTTTCTCGGCGGCTATGCCTTCAGCATTGGGCTGGGCACGCTGCTCGGCGCGCTGGCCGCACTGCTGGGCTGCATGCTGAGCTTCGGCTATGCACGCCTGTTCGGCAAAGGACTGCTGCGTGCGCGGCTGGGCGAGCGCGCCGGGCGCTTCGACCGATTCATACACGACCATCCGTTTGCCATGACGGTGCTGGTCCGCTTGCTGCCGGTAGGCAACAATCTGCTGACCAACCTGGCGGCGGGCATCTCCAGCATCCGCCCCGTACATTTCTTCGCCGGCACGCTGCTCGGCTATCTGCCGCAGACGCTGGTGTTCGCCCTGGTCGGCAGCGGCGTCCACCTCGCGCCGGCCCTGAAGCTCGCGCTCGCCATCGGTCTGTTCCTGATCTCGGGCGCGCTGGGCGCCTACCTGTATAGACATTTCCGCCACGGCCAGAGCCTCGACGCGCAGATCGATGCGGCACTGGACGAGAATATCGATGCCCATGAATCCACAACACACATCTGATCTCTCCGGACGCAACCTGTTGCTGTTCAGCCTGCTGCTGCTGGCAGCCCTGGCTGCGGTGGCGATCCTGACGCGCCCCCTGACCCCGATCGACGAGACGCGCTACGTCAGTGCCGCCTGGGAAATGTGGCTGCGCGGCGATTTCCTGGTGCCGTTCAAGAACGGCGAGCCCTACAGCCACAAGCCGCCTTTTCTGTTCTGGATGTTTCATGCGGGCTGGGCGCTGTTTGGCGTCAATGACTGGTGGCCGCGCCTGGTGATGCCGCTTTTTTCGGCGGGCTCGCTGCTGCTGACCTATCGCCTCGCGCGCCGCTTGTGGCCGCAGCATGCCGGCCTCGGCGGGCAAGCCGCCCTGGTGCTGGTCAGCGCGCTGCTGTGGATTTTCTTTTCAACCACGATCATGTTCGACGTCATGCTGGCCGTGTGGGTGCTGCTGGGCATGCATGGCGTGCTGAGCGCCAGCGAAGGCAAGCGGTATGGCTTCGTCCTGCTGGGCCTGGCGATCGGCTTGGGGGTGCTGACCAAGGGGCCGGTCATCCTGCTGAACCTGCTGCCGATCACGGTGCTGGCGCCGTGGTGGAACCCGGGACTCCCCCACAAGGGGACGCCGACTTTCTACGGGCTAAAGCCCGTGAAAGATCGTATGAAATGGGGCCGCTGGTTTGGCGGGGTGGCGCTCGCCGTTGTGCTGGGTGCGGCCATCGCGCTGGCGTGGGCACTGCCGGCCGGCATGGCCGGCGGCGAGGCCTATCGCAATGCGATTTTCTGGGGGCAGACGGCCAACCGCATGGTCGAGTCCTTCGCCCATCAGCGCCCGGTCTGGTGGTATCTGCCGCTGCTGCCGGTGCTGCTGTTTCCCTGGTTCGTCTGGCCGGGTTTGTGGCAAGCCGTTGCCGCCCAGCGGCGTGCCGGGTTGGATCGCGGCATGCGCTTCTGCCTGGCCTGGATCCTGCCGGTATTCATCGCGTTTTCCTTCATCAGCGGCAAGCAGCCGCACTACCTGGTGCCGATGTTTCCGGCATTTGCCTTGCTGGCCGCGCGCCTGCTGGCCGGCCGTTCCGCAACCCGTGTTGGCGTGCCTGCCTTGTTGGTGGCGGCCTTGGCTGTTGCACTGATATTGGCGGGCAGTGGGCAGATTGCCGCCTTGCACGCCGAGGTGGCAGATCTGCCGCCGTTGTGGCCGGGCGTGGCCTTGCTGCTGCTGGCATTGCTGGCTTGGCTGGCCGGAAGACAGGGGTTTGCGCCCGTGCCTGTGTTGGCGATGCTGGGGGCGTCCACGCTGGCACTGGTGCAGTTGGCGGCCATGCATTCACTGCAGCCGCGGTATGAAATCCGGCCGATGGCGCAGGCGATCAAGCAGGTTCAGGACGCCGGCTTGCCGGTGGCCAATGCCGCCAAATACCATGCGCAATACCAGTTTCTGGGCCGGCTGCAGATGCCGCTGGCCGAATTGCGTACCGCCACTGAACTGACGCAGTGGCTGGCCACGCATCCTGAAGGTTATGTGGTGATTTATCTGGATGAGGCGCGCGACATGGCCCCGATTGCTGCCCGCTACAAGCAGGCCTATCGTGGCGGTGCGGTCGTGCTGGTGAACGCGCAGGTGGCGGCCGGACTTGCGGCCATCCACCTGGACTGAAGCGGCTTACGCTTCGGCGTCGCGCTGCGGCAGCACCACTTCGCGCGAGGGCGAAATGGTCGAGATGGCGTGCTTGAAAATCATCTGGGCGGCCTGATCCTGGCCCTTGAGCAGCACCACGAACTGGTCGAATGACTCGATCCGGCCCATCAGCTTGATGCCGTTGACGAGAAACACGGAAACCGGAATGCGCTCTTTGCGCAGGGTGTTAAGAAAAACGTCTTGCAGGTGGTTGTATTCTTTGCTGGCCATGATCGGCTCCCTATCAGGTGAAGACGGGGCGAAGCCCCGTTTAATATTATTAGCGGATTACTCGATTTTTGCATCGGCGCGCGCTGCCGTGATGGCGTCGCGGATGCGCTGTTGCTGCAGCTGCTTGACGATTTCACTCCGCACGGCATCCAGCGGCGGCAGCTTGGGCGTACGCGTATCGTCGAGACGGATGATGTGGTAGCCGAATTGCGTCTTCACCGGGGTTTTGGTGATTTCGCCTTTTTTCAGGCCAGCCAGCGCGTCGGAGAATTCGGGCACGAAGGCACGCCGGTCGGACCAGTCCAGTGCGCCACCGTTCTTGGCGGAGCCGGGATCCTTGGAATATTTCTTCGCCAGATCTTCGAATTTGGCCTTCTTGCTGCCCAACTCGGCGATCAGTTTCTTCGCTTCGGCCTCGGTTTTCACCAGAATGTGGTGGGCCTGGTATTCCGGCTCCATCGGCTCCGTTTTGGCTTTGTCGTACATCGCCTGGATTTCGGCGTCGGTGACCGGGTGGGCCTTGACGTAATCCTCCAGGTAGGCCTTGGCAAGCTGATCCTTGCGGCGGATATCCAGTGCCGCGGCCAGATGCGGTTCCTTGTCGAGTCCCTTGTCGAGCGCGGCGCGCGACAGCAGTTCAAGATTGATCAGGGACTCGCGTACGCGGGCATCCAGTTGCGGGGAGTCGGGCTGGCCCTGGGCCATTTCGCGCTTGACCAGGTCGCCGTACAGGGCGGGAATTGCCTTGCCGTTGACCACAGCCAGCGGCTTGTCGGCGGCCGCGGCCGGAGTGGGGGTCGCAGGCGCGGGTGTTTGCGCCTGTGCCAGCGGGGTGAACGCCAGCATGATCAGGGCGGGGAGAAGGGCAAGACGCATTCGGATTCCTTTCAGAGTTCTTCCGGGGTTAAAGCAGTGATCGACAACGCATGAATCTCGCGTTGCATGAGCTCGCCCATGGCTTCGTATACCAGTCGGTGGCGGGCGAGGGTGGAAAGATTACGAAATTTATGTGACACCAAGGTGAGACGGAAGTGCCCGCCACCCGAGGCTGCCCCGGCGTGGCCTCGGTGCTGGGCGCTTTCGTCTTCCAGCGTGTAGGTTTCAGGCTCCAGCGCGGCAAGGCGCTGGCGGATCAAATCGGCGGTGCTCATGCGGGAAAAGTTTTCCGGAAGGGCTTGACGCTGACGCCGGCATAGACGCCAGCCGCCAGGTAGGGGTCGGCTTCGGCCCATGCCTGCGCGTCGGCGAGCGTATCGAATTCGGCGACGATCAGGCTGCCGGTAAAGCCTGCAGCGCCCGGGTCATTGCTGTCGACGGCGGGAAACGGGCCGGCCAGCAATAGCCGTCCCGCTTGCTGCAAGGCGTGCAGGCGTTCCGCGTGGGCGGGGCGGGTGGCGACCCGCTGGTCAAGGCTGTCGGGCGCATCCTGGCCGACGATGGCATAGAACATTATTGCTTTTCTTCCTTGTCGAACGATTCTTTATCCAAATACCGGGTCAGCATCATGCTTTGGCCGATTACGAACACCAGCATCAACCCCAGACTGCCGAACAGCTTGAAATCCACCCAGGTATCCGTCGAGAAGTTGAAGGCGACAAACAGATTTGCAACCCCCATGAAGGCAAAAAATCCACCCCAACTCGCGTTCAACCGACCCCATGCGACGTCAGGAAGTTCCATCTGTTCGTTCATGACGCTTTTGATGACGTTGCGGCCGAAGGCGGCGGCCCCGAAAATGATGCCGGCGAAAATCCAGTACAGCACGGTCGGCTTCCATTTGATGAAGCTTTCGTCGTGCAGCCACAGCGTGGCGCCGCCGAACAGCACGATGATGCCGAGGCTGACCCACATCATGGTGTCGGCCTTGTGGCCGCGCAGCTTGACCCAGGCGATCTGCCCGACGCTGGCGACGATGGCGACCAGCGTGGCGAGGTAGATGCCGGGCTTCTCGCCCACGCCTGTCGGCTGGGGCAGACCGAGACCGGCCAGCAAGGTGCGGGTGGCGTCGGCGTTGGCGTCGCCCAGCTTGTAGGCGATGAAAAAGACGATGATGGGGAAGAGATCGAACAGCAGTTTTTTCATTATGGTGGGGCCGCGCAGTCAGCCGTAATTCGGGCGATTCCTTATTTTGCTATGATTCCCCCTCCTGACCAAGCGCTTTTGGCGCTGGTCGCCAGACCCGATCATCGATGCTCAATATCGATCTGCATTGCCATTCCAACGTGTCAGACGGCGTATTGCCGCCCGCCGAAGTCGTTGCGCGCGCGGCCGCAAACGGCGTGCACGCGCTCGCACTGACCGATCACGACGACGTGGCAGGGCTTGCTGCTGCGCAGGCGGCGGCCGAGGGCACCGAGCTGGCGCTGATCCCGGGCGTCGAGATCTCGGTGACCTGGAACGGACAGACCGTTCACATCGTCGGCCTGCGCATCGATCCGGTTCATCCGGAACTGGCGGCCGGCCTGCACAACATCCGCATGGGCCGTATCGAGCGTGCGCAACGCATGGGGGACGACCTGGCTCGCTCCGGTATCGTCGGTGCGTATGAAGGCGCCTACGACTTTGCCGCCAACAAGCAAATGGTCGGTCGCACGCATTTCGCCCGCTGGCTGGTGGCGCAGGGTCATGTGCCCGACATGCGCAGTGCCTTCCGGCGCTTCCTGACGCGCGGCAATCCCGGCTACGTCGAGCACCAGTGGACCACGCTGGAAAATGCCGTCGGCTGGATTCGCGCCAGCGGCGGCATGGCCGTGATCGCGCACCCGGGGCGCTACGCTTTCAATGCGCGCGAACTGCACCTGCTGCTGGATGCCTTCCGCGCGCTGGGCGGCGAAGGCATCGAGGTCATCACCGGCAGCCACCATCCATCCGAATACGGCAAGTTTGCCGACCTGGCCCGTGCATTCGGCCTCAAGGCTTCGCGCGGGGCGGATTTTCATGCGCCGGGCGAGGGCATCGATATCGGCCGGCTGCCCGCGCTGCCGCACTACTGCCAGCCGGTCTGGCAAGGCTGGCCGGAGCTTGAAACGCATTTTTCCCTTTCCCCGACCTGACGATTTATGGCGCAATTTTTTAATATCCACGCAGAAAACCCGCAACCCCGCCTGATCCAGCAGGCGGTCGACATCCTCAAGCGCGGGGGCGTGATCGTCTATCCCACCGATTCCTGCTACGCATTGGGCTGCCATATCGGCGACAAGGAGGCGGCGATGCGGCTGCTGTCGGTGCGCGGACTCGATACCGGACACGACCTCACGCTGATCTGCCGCGACCTGTCCGAACTCGGACGCTACGCCCAGGTCGGCAACACCCAGTTCCGTTTCCTGAAGGCACATACCCCGGGCGCCTATACCTTCATCCTGCGCGGTACCCGTGAAGTGCCGAAGCGTCTGCTGCACAAGAAGCATGACACCATCGGCTTGCGGGTTCCCGCGCATCCCATCGTGCAGGCGCTGCTGGCCGAACTCGGCGAGCCCATCCTGTCGTCCACGCTGCTGCTGTATGGAGAAGACGTGCCGTTGACCGAACCCTGGGAAATCCGCGAACGCCTGGAACACCTCGTCGATCTGGTCATCGATGGCGGTGCCTGCGGCCTGACCCCGACCACCGTCGTCGATCTCACGACCGACACGCCGTCCGTGCTGCGTTTCGGCAAGGGCGATACGTCGGACTTCGAGGCCTGAGATGGATATCGCGCTAATAGTTCAAGAAGTAATCCAGAAAATCACCATATTCGCGCTTCCGGTGATCTTTGCGATCACCCTGCATGAAGCGGCACATGGCTACGTGGCGCGCTTTTTCGGCGACATGACCGCAGCCGCGACAGGGCGGATCACCGCCAATCCGCTCAAGCACATCGACCCGGTAGGAACGATCCTGGTGCCGCTGGTGATTCTGCTGACCAGCAAACTTCTGGGCGGCGGGATGATCCTGTTCGGCTGGGCCAAGCCGGTACCGGTCAACTTTGGCCGCCTGCGGCGCCCCAAGCAGGACATGCTGTGGGTGGCCGCCGCCGGTCCCGGCATGAACTTTGTCATGGCCGTGTTCTGGGCGCTGATGATCCAGCTTGCGATTACGCTACATAGTGGATTCTTCAGCAAGCCGATGGCATACATGGGCGCGGCAGGCGTATTCATCAACGTCATCCTGATGGCGCTGAATCTCATTCCGCTGCCGCCGCTCGACGGCGGCCGCATCGCCGTCAGCCTGCTGCCGATGAAGCAGGCCATGCAGTTCGCCCGGCTGGAGCCGTATGGCCTGTTCATCCTGCTCGGCCTGATGTTCATTCCAATCGGTGGTACAAGCATCCTCGGTTTCATCCTGTGGCCGCTCATCAGCGTGTTCATCGGCCTGACCGCACTGGTCACCGGCCTGGACTCCACCCAGCTGGTCGGCTTGATCCAGCTCGTACTGTCCTGACCCCCTCACCACTCACCACTCACCACTCACCCAACATGTATTCCGATCGCGTTCTCTCCGGCATGCGCCCCACCGGGCGCCTGCATCTTGGCCACTATCACGGCGTCCTGAAAAACTGGCTGCGCCTGCAGAACGAATACCAGTGCCTGTTCTTCGTTGCCGACTGGCACGCGCTGACCACGCACTACGACACCCCCCAGGGGATCGACGAGAACGTCCGCGACATGGTGGTGGACTGGCTTGCGGCAGGCGTCGATCCGGCGCAGGCGACCCTGTTCGTGCAGTCGCGCGTGATCGAGCATGCCGAACTGCATCTGCTGCTGTCGATGATGACGCCGCTCGGCTGGCTGGAGCGCGTGCCGACCTACAAGGACCAGCAGGAAAAGCTGGCCAACAAGGACCTCTCGACCTACGGCTTCCTCGGTTATCCGTTGCTGATGAGCGCCGACATCCTGATCTATCGCGCCAACCGCGTGCCGGTCGGCGAGGACCAGATCCCGCATATCGAGTTCACCCGCGAACTGGCTCGCCGGTTCAACCACATGTATGGACGCGAGCCGGGGTTCGAGGACAAGGCGCGCGCCGCGGTCAAGAAGCTCGGCTCGAAGAAGGCTCGGCTCTATGAGGAATGCCGCACCGCCTATCAGGAAAAGGGTGACGACGAGGCGCTGGAATCGGCCAAGGCGCTGCTGAACGACGCGCAGAACCTGTCGATGAACGATCGCGAACGCCTGTTCGGCTATCTCGAAGGCTCCGGCAAGATGATCCTCGTCGAGCCCGAGGCCCTGCTGACCGAGGCCTCGAAAATGCCGGGGCTGGACGGGCAGAAGATGTCCAAGTCCTATGGCAATACGATTGCCTTGCGCGAGGATCCCGAGACGGTTACCAAGAAGATCCGCACGATGCCGACCGACCCTGCGCGCGTCCGCCGTACCGACCCCGGCAATCCGGCCAACTGTCCGGTGTGGCAGTTCCATCTGGTGTATTCCGACGACGCGACCCGGCAATGGGCCACGGCGGGCTGCACCAGCGCCGGAATCGGCTGCCTCGAATGCAAGCAGCCGGTCATCGACGCCGTGCTGGCCGAGCTCGCGCCGATCCGCGAGCGTGCGGTGTATTACGAAGACAATCCCGACCAGGTGCGCAACATCCTCGCCGACGGCTGCGAGAAGGCGCAGGAGTTGGCGCGCGACACCATGCGCGACGTGCGGGAATCGATGGGACTGACGTTCGGTTATTGAGCGTTGGCCAGGCAAGCAGCCGGAACGAAAGACGAGCCCAAACCGGATAGGCCTTTGTCTGAGCCAGCGCTCGATCGCCTGCAATGCGATGCCCCGTGCGCAGACTGTGCAGGGAAATTGGCCTATAAATATGAATGAAGGTGAAGGCGTTTATCGTGGGCTGGCTTGAATCACGCTGGCCTTGAGCATCGGCATTTAATGGAGGAATAGGCAATGAGCACGCAAAACGTATCTGGCGAATCGGATGTTCCCGACGTAACGAAAGAGCAGCTTATTGCTGATTTCAAGACGGTCGTATCGGATGCCGAGGCTTTGATCAAGGCGACGGCCAACCAGGGCGGCGAGGCACTGGCTTCGGTGCGCGCCAAGGCCGAAGCGTCGCTTGCCAAGGCGAAAGCACAGATGGCCGACGCCGAAGCTGCGCTGCTGGTGCGGGCCAAGGCGGCTGCCAAGGCGACGGATGCCTACGTTCACGAGAATCCGTGGAAAGCGATCGGCATTTCCGCCAGTATCGCGCTGCTTGTCGGTTTCATCATGGGGCGCCGCTAGCGACATCTCATGAGTGACCCCAAACCAGGTGGAAGCGGGGGGGTGTTCGATTCCCTGAAGGGGCTCGCCGCAAGTCTCATCGCTATCGTGCACACCCGGCTCGACCTGCTGTCGACGGAACTGGAAGAAGAGCGGGCGCGGCTGGCCTCAGTGCTGGTGATGCTGTTTGTGGCGCTGTTCTGTATCGGTATCGGTGTGGTGCTGCTCGTTTTCCTGATCGTGGTCGCCTTCTGGGAGAGCCATCGCCTTCTGGCACTGGCGGGACTGACGGCATTTTTCCTGGTGGGCGGTGCGACGGCGATTGGTTTCGCCCGGCACCGACTCAGAACTAAACCGAAGCTGTTCGCCGCAAGCCTGGCCGAGTTATCGAAGGACCGAGAGCACTTGGTGCAACGATCATGAGCAATACTTCGAACCGTCTGGCCGAACGCCGTGAGAACCTGGTGGCGCAGGCTGCAGCGCAACGGCGCGCATTGGCGCAAACCGTTGCACCCTGGCATGCACCGTTGGCATTGGCGGATCAGGGCCTGGCGGCACTTCGCACCGTCAGACGGCATCCGGTCCTGTTGCTAGGCGCTGCACTTGTGTTCGCACGCCTGCGGCGGGGACGCGCGGGCATATGGCCCCGGTACCTGTGGGCAGGATGGCAGATCGGGCGTCGGATATTCAGGGACTGAACAATTCAACAGGAGAATGGAAATGCGCTACCTGCTTATTGTGTTGTCAATGCTGTTTGTCCCATTAACGACGGTGCGTGCGGACGTCAGCGTCGGCGTCGGCATCAGCGTGCCCGGCGTCAGCATCGGGATCAACATGCCGGCCTATCCGCGGCTCGTTCGGGTGCCAGGCTATCCGGTCTACTACGATCCGCGCGTGGATTTGAATTTCTTCTTCTACGACGGACTGTACTGGGTATTTATTGGGGACAACTGGTATGTGAGCAGCTGGTATAACGGGCCGTGGGATTTGGTGGATTACTATGACGTGCCGCTGTATATCCTGCGTATCCCGGTGCGCTACTACCGTCGTCCGCCGCCCTATTTCCATGGCTGGCGTGCCGACGCGCCGCCGCGCTGGGGCGAGCACTGGGGCCGCGAGTGGGAACAGCGTCGAGGGGGGTGGGACCAATGGGACCGCCGTTCCTCCCCCCGCCCCGCACCGTTGCCGTCCTATCAGCGGAATTATTCGGGAGATCGCTACCCGCGCGAGCAGGAACGTCAGCATACGATTCGTTCCGAACGCTACCGTTACCAGCCGCGCGAGCCCGTGACACAGCAGCATTATCAAATGCAGCGCGGCCCATCCGGGCAACAAGGGCAGGGGAAGAGAAACGAAGGGCGCGGTCCGGATCACCGGTGATCCGAACGAACGATCGATAAAGAGTAGATGGAAGGTGTTGGCGTGCTGGTGACGTTTACGTGCAAAGCCTATGCGGACATTACCATGTTCGGTGATGTCGCATTAGGCATGTTGAGAATGATGGGACACAGCGAAACGGTTCCCGGCGCGATTCTGGCCGAGGATGTGCCTGCGGCGCTGGATCGTTTGAAGCGCGCGGTCGAAACGGCCAAGGCGGCCGCGCCGCACGATGCATCGGAGAGCAGGGGTGACGACACGGATGAGCCGCCTGTCAGCCTGGCGCACCGGGCCTTGCCCCTGATCGAACTGCTCACCGCCGCCGCGCAGCAAAAGGTCGATGTGATGTGGAAATGAAGCGAACGCGCTATCCGTAAGCTTGATCCGATCAATGCTCGGTTCCAGGTTTCAAGCCACGTAGTTTCTTGGTCTCGCCCCGCCGCTGCTTGCTGTCCAGACGCCGTTTTTTTGACGCCAGTGTGGGACGGGTCGGACGGCGCGGCGTTTCCACTTCGCAGGCTTCGCGAATCAGTGCGAGCAGCCGTTCCAGCGCATCGTCACGGTTGCGCCGCTGGCTCCGATAACGCTCGGCTTCGAGGATCAGGATCCCCTCCTGGGTGAGGCGGCGGCCCGCGAGGGCCATCAGGCGGACGCGAACCGGCTCGGGCAGCGAGGGAGAATGGGCGACGTCGAAGCGCAGTTGCACGGCGGTCGACACCTTGTTGACGTTTTGCCCGCCGGGGCCCGAGGCGCGCACGAAGTCTTCCTGGATTTCACGCTCGTCGAGCTCGATCTGGGCGTTGACCCGGATCATGGCCGTCGTGTTTCAATCACCACTTCACCACGTGCACGTTGTTGAGCGTGCGGCCCAAGAAGCGTTCGCCGATGGTCTGGAAGCGCAGCGGCACGTCGGTGACGTAGAAATCGTAGCGCGGCTGGGCGTGGCTGGGGTTGGCGAGATGCTTCTCTGCCAGGACGGCCGCGACCTGTTCAGCCATGGCTTCGGCGGAATCGACCAGTGCGACCTCGTCGCCGACCACCTGGCGCAGCAGCGGCTTCAGCAGCGGGTAATGCGTGCAGCCGAGAACCAGGGTGTCGATGTGCTCGGCCAGAAGAGGCTTCAGGTAGTCCTGTGCCGCCAATCGCGTGACTTCGTGGTCGAGCCAGCCTTCCTCCACCAGCGGCACGAACAGCGCGCAGGCCTGCGAATGGATGCGCGAGTCGGGCGCGTAGTCGTGGATGGCGCGCGCATAGGCGTTGCTGTTGATGGTGGTGGGGGTGCCGATGACGCCGATCTTCCTGCCGCCGCGCGCCGACACCGCACCGGCGTCGATGACGTCGAGCACCGGCACCGGCGACAGGTCCTTGACCACCTGAGCCGCCACCGCAGCCATGGTGTTGCAGGCGATGACCAGCAGCTTGACGTCCTTTTCCAGCAGGAACTGCGCGATCTGGGTGGTGAAGTGGGCAATGGTCTCGACCGACTTCACGCCGTAGGGCACGCGCGCGGTGTCGCCGAAGTAGACGATATTCTCGTAGGGCAGGCGCTCCATCAGGGCGCGCACCACGGTCAGGCCGCCGATGCCGGAATCGAATACGCCAATGGGGGAATGTGCATTCGTGGACATGGGTGGCAGCATGACGGGATGAAAACACACGCATTCTACCTTCAGGGCCGCCTGTGGCGGCATCCGGCATGAGCGGCTGCGCTTGCGATTCGGCGGGCGACGCGCCGCCGCCCGATCCAGGCTACCGGCGTGCGCTGTGGATTGCACTGGTGCTGAACGCGCTGATGTTCGGCGTCGAAATCGTTGCCAGCCTGGTGGCACAGTCGGTGTCGCTACTGGCTGACGCGGTCGATTTCCTCGGCGACGCGGGCAACTACGGCGTGGCGCTGTTCGTCCTCGGCCTGGCGCCGGTGTGGCGTTCGCGTACCGCGCTGTGGAAAGGATGGCTGATGGTCGGCTACGGTGTGTTCGTGCTCGGCAAGTCGGCCTGGCAGTGGTCGGCGGGCGTGGTGCCGGAACCGTTCATCATGGGTTGGGTGAGCCTGTTGGCGCTGGCGATCAACGTCGGTGTCGCCGCGCTGCTGTATGCGTATCGCCAGGGCGACGCGCAGGCGCGCTCGGTGTGGCTGTGTTCGCGCAACGACGCGCTGGGCAACCTGGCGGTGATGGGAGCGGCAGCTGGGGTGTGGGTGACCGCACATGGTTGGCCGGATATCGCGGTGGCGCTGGTGCTGGCGGGGTTGGCGTTGAGTTCGGGCGCGTCGGTTATCCGGCATGCGCAGCGCGAGTTGCGCGTGAATTAAAACAGCGTCAAGCAGGAATTACAGGCGGTCTAAACTATTTCCTGGCGCGCCAGGGCCCACGCGACATGCTCGCGCACCAGTTCGGACGGGTGTGCGAGTTGTGCAGCAAGCGCAGCTTTGATTTCAGGCGAAGCGGGCGCGTTGCCCAGCGCGACGGCGATATTGCGCAGCCAGCGTTCATGCCCGATGCGGCGGATAGCCGAGCCGGCCAGACGGTCGTTGAAGTCCATCTCGCTCCAGGTGAACAGTTCGACCAGCCGCGCGCTGTCGAGCCCGTTCCTGACGCCGAAGTCAGGCAGCGCGGCGGTCTGCGCAAAGCGGTTCCACGGGCATACCAGTTGGCAGTCGTCGCAGCCATAGATGCGGTTGCCGATGAGCGGACGCAGCTCGGGAGGAATGCTGCCTTTCAGCTCGATGGTGAGATAGGAAATGCAGCGCCGTGCGTCGAGCGAATAGGGCGCGACGATGGCCTGCGTGGGGCAGATGTCGATGCAGGCCTGGCAGGTGCCACAGTGCTCGGCTTCCGGCACATCCACCGGCAGCGGCAGGTCGGTATAGATCTCGCCGAGGAAGAACCACGAGCCGTGCTGCCGGTTCAGCAACAGGGTGTGCTTGCCGCGCCAGCCGAGGCCGGATTTCGTGGCGAGTTCGACTTCCATCACCGGCGCGCTGTCGGTGAAGACCCGGAAATGATGGTCGCCGATTTCTACGCTGATCTTTTCGGCCAGGCTTTGCAGCCGGTTGCGCAACACCTTGTGGTAGTCGCGGCCCAGCGCATAGCGGGAGATGTAGGCGGCGGCGGCATCATCCAGCACCGCATGCGGATCGAGGGCGTCGGGCGGAAAATAATCCAGCCGCGCGCTGATGATGCGCACGGTGCCGGGTACCAGTTCGGCCGGGCGGCTGCGCTTCGTGCCGTGCGCCGCCATATAATCCATCTCGCCATGAAAGCCCCGATCCAGCCATGCCTGCAAGCCTGCCTCCGCGGCGCTCAGCTCGCCGTCCGCAATGCCCACCGCGGCAAAGCCGAGCTCGCGCCCCCATTGCTTGATTTGCTGCGCCAGTCGAGTTAAATCCTGCTCATGCATAAGACCGATGATACCGTGCACTGCCGTCGCCATCTGGCCGACGAGACTGCGACGCTGGCATTCGGCGCGCAGTTGGCGCAGGGAATGACGGCAGGGCTGACTTTTTATCTGGAAGGCGATCTCGGTGCGGGCAAGACGACACTGGTGCGCGGGGTGCTGCGCGCGCTGGGTTATGGCGGTCGGGTGAAGAGTCCGACCTATACGCTGGTAGAAAGCTACAACCTGCCTACATTTGAACTGTATCATTTTGATCTATATCGTATGCATGATCCGCGCGAGTGGCTTGACGCCGGATTTCGCGACGTGAGCGATGGCCGGGTGGTCAGCTTGATCGAATGGCCGGACAAGGCCGCCGGCTGGTTGCCTGCCCCGGATGTGGTCATCCGGTTGACAATCGCCGACGATGCGCGCGAAATTGAATGTGAAGCGGCGAGCCCGCGTGGCGCCCACTATCTGGAGACATGTTGCACGCCTTGTTGAGAATTTTCCTGTTGTGCGGTTTGCTTGCGTCGGGCTGGGCCCAGGCGCTGCAACTCAGCGCCACCCGTCTGTGGCCGTCGTCCGACTACACGCGGATCACCCTGGAGGCGCCACAACCGGTCGCGTACAAATACTTCATGCTGTCGAACCCGCAGCGGCTGGTGGTCGATCTTGAGGGCGTGGAGGCGGGTGCGGCGCTTGACGCGCTGGCCGGACAACTCAGCCCGGACGATCCCTACATCGGCGCGATCCGCGTGGGACTCAACCGCCCGGGGGTGATGCGTCTGGTGCTGGACCTGAAAACAGCCGTCAAGCCTTCCGTATTCCAGCTGCAGCCGCTGGGACAGTATGCGCATCGTCTGGTGGTGGATATCTACCCGGCCCAGGCGGGTGATACGGTGGCAAGCGACCCGGCCGCGACCTCGCAGCCTGCAGTGGCCACGCCAGCCAAACCGGAAGTGCCACAATACACGCGACTGATCACGGTGGCGGTCGATGCCGGCCATGGCGGCGAGGATCCCGGTGCCAGCGGGGCGAACGGCTCGCACGAGAAGGACATCACACTGGCGCTGGCCAAGAAGCTCAAACAGAAAATCGACGCCCAGGAAAATATGCATGCCGTCCTGATCCGCGACGGCGATTATTTCGTGCCGCTCGGGCAGCGGGTCGTCAAGGCGCGTGCGCTGAAGGCCGACCTGTTCATGTCGATCCATGCCGATGCCTTCATCAAGCCGCACGCGCGTGGCTCGTCGGTGTTTGCCCTGTCCGAGAATGGCGCGACCTCGGTCGCCGCGCGCTGGCTGGCCAAGCGCGAAAACGACGCGGACCTGATCGGCGGCGTCAACGTCGACGTCAAGGATCCCTTCCTCAAGCGCACGCTCATCGATCTGTCGCAGACCGCCACCATCAACGACAGCCTGAAACTGGGGCGGGCGGTGCTGAAGGAAATCGGCGGCGTCAATACGCTGCACAAGGGCGAGGTGGAGCAGGCGGGCTTTGCCGTGCTGAAGGCGCCCGACATTCCTTCGATCCTGATCGAGACCGCGTTCATCTCCAACCCTGAAGAAGAAAAACGCCTCAACGACCCCGGCTACCAGGACAAGCTGGTGGATGCCATCGTCGATGGCGTCAAGGATTACTTCGCCAAGCATCCGTTGACTGCGCCGTCGCGGCTGACGCGCAACCCATGACCGTGAGCCTGCTCGGTGCGGCGGCCCCTGGATTCGACCGGCCGCTCGATGTGCTGGAAGCGTGTCATGGCCGCATAGCCCGGCAGTGCGATACCCTCGGCAAACTGCTGGCGCATCTGCCGGCACATGGTGCGGATGCCCAGGCACAGCAGGCGGCGGGCGCGATCCTGACCTATTTCGATACGGCTGCGGTGCATCACCACGACGACGAGGAGCGCAACCTGTTTCCGCTGCTCGAACAGGCCGGTGCGCCGGGCGCCTGCGATCTGGTCGAAACCCTGACCCTGGAACACGACGAACTGGCGCTGTTGTGGCGACGGCTGCGCGGACAGCTGCAGCAGATCGAAGCCGGCTCGACCGCTGCGCTGGATGAGGCGTTGACGCATCGTTTCGTCGCACTCAATCGCAGCCATCTCGAATTCGAGAACACCCATGTGCTACCGTTGGCACGGCAGGTTCTGGACGCTGCCGCCATCGAGCGTCTGGGGCGTGCCATGGCTGCCCGGCGGGGTATCGCGTTCGCGGGCTCGCTATGACCATCCGCGTTCTGCCCGATGTGCTGATTTCGCAGATCGCAGCCGGCGAGGTAGTCGAACGTCCGGCCGCGGCGCTCAAGGAGATTCTTGAAAACAGCCTCGATGCCGGGGCCACCGACATCCAGATCGATCTGGAACAGGGCGGCATCAAGCGCATTCGTGTTGCCGACAACGGCGGCGGCATCGCGCACGATGAATTGGCGCTTGCCTTGACCCGTCATGCCACCAGCAAGATCGCCAGCCTGGCCGACCTGGAGCAGGTCGCGAGTCTGGGGTTCCGCGGCGAGGCCCTGGCATCGATTGCCGCCATTGCGCGGGTTCAGCTCACCAGCCGTAGTGCAGATGCGGAGCACGCCTGGGCGGTACAGGCTGAAGGCGGCCGCCTCGACGTACCGGCACCCGCCGCGCGCGCCACAGGCACCACGATCGACATCCAGGACCTGTTTTTCAGCACCCCGGCGCGGCGCAAGTTCCTCAAGACCGAAGCCACCGAATACGCCCATTGCGCCGAGACCGTGCGGCGGTTGGCCCTGGCGAACCCGCAGGTGTCATTCACGCTGATCCACAACGGCCGGACACAGCTGCGTCTCAATGCCGAGCCGGCCTCTGCGCGAGTCCGGCAGGTGCTGGGCGAGGCGTTCGAGCAGAACAGCATCGCAGTCGAGGCCGCGGCCGGCGTGCTGCGGGTGTCCGGCTGGGTGATCCGTCCCAGCGCCGCCACGGGCAGCCGCGACAGCCAGCATGTGTTCGTCAATGGCCGCTATGTGCGCGACAAGCTGATCGTCCACGCGCTGAAGGAGGCTTACCGCGACGTCCTGCATCACCAGTTGAATCCGGCGTATTGCCTGTTCATCGAACTGCCGCCGGATCTGGTCGACGTCAACGTACACCCGGCCAAGACCGAGATCCGGTTCCGCGACAGCCGCGGCGTGCACCAGTTCCTGTTCCATGCGGTCGAGCGCCTGCTGTCGGCGCCGGTGGCGGCGGATGCCGCCGTGGCCGCAGCCCGACCGTCGCAGACTTCCCCGCAGCCGGGCTGGGTCGCGCCCCGGCAAACGGCAATGCCGCTGCAGGTGAACGAAGCGATGGCGTTCTATGCGCCTTTGGACCGGGGGGGCCGGGCGCAGGATTCGGAGGTGGTACCGTCGATGCGTCTCGTGCCGGATGACGGGGCCGATGCGCCGCCGCTCGGCTATGCGCTGGCCCAACTGCACGGCGTGTACGTGCTGGCGCAGAACGCGCAGGGGATGGTGCTGGTCGACATGCACGCCGCGCATGAACGCGTCGTCTACGAAAAACTCAAGACCGCGCTGGATGCGCGCGCCGTGCCGGCGCAAACCCTGCTGATCCCGGTCGCACTGACGGTCGATGCCCGCGACGTGGCGGAAATCAGCCCGCATCTGGACCAGCTGGCCGGGATCGGCTTCGAGCTGTCGGTGACATCGCCCACCTCGGTGGCGGTGCGTTCGGTGCCGTGGTTGCTGAAGGACGCCGATCCGGTCGAACTAACCCGCGCGGTGCTGGCCGAGGTCGCCGAATTCGGCGTGGCGCGTCTGCTCGCCGAGCGGCGTAACGAATTGCTGGCGACACTCGCCTGCCACGGTGCGGTGCGCGCCAACCGCCGCCTGACGTTGCCCGAGATGAACGCGCTGCTACGTGAAATGGAGGCCACCGAACGGGCCGGGCAGTGCAACCATGGCCGTCCGACCTGGTTTCAGGTCAGCCTCGAGGAACTCGACGCCATGTTCATGCGCGGTCGTTGATTTTGCGACTGGCGCATTTATATATAAGCTTTGGCTAATTAATTTGGCGAAGCGAGCCCATCATGAACGAACGTACCGAACGCAAAACCATTCCCATCCAGGAGGTCAACGAGGCCAGTAACTGTGCCAGCGCCGAACCCTACGCGTTGATGGTGCTGGGCGATTCGATGATGCCGGAATTCGAGGAAGGCGAGATCATCGTGGTCGAGCCGTCCGGCTTGGTCAGGGACGGCTCCTATGTGGTGGCCTTCGTGAACGAGGAATACATCTTCCGACAGATCGTGAAGCGGGACGACGGCTGGATGCTGAAGCCGCTCAACCCCCTGTACGAGAACATTCCGGTTGCCGATATCGACGTCGCCAAAGGCGTGGTGATCATGAAGAAACGGCCCGGCAGACGGAGAGAACAAAAAAGATACATATGATTTGCCGATTCGTAGGGCCAACTCGACCGGACGTCATTATCAGAAATAATGATCGATGCATTCAAAAATTAAATAAATTAGTTGACTAATTTACTCAGGTATATAGACTGGGGGTGTAGTTCAACCCTTCTGACAGGAGATAAACCATGAGTGGATTGATCGCTAATTTTCCGACCGACGGTATCGTGACAGTCAACCGGGTGGTTCTGAAACCGGAATACACGGTGGACGACTTGCAGGAACGGGTGGCGTTTTTGTGTGAGAACGTCAAAACCTACCATTCCGATACCGGTTTCGTCGGCGGTTTCGTCGCCTTGAATTCCGGCCAGGTGTCGAACGAAGGCTCGACCATCGGCCAGGCTGTCGAAAGCCCGATGAAAGGCAAGGAAGCCTTGATCGTGACGTTCTGGACCACGTTCGAAAACCACGAGAGGTCGCATCGTTCCGAAACCTTCCAGCCGCTGTTCCAGAAAGTGCTGGATCTTTGTGAAAACGGCAACGAAGAGATCGCCTACGAAATGCTATGGTCCGGCAAGGCCTACGGCCCGGAAGAAATCGAGGCGGCGCGCAGGGCCAAGACGCAGTACGCGCACGCGGCCTGACGTCTCGGGCATTGGCAGTCAAGCGGCAGGGGAAACCCTGCCGCTTTATTTATGGCCGTTCTGCCGGGCCTGACTTACGCGGCCAAGTGGCCGGGATCAGGCCGTACTTTCCATGGCGCGCGCGTATTGTCCGTCACGGGCCAGGCCATTGAGGTTGCAACGTTTGAGCAGCGCCTGTTGCGCGGCGGCGACCCGGTCTTCCCGACCTTGCCAGGCGGCCAGCACCGGCGCCTGCAGTGCCCGTCCATAGGAAAAGCTGACCTGCCACGGTTGCGGCCCCAGCGCATTCATGGCATTGAGATGTTCGGTCGCGTCTTCCGCGCTCTGCCCGCCGGACAGGAACACGATCCCCGGCACCGCGGCCGGCACATAGCGCCTGAGGCAGCGTAGCGTAGCTTCGGCCACCGCCTCGACGCCAGCCTGGTGTGCACACTTCTTGCCGGCGATCACCATGTTCGGTTTCAGCAGCATCCCCTCGAACAGCACCCCATGGGCGTCGAGTTCGGCGAACACGGCCTGCAGCGCCTGTGCCGTCACCGCCTCGCAGCGTTCGATGCCGTGGGCGCCGTCCATCAGTACTTCCGGTTCGACGATCGGCACCAGCCCGGCCTCCTGGCACAGCGCGGCATATCGCGCCAACGCGTGGGCATTGGCGCGGAGGCCGAAAGCAGACGGGATAGCACGTTCGTCGATCTCGATCACGGCCCGCCACTTCGCGAACTGCGCGCCCAGCTGCTTGTATTCGGCGAGTCGGTCGCGCAGCCCGTCCAGTCCCTCGGTCACCTTCTCGCCGGGGTGGCCTGCCAGCGCCTTGGCACCCTGGTCGACCTTGATGCCCGGGACGATGCCGCGGTCTGCCAGCAGCCTGGGGAAGGGAATGCCGTCGCGGGTGCGCTGGCGCAGAGTTTCATCGAACAAAATGACGCCGCCAAGGGTGCGTTCGATCCCTTCGGCGGTGAACAGGATTTCACGGTAGCGTCGGCGATTCTCCTCGGTGGACTCCACCTGGATCGAATCGAAGCGCTTCTTGATGGTGGGGTTGCTTTCGTCTGCTGCCAGCACGCCTTTCTGCTTCGCGACGATGGCGTTCGCCACGGATCTGAGTTCGTCGGTATTCATGGACTACGGCCCTCCGGATTGGATAAGCGCATCGGATTTCAGCAGGACGCAACGCCTGCTGTCTCTATACTGTAGACCTTAAATTGCGGCGCTTCGTGTTGGACTCCCTGCGAGTAAGGGACCCGCTGCAGCCGGGAAGCTGGGGGATAATCGCTTCCCATGCCTGCATCCAGCCATCCGCCCGCCATTTTTCTCATGGGTCCGACCGCATCGGGCAAGACCGCGCTGGCGGTCGGCCTGGTCGAGCGCTTCCCGCTCGAGATCATCAGCGTCGACTCGGCGCTGGTGTATCGCGACATGGATATCGGCACCGCCAAGCCCGATGCCGCCACGCTTGCCCGCGCGCCGCACCACCTGCTCGATATCCGTGATCCCACCGAAACGTATTCCGCCGCAGCGTTTTGCGACGATGCACGGCGGCTGATGGCCGACATCGCCGCGCGCGGTAGGGTGCCGCTGCTGGTCGGCGGCACCATGCTGTACTTTCGCGCGCTGCTGCAGGGGCTGGACGACTTGCCGCGCGCCGATGTGGCGCTACGTAAGGAGCTGGAAGCGCAGGCGGCCGCGCGCGGGTGGCCGGCGCTGCACGTCGAACTGGCGGCGGTCGACCCGGCGACCGCGGCGCGGCTGGCACCGAACGATTCGCAGCGCATCGGCCGTGCGCTGGAGATTTTCCGACTCACCGGCACCCCGATGTCGGCGCTGCTCGACCGTGTGCAATCCGAACTGCCATATCGCGTATTGCAACTGGCCCTGATCCCGTCCGACCGGGCCGTGCTGCATCAGCGCATTGCCGCGCGCTTCGACGCCATGCTCGCCGAAGGCCTGCTCGACGAAGTGGAAACCTTGCGTCGCTGTTACGCGCTCAACGCCGATCTGCCGTCCATGCGCGCAGTCGGCTACCGCCAGGCCTGGGCCTATCTCGACGGCGAAATCGATCTGAAAGGCTTGCGCGAGCAGGGCATCGCCGCCACCCGCCAGCTCGCCAAGCGCCAGCTGACCTGGCTGCGCTCGTGGCCTGACGTGGTGGAGCTGGATTGTCTCGCGGACGATCTGGGCGCGCAGGCGACGGACCTCGTGGCCCGCCATTTAAGTACGTAAGCTGTTCAGTCCTCGCGGGTGGAATCGACCGTGGCGCGGACCCGCCCGCGGTACAGGCGGATGCCGATTTTTTCACCGGCATCGAGCATCGCGGCATCCTGCACGACGCTGCCGTTTTCCCGCTGGACGATGCTGTAGCCGCGCGCCAGCACGCCTTCGGGGTTGAGGTGGGCGAGGCTGCTGGCCAGCCGCGCCAGATTGAGCCGGTGCTGCCCGAAACCGCCCTGAACCGCGCGTTGCACGCGCAGACCCAGCGCGCCCAGGCGCTGCTGTTCGCGCTGGATGACGTGGCGCGGCGTGACCAGCCGCTGACTCAGGCGCGCGATGCGCAATTGCTCGCGCGTCAGGCGCGTGCCGCTGGCGTGATGGAGACGCTGCGCCAACTGGTTCAATTCGGTCTGCCGGCGGCGCAACTGCTCGGCCGGGTGGACCAGCCGCCGCGCCAGGTAGTCCAGCCGCTGCATCTCGCTGTGCTGTCTGCGCGCGTGGTGATGGTGGAGCTGGCGGGCCAGGTGATCCAGTTGCTGCAATAGTTCCTGGCGCACCGGGCTGGCGAGTTCGGCCGCGGCCGTGGGCGTCGGGGCGCGCAGGTCGGCGGCGAAGTCGGCGAGGGTGAAATCGGTTTCGTGGCCGACGCCGCTCACCACCGGCATCGAACTGGCGGCGATCGCGCGCGCCACCGCCTCGTCGTTGAATGCCCACAAATCCTCCAGCGAACCGCCGCCGCGGCATACCAGCAGCACGTCGCATTCGGCGCGCTCGCCCGCCGTGCAGATGGCGGCAGCGATCTGCGCGCCGGCGCCGGCGCCCTGCACCGGGGTGGGATAGAGGATCACCGGCAGGCCCGGCATGCGGCGCGCCAGCGCGGTCAGCACATCGTGCAGGGCGGCGGCCTGGGGCGAGGTGACGATGCCCACGGTGCGCGGAAAGCGCGGCAAGGCGCGTTTCGTCATCGGGTCGAACAGGCCTTCGGCTTCCAGCTTGGCCTTCAGTTTCAAAAAAGCCTCGTACAGCCGCCCGGCGCCGGCGCGGCGGATCGCTTCGGCGCCCAGCTGGAATTCGCCGCGCGCTTCGTACAGCGAGGGCAGGGCACGGATCTCGACATGGTCGCCGTTGGCCGGGGTGAAATCGGCAAACTGGTTGCGCCCGCGGAACATCACGCAGCGCACCTGTGCGTTCGCATCCTTCAGGGAAAAATACCAGTGGCCGGAGGCGGCACGGGTAAAGTTGGAGACTTCGCCCTCCACCCAGAGCAATGGGAGTTGCGACTCCAGCGCGCGGCGCGCCATGCGATTGAGTTCGCTGACGGTGAGCACGGGCAGGGCGGGCGCGTTGTCGGGAAAGTCGTCCGGGAGATCCATGGCGTGCAGGATAACGGCTTGGGCTCGGCACGGTTCATGCACAGTCATCAAACGATCATAAAAAAAATTGGATAACCCTATTGACGATAGTTGTCTTTTTGTAACTGATTGATATTAAAGGGATAAGCTTATTGTCTACTTTTTGGGCCAAACCACTTTTTCCTTTGTGGGCGGGCGCTTAGGGAACCCGGCAGGGCGTTCTTCACAGACTTATCCACATCAATTGTGGAGAACTCTGGCCCTGACTGAAAATGCCGTCGGTCTAAAATTGGTGCTTGCCGAAACCGGCGCGTGAGCGCTACATTTCGCCTGTTGTTTTATTGGGAGTGGTATTCAGTGCTTGCCATCATCGAGGCGGCCGGTTGGCCGGTCTGGCCGTTGATATTGGCGTCGGTTCTCGCCGTGGCCATCATCATCGAACGTGCTTACAGCTTGCGCAGCCAGGAGGTCGCCCCTGCGGGCCTGTTGCTGGAGACGATCAAGATTTACCAGGAACGTGGCGTGACGCAGGAACTGGTCACGCATCTGGCCGATGGCTCGCCGCTGGGACGGATCTTCGCGACCGCGCTGAAGAACGCCCACAACTCGCGCGAGATCATGAAGGAGTCCATCGAGGAGTCCGGACGCGCCGTGACTCATGAACTCGATCGCTTCCTGACCTCGCTCGGCACCGTCGCCAGCATGGCACCCCTGCTCGGACTGCTCGGCACGGTGATCGGCATGATCGAGATCTTCGGCGCGCAGACCGGCGGCGGCACCAATCCCGGCCAGCTGGCGCACGGCATTTCGATCGCGCTCTACAACACTGCGTTCGGCCTGATCGTGGCGATCCCGGCGATGATTTTCTATCGCTACTTCCGGGCCAAAGTGGAATCGCTGGTGGTCGACATGGAGCAGCAGGCGATCAAACTGGTGGAAATCGTCCACGGCGACCGGAAATAAAGGCAGCTATGGATTTCAGAAGAGGCCGCCGCGAGGACTACCCGGAAATCAACCTGATTCCGTTCATCGACATCCTGCTCGTCATCGTGATCTTTCTTGCGGTGACCACGACCTACGCGCGTTTCGCCGAACTCAAGATCAACCTGCCGACCAGCAGCGCTGCCCAGACGCCCAACCCGCCCAAGCAGATCGAGGTGGCCGTCTCCGAGGACGGCCGCTACGAGATCGACAGCACGGTCGTGGGCGATGCATCGATCGATGGCCTGGCCGCCGCACTGAAGAAAGCCGCCTCCAACGAGAACGAGCCGGTCGTGGTGATCAACGCCGATGCGCGGGCCACCCATCAATCCGTGGTGAACGTGATGGAAGCGGCGCGCCGCGAGGGGCTGACCCGCATTACCTTCGCCACGCAAACCAACCCCTAAGCGGGCCATGTCATCGCTACAGCATGTCTGGGCACGCACGGGCGTGCTTGCCGTGCTGCTCCTGCCGCTCGCCATGCTGTTCGCCATCGTGTCCGGAGGGCGGCGCCTGGCGTATCGGCGCGGCTGGCTGCATGCGGTATCGGTCGGTGTGCCGGTGATCGTGGTCGGCAACATCACTGCCGGCGGCAGCGGCAAGACGCCGCTGGTGATCTGGCTGGTGAACTGGCTGCGTAGCCAGGGCTATCGTCCCGGGGTCATCAGCCGCGGCTATGGCGGGACGGCACGCGGTTGTGTCGAGGTACAGGCCGACAGCCTGCCGGCACAGGTGGGCGACGAACCCGTGCTGATCCGACTCAAGGCGGACGCGCCGGTCGTGGTCGGACGCGACCGGGTGGCGGCGGCGCGCATGCTGCTCGAATGCCATCCGGACGTGGATGTGATCGTGTCCGACGACGGCCTGCAGCATTACCGTCTGCATCGCGACATTGAGCTGGCCGTCATCGATGCGACGACCGGACTGGGCAACGGCTGGCCGCTGCCGGCGGGCCCGCTGCGCGAACCCGCTGCCCGGCTGGCCAGCGTCGATGCGGTCGTCCAGGTGGTGCGCGGTACCGCCGAGCCGCGCACCTATCGCTCGATCACAGGCTGGCGGGCCGACTACAGCGCGGGGCGCGCCTATCGCTTGTGCGCCCCGCAGGAAAAGCTGGCGCTACGCGACCTACCGCCGCACGACTGGCTTGCCGCGACCGGAATAGGCCGACCGCAGGGATTCTTCGCCATGCTCGACCGACACGGCCTGCACTATCATCCGCAAGCCTTCCCCGATCACCACGTTTTCCGACCAACGGACCTCCCCGCGGGCGGGGCGGTGCTGATGACCGAAAAAGACGCGGTAAAATGCCGGGAATTCGCGGGGCCGGACTGGTGGGCGGTGGAGCTGGAGGTCGCCCTGGAAAATGGATTTGTTCGCTGGCTGGGCGCACGCCTCAAACAATAATTGCGCTCGCCCGTGCGTGCGCATCTGAGGGAGGGATGTATGGGCATTAAAAGTTCGGACTGGAGCGATCGCCGCCACCCCTGCCATTGGGAAGCCGAAAGCGATGACGCCGGCTTCTGGGTGCCCGACCGTTCCGAGATCGTCACCCAGTTTTTCACCCGCTACCTGTTTTTCTCGCTGGCGGTCATCTATTTCTCCACGCTGGAGAGTGTCCGGCCGGTGCTGTTCAGCATCGAGCAGCTGCTGGTTGCCCTGGGCGTTTATTTCTTCATCAACAGCTGGTTCTTCCGGCAGGCGCTGCAAGGCGTCACGCTGCTGAAGATCCGCAGCGCCATGAGCGCCGACCTGATCATCGTCACCCTGTGCGTGATCCACGATCCCAATCCGATTCCGCCTTCCGCGCTGGCCTTTCTGATGGTGCTGCTGGGCAACGGCATGCGCTATGGCATGCGGCTGTTCGCCGAAGTGCTGGGCGGCGCATTCCTCGGCATGGCGATCGCCTTTGCCTTCCGGTATCGCCTGGGGGGATTCGAGGTCAATGCGGGTGACGTGTTCTTCGGCGTGTTCTGGGTCACCCTGGCCTTGTATGCCTACATCCTGATGGGGCACATCGAGGCGCAGCGCCGCCAGCTCGACTACCGCAGCCGCTTCGACACGCTGACCGGACTGCTCAACCGCCACGGTCTTCTGGCTGCGGCAGACACCATTTTCGACAAGACGAATGCAGGTACGCCGGCCACGGTGCTATTTGCCGACCTGAACCAGTTCAAGGCGGTCAACGACCGCTACGGCCATGGAGTGGGTGACCGCGTGCTGGCCGAATTTGCGCAGATCTTCAACGAATCGGCCGAAATGGGTGTGTGCGGACGCTGGGGAGGCGACGAGTTCGTCGCGCTCCTGCCGCAACGCGACGAGGCCGCCATCCACCAGATTTTCGAGCGCATCGAGGCCCGTACCGAAGCCTGGAGCGCCAGCAACGGCCTGCCGATGGCAGTGAGCCTGGGCGTCAGCCATGCCCCGCGCGACGGCCACGACCTGATGACTTTGCTGTCGGTCGCCGACATCCATCTTTACCAAAGCAAGTCAAAGCGGCCCGAGTCGGCCGCTTTGTCCCCATTCAACAGGATACTGATCGATGAACCCAAAGCTTCTTGAAATCCTCGTCTGTCCGGTCTGCAAGGGCCCGCTCGACTGGAAAAAACCGGCGAGCGAACTGGTGTGCCGCGCCTGCCGCCTGGCCTATCCCATCCGTGACGATATTCCGGTGATGTTGCCGGAAGAGGCGCGCGCGCTGTCGCCCGACGAAATCCACGCCAAGTAGTCACGACGACGCTCCGACATGCATTTCCGCGTCGTCATTCCCGCCCGTTACGCGTCGAGCCGCCTGCCGGGCAAACCGCTGGCGGATATCGGCGGGCGGCCCATGGTGCTGCATGTACTGGACCGCGCCCTGCAGGCGGGCGCCGAATCGGTGGTCATCGCCACCGACGACGTGCGGGTACTGCAGGCCGTCGAAGCCGCCGGCCACCAGGCCCTGATGACTTCGCCGGACCACCAGTCCGGCACCGAGCGCCTGGTGGAAGTCGCCGAAACCCTGGGCTGGCCGGACGGCACGCTGGTAGTGAACGTACAGGGCGACGAACCGCTGATCGACCCGGCGTTGATCCGCGAAGCGGCGCGCCAGCTGGTGCTCCACGACGATGCGGTGATGGCCACGCTGGCGCATCCGATCCACGACCATGCCGATTTCGTCAATCCCAACGTCGTCAAGGTGGTGGCCGACGAGGCCGGCTACGCGCTGTATTTCAGCCGCGCGCCCATTCCCTGGCCGCGCGATGCATTCGCTGCGCTGCAAGCGAATTCAGAAAGAGTTGGCGCCACGCAGCAGCCGATGCCGCACGAATTCGGCGCCCTGCGCCACATCGGCCTGTATGCCTATCGCGTCGGCTTCCTGCGCACTTACGCCAGCCTGGCCAGTTCGCCGCTGGAACGCTACGAAATGCTCGAACAATTGCGGGTGTTGTGGCACGGCCACCGCATCAGCCTCGGCGTGACGCCGATCACGCCCGCTCCGGGCGTGGATACGCCGGAAGACCTGGCGCGGGTGCGGGCCCTGTTTCAGGCTGCATAGCAGCCTCTTGAATCCCGCAATAAAAATTTTTAAGTGTTGCTCGAACCGCGCTTGCCTTAGGCTAATGCGGTTTGACATATTCATAAATCGAGGAGACACGCAATGCGTTTGATTTTATTGGGCGGTCCGGGTGCGGGCAAAGGCACGCAGGCCAATTACATCAAGGAAAAATACGGCATCCCCCAGATCTCCACCGGCGACATGCTGCGTGCGCAGATCAAGGCCGGCACCGAGCTCGGCATGAAGGCCAAGGCCATCATGGACGCCGGCGGCCTGGTGTCGGACGACATCATCATCGGCATGGTCAAGGCCCGCCTGACCGAAGCCGACTGCAAGAACGGCTACCTGTTCGACGGCTTCCCGCGCACCATTCCGCAGGCCGAGGCGATGAAGGCCGCCGGCGTGCCGATCGACTACGTGGTCGAGATCGACGTGGCGGACGAAGAGATCGTCAAGCGCATGTCGGGCCGCCGCGTCCACGTGGCGTCGGGCCGCACCTACCATGTCGTATTCAACCCGCCCAAGGTGGCCGGCAAGGACGACGTCACCGGCGAAGACCTGATCCAGCGCGACGACGACCAGGAAGAAACCGTCAAGAAGCGCCTCGACGTCTACCACGCGCAGACCGAGCCGCTGGTGAAGTACTACGGCGACTGGGCCGCGCGCGGCGAAGCCGGTGCACCCAAGTACGTGAAGGTGGCCGGCGTCGGCAAGGTCGAAGGCATCCGCGATTCGATCTTCAAGGCACTCGGCTAAGGCAACGATGCCACAACAGATTCACCCGCTGACCGACACCGAACGCTGGATTGTCTCCAGCGCGGTGAAGGAACGCTATGGCAGGGAAGTCGAGATCCAGGACGTCGAAACCGAGATCCGGCTGCACATCGACGACCGCGAACTGACGCTGTGCCCGGGCTTCTACTGGAACGAGCACGGCTGCCACTTCGTGTTGTCGAAAACCGGCGATTCGCGCTATCGCAGCATGTTCTTCTATCGCATCCGCGACCGCTTCAGCACCGGACGCGAGGAATACGACGATATCGGCGACTGCGTCACCACACTGCTGAAAATGCAGGCCGACGAAGAAGCCAAGCGTCTGGCCGAGGGCGAGGCGTCCGGCAATAGTTGATTTCAAAGCCAGCCCTGCGCTGGCTTTTTGTTTTGCAAACGACCACCAGAAATAACGAGGAGAAGCACCCATCATGGCGAAAAAAATGAACGCCTTTTACGCACAGTCCGGCGGCGTCACCGCGGTCATCAACGCGTCGGCTTGCGGCGTGATCGAAACCGCACGCAAGCACAAGGACAAGATCGGCAAGGTCTACGCCGGCCGCAACGGCATCATCGGCGCGCTGACCGAAGACCTGATCGATACCACCAAGGAATCCGCCACCGCGATCGCCGCGCTGCGTTCCACGCCGTCGGGCGCCTTCGGCTCCTGCCGCTTCAAGCTCAAATCGCTCGAGGCCAACAAGCGCGAATACGAGCGCCTGATCGAAGTCTTCAAGGCGCACAACATCGGCTACTTCTTCTACAACGGCGGCGGCGATTCGGCCGACACCTGCTTCAAGGTCAGCCAGCTGTCCGAGGCAATGGGCTACCCGATCCAGGCGATCCACGTGCCGAAGACCGTCGACAACGACCTGCCGATCACCGACTGCTGTCCCGGCTTCGGCTCGGTCGCCAAGTACATCGCCGTGTCCACGCTGGAAGCCAGCTACGACGTGCGCTCGATGGCCAAGACCTCGACCAAGGTGTTTGTGATCGAGGTGATGGGCCGCCACGCCGGCTGGATCGCCGCCGCCGGCGGACTGGTCGAGGACCACGGCATTCCGGTCGTGATCCTGTTCCCCGAGATCGAATTCGACCAGAAGAAATTCCTTGCCCGCGTCGACAAGCTGGTGAAGGAACACGGCTACTGCACCGTCGTGGTCTCCGAAGGCTGCCACTACCCGGACGGCAAGTTCCTGGCCGAGCAGGGCACGCGCGACGCCTTCGGCCATGCGCAGCTGGGCGGCGCCGCCCCGGTGGTCGCCAACATGATCAAGGACGCGCTCGGCCACAAGTTCCACTGGGCCGTCGCCGACTACCTGCAGCGCGCCGCACGCCACGTCGCGTCGAAGACCGACGTCAAGCAGGCCTACGAACTCGGCAAGAAAGCGGTCGAGCTTGCGGTCAAGGGCCACAACTCGGTGATGCCGACGGTCGACCGCCTGTCCGATTCGCCCTACAAGTACAAGATCGGCATGGCGCCGCTGTCCAAGGTCGCCAACGTCGAGAAGTTCATGCCGCGCGACTTCATCACCAAGGACGGCTTCGGCATCACGCCCAAGTGCAAGCGTTATCTGACGCCGCTGATCCAGGGCGAGGACTATCCGAAGTACAAGGATGGCCTGCCGGTGTATGTGACGCTGAAGAACATCGCGGTGGCGAAGAAGCTGCCGACATTCAAACTTTGATAGGGACCAGGATTCAGAGGCCATGGATCAGGGAATGTGCGGCTTGCCGCACATTGAAATCAGGGAGCGGGCTTGGCCCGCACCCTGATTCCTGAATCCCGACCCCCGCCCCCTGGAGAACATGACACTCGACCGCGCAAAACAACTGCTCAAGGTACAGGCCGATTTCGGCGGCTTCTACAACGGCAATTCGGCCAAGCTGATCTTGTCCGAGGTGCAGCGTGAGCATGGGCAGGAGGCGGTCGATCAGCTCATCCGGGACCTTGAGCTTGACCGGATCTTCGGGTTCGAACCCGGCACACGGTTCGAGGGTGGGCTGGCAATGGGTAAATAGTCGACGGCAGCGCAAGCTGCCGTTTTGTTTTGGTGCGTAGTAAAACGATAAAGGAGTTGTGATGGAGACGCAGTTGATGTGGATCTTGGTCAGCGCAGTGCTGGCTTTGGTATATGGCGTGATATCGATCGGTTGGATTCTGAAAAAACCGGCCGGCAATGCACGCATGCAGGAAATCGCGTTGGCGGTACAGCAGGGCGCGCAAGCGTACCTCAACCGTCAGTACACCACCATTGCCATGGTCGGCGTGGTGCTGTTCGTCGCGCTGTGGCTGGCGCTGGGGGCTCACACCGCGATCGGGTTCCTGATCGGCGCGGTGCTCTCGGGCGCGGCGGGCTTCATCGGCATGAACGTGTCGGTGCGTGCCAACGTCCGTACCGCCGAAGCGGCTTCGCACGGCCTCAATGCGGCGCTCAACGTCGCGTTCAAGGGCGGCGCCATCACCGGCATGCTGGTCGTCGGACTGGGCCTGTTGGGCGTGGCCGGCTACTACGCCGTGCTGACCGCGATGGGCGCGACGTCTGAAGGCGCGATCCATTCGCTGGTCGGCCTTGGCTTCGGCGGCTCGCTGATCTCCATCTTCGCGCGTCTCGGCGGCGGCATCTTCACCAAGGGCGCTGACGTCGGCGCCGACCTGGTGGGCAAGGTCGAAGCCGGCATTCCCGAGGACGATCCGCGCAACCCGGCGGTGATTGCCGACAACGTCGGCGACAACGTCGGCGACTGTGCCGGCATGGCGGCCGACCTGTTCGAGACCTACGCGGTGACCCTGATCGCCACCATGCTGCTGGGCGCGCTGATGGCGAGCCAGGCCGGCACCGGCGCGGTGATCTACCCGCTGGCGCTGGGCGCGGTGTCGATCATCGCCTCCATCGTCGGTTCGTTCTTCGTCACCGCGCGTGAGGGCGGCAAGATCATGAACGCGCTGTATCGCGGCCTCGCGGTGGCGGGCGGTCTCTCGCTGATCGCCTTCTACCCGGTGACGCAAATGCTGATCGGCGACGGCCTGCAGATGAACGACGGCTCGGTGATCGCATCGATGAACCTGTATTACGCCGCGTTGATCGGCCTCGCGCTCACCGCCGCGATGGTCGTCATCACCGAGTACTACACCGCCACCGAGTACGCGCCGGTGCGCCACATCGCGCAAGCCTCGACCACCGGCCACGGCACCAACATCATCGCCGGTCTCGGCGTGTCGATGAAGTCCACCGCGGCACCGGTGCTGGCCGTGTGTCTGGCGATCTATGGTGCGTATGCGCTGGCTGGCCTGTACGGCATCGCCATCGCCGCCACGGCCATGCTGTCGATGACCGGCATCATCGTCGCCCTCGACGCCTACGGTCCGATCACCGACAACGCCGGCGGCATCGCCGAAATGGCCGAGCTGCCGAGCGCCATCCGCGACATCACCGACCCGCTCGACGCCGTCGGCAACACCACCAAGGCGGTCACCAAGGGCTACGCCATCGGCTCGGCCGGCCTCGCCGCACTGGTACTGTTCGCCGACTACACCCACGCGCTGCAGGCCAAGACCGGCGGCGTCACGCTGTTCGACCTGTCCGACCACATGGTCATCATCGGCCTCTTCATCGGCGGCATGGTGCCGTATCTGTTCGGTGCGATGGGCATGGAAGCGGTCGGTCGCGCGGCCGGTTCGGTGGTGGTCGAAGTGCGCCGCCAGTTCAAGGAAATCCCCGGCATCATGGCGGGTACGGCCAAGCCCGATTATTCGCGTGCGGTCGACATGCTGACCAAAGCGGCGATCAAGGAAATGATCGTGCCGTCGCTGCTGCCGGTGCTGGTTCCGGTGCTGGTCGGCCTGATCCTCGGTCCCAAGGCGCTCGGCGGCGTGCTGCTCGGCACCATCATCACCGGTATCTTCGTGGCGATTTCGATGACCACCGGCGGCGGTGCGTGGGACAACGCCAAGAAGTACATCGAGGAAGGCAATTTCGGCGGTAAAGGATCGGAAGCGCACAAGGCCGCCGTCACCGGCGACACCGTGGGCGATCCCTACAAGGACACCGCCGGTCCGGCCGTGAACCCGCTGATCAAGATCATCAACATCGTTGCGTTGCTGATCGTGCCGCTGATCGGGTGAATTGCGTTAAGCTTCGCCCTGCGTGTCAGTTCCATGTCTATTTGGCATGGCAGGGCGAGCAATCGCACACGTTCACTTAATCAAAAGGAGGAAGCATGGCAAAAAACGTCGGTGGAGTTGATCGTATTGTCCGCGCAGTGGTCGGGATCGCGCTCATTGGGTATGCGATGTCGAATTTGCCGGGCGCCGAGAACTGGATGGTTCCAGCGGGCATCGTGGGCTTTGTCGTCCTGTTGACCGCCATCTTCGGATTTTGCCCGGCCTACCTGCCGTTCGGCATCAAAACCTGCAAGACGAAATAAACTTTCGTCATCCTGCAGAGTCATGCAAAGTGCGCCCTTGTGGCGCACTTTCTTTTGGAGCCTTCATGCGTTTATTGTTTCTGCTGTTTGCGCTGGTCGCCAGCGCAGCCCATGCCGGCGGCGTCGACCGTCTGAAAGCCTTCATTGCCGGCGCCAAGACCGCCCAGGCCGATTTCGTCCAGACCGTCTCCGACAAGAACGGCCGCATCACCCAGCAGGCCAGCGGCCAGATGGCGTTTGCCCGGCCTGGCAAGTTCCGCTGGGACTACAACGCGCCCTACGAGCAGGTGATCGTCGGCGACGGCGCCAAACTCTGGCTGTACGACGTCGACCTCGACCAGGTCACCGTCAAGCCGCTCGGCGACGTCATCGCCGGCACGCCCGCCGCCCTGCTGGCCGGCGACAACGCCATCGAGAAATACTTCAGCCTGAAAAACGCGGGCGAGAGCGACGGCCTGGAATGGCTGGACGCCACCCCCAAGAACCGCGACACCACCTTCGAGCGCATCCGCATGGGCTTCAAGGGCGACGCCCTGGTGCAGATGGAACTGTTCGACCAGTTCGGTCAGCACACCACGCTCAAGCTGACGCACTTCGTACGCAATCCGTCCATCGCGCCGTCGCGCTTCAAGTTCACGCCGCCGAAGGGAGCGGATGTCATTGGGGAGTGAGCGGTCGGGGCAGGGCAGGGCCGCTTCGGCAAGGCTCTCCTGAGCAACGTCGAAGGGCTCGGGACAGGCTTCGACAGGCTCAGCCCGAACGGTGGTTAAGCGTGTGGGTGACTCAAAGCATACGTTTTTAAGCCCGTTCGCCCTGAGCCTGTCGAAGGGCATGTAACCAAGAGGCAGGGGCGTAGATTGTTCGACACGCGCACCAGCAGCCCGAATGGTGGCTGGTTTCGCCCGCTCACCCCGTTACAATTCCCGAATGTCCACCCAAGACCTTTTCCAGGCCGACACACCCGAACCTGCGCGCGACGACCCCCACGCGCCGCTGGCTGAGCGCCTGCGCCCGCATACCCTGGCCGACGTCGTCGGGCAAACGCACTTATTGGGCCCCGGCAAGCCGCTGCGGCTCGCCTTCGATTCCGGCAAGCTGCATTCGATGATCCTGTGGGGGCCGCCGGGGGTGGGCAAGACCACGCTGGCGCGCCTGACCGCGCAGGCCTTCGGCGCCGACTTCATCGCGATCTCGGCCGTGCTGTCGGGCGTCAAGGACATCCGCGAAGCGGTCGAGCGCGCGCGCATGAACCAGACCCTCGGCAGTACCACCATCCTGTTCGTCGACGAAGTCCACCGCTTCAACAAGTCGCAGCAGGACGCCTTCCTGCCGCACGTTGAATCCGGGCTCTTCACCTTCATCGGCGCCACCACCGAAAACCCCTCGTTCGAGGTCGTCGGCGCGCTGTTGTCGCGCGCCCAGGTCTACGTGCTGAAATCGCTCACGCCCGACGAACTCGGCCAGCTGATGCGGCGCGCGCTGACCGAACTGCCCGACCTGAAGCTGGGCGAGGGTGTCGACAAACTGCTGGCCGCCTACGCCGACGGCGATGCCCGCAAGCTGTTGAACCTGCTGGAACAGCTCGACACCGCCGCGCGCAGTTCGCAGGTGAAGGAAGTCGACGCCGCCTTCGTCGAGAACGCGCTGGCGCAGTCGCTGCGCCGCTTCGACAAGGGCGGCGAGAATTTCTACGACCAGATTTCCGCGCTGCACAAAAGCGTGCGTGGCAGCGATCCCGACGCCTCGCTCTACTGGTTCGTGCGCATGCTCGACGGCGGTGCCGACCCGCGCTACCTCGGCCGGCGGCTGATCCGCATGGCGAGCGAGGACATCGGCCTGGCCGATCCGCGCGCGCTGCGCCTGGCGCTCGACGCCGTCGAAACCTACGAACGGCTGGGTTCCCCCGAAGGCGAGCTCGCGCTGGCCGAAGCCTGCCTCTACATGGCCTGCGCGCCCAAGAGCAACGCCGTCTATGTCGCCTACAACGCCGCGCGCGCCTTCGTGCAATCCAACCCGTCCAACGACGTTCCCATCCACCTACGCAATGCGCCCACCAAGCTGATGAAGGAACTCGGCTACGGCCGCGCCTACCGCTATGCCCACGACGAGCCCGAAGCCTACGCCGCCGGCGAACGCTACTTCCCCGACGATATCGAAGAGCAGACCTGGTACCACCCCACCCCGCGCGGGCTCGAAGGCAAGATCGCCGAGAAGCTGGCGCATTTGAGGAAGCTGGACGAAGAGGCGGGGAAGGACTGAATCCTGTTCCCGTGCCGGCTTCTCGTGATTGCCAATAGTCCATTTATGGACTAGTCTTGCGTTGTGAGTTCAGAAAGATACTGACGCGAGGCTGAGATGCAACACACGGCAACGGCCCGCCAGGCCCAACCCAAACCAAGCAACCGCGACCTGTCGGCCGCCGGCCTGCGCGCCTTCTTCAACATCGCGCGCGACTGGGGGCTGAACACCGACGAGCAGATGGTGCTGCTGGGTGCGCCCGGCCGTTCGACCTTCTTCAAGTGGAAGTCCACGCCCGAGGCGGCCGACCTCAAGCGCGACACCCTCGAGCGCCTGTCCTACCTGCTGGGCATCTACAAGGCGCTGCAGATCCTGCTGCCCGCTGCGACGGCGGCCGACGCCTGGGTGAAGAAGCCCAACAGCGCGCCGCTCTTCGGCGGCAAGAGCGCGCTCGACCGCATGCTGGGCGGCAACGTCGCCGACCTGGTCGCGGTGCGCCAGTACTTGGATGCCCGCCGTGGTGGTTGGGCTTGAGTTACCCAACCGCGCGCCTGAAATGGACCCCGGCCTGGCGGGTGATCCCCAGCCGCTTTCCGTCCGTCGGCCTGTTCGAGCGCGTGGCGAGTCCCGAGGATTTCGACGCCCTCTACGCACTGGAAGCCATGACCAACGACCGCATCCGCGACGAAGTCGGCGAGATCAGCCTGGTTCCGCCGGATGAGCGCCTGTTCGGCCCCGGCAGCACCTGCATCATGGCGGCCTTCACCCATCTCAACCCGCAGGGCAGCCGCTTCAGCGATGGCAGTTACGGCGTTTTCTATTGCGCCCGCGCGCGCGATACCGCCATCGCCGAAACCCGCCATCATTCGGCCCGCTTCATGGCAGCCACCCAGGAACCGTCGATGCGGCTGCAGATGCGGCTCTACAGCGTGGACGCCCAGGGCCGGGCGGTCGACCTGCGCAAGGCCAGCCGGGCCGATCCCGGTATTGTCGATCCCGACGACTACGGCCATGCCCAGGGCATCGGGCGGCAGCTGCGGGCCGAGGGGGCGCATGGCATCCTGTATCCCTCGGTACGCCACCCCGGCGGCGAATGCCTGGCGGCCTTGCGCACGGGCATCGTCAAAAACTGCCAGCACGCCGCCTACCTGGAATACAACTGGAACGGCCGGACCATCGATGCCGTGTTCGAAGTCGCCCAGCTGCTATGACGGCGGCGCGCGGCCGATATTGCATGTCGTGTAAGGAATCGGCCGCATTCCAGACCAAGCATGCAGGCACACACGCATCCTCATCTCACCTGGAGACCCTCATGCTCAAACGCATCCTCGTCATCGCCGCGCTCGCCTTCAGCCTGCCTGTCCTCGCCGACAGCAACGCCCCCTGGGGCAGTGCCAAGGATCTGGATATCCACTATGAAAAACAAAAGGTCGTCTTCGATACCACCACCGGCTCGGTGGAAGGGCTGACCAGCGTACTCGACCGCACCAGCTACCTGAGCGTGCTCAACGGCGCCGATCCCTTCGACAACAAGATCGTCATCGTCCTGCACGGCAACGTCATCCCGTTCTTCGCGATCAAGAACTACGCCAAATACAAGGCGCTGATGGATCGCGCGCAAAGCCTCTCCGTGGGCGGCATCATCGAATTCAGGATGTGCAAGCTCGCCGCCCAGAGCCAGGGCTTCAAGCCCAAGGACATCCACGGCTTCGTCTCCATGGTGCCGATGGGCGACGCCGAGATCGTCCGGCTGCAGCAGGAAGGCTATGCCTACATGCGCTGACGCGCCTGCAGGTCCGGATGCTCGGGAAGCCGCTCGGGCAGCGCGTCGCGAATCTGTTCCGGCGTCATGTCGTGGGCCGAGGTGTTGATCAGGGGCGAGAACAGCGGCGCGAACACCTTGAGCCCGACGTGCCGTCCCAGCTTGCGGTAGCTCTCGAACTGGTTCTCGTCGAAGAACTGGTCGCTCGTCGACTCGTGGGGAAAGCTGCGGTGGCAGTCGGCATATTCACGCACGTCGCTTGATTCGTCGCCGCTTTGCGAAGCCTTGATGTAGATCAGGATGCCCGGCTGCGCCCCGTTCGGATAGCGGATGCAACCGACCGCGAAATGTGCCTGGCACTGCTTGCGCTTGCCCTTGGGTGGCCGCAGTGCCGCCAGGTCGATCTCGATTCCCACCCCGAAATCCGCCGAGCATTTGCGGATGGCGTTGGCCAGGTCTTCGAACTGGTAGTCCGGATCGCAGCCGGCATCCACCGCCACCACGACGTGGCAGCGCCGCCGCACCAGTTCGTAGATGCCCAGGTTTTCGAAATGGCCGCCGTCCGACACGTTGAGGAAGCTGGCGCAGCTGTCCAGCATCCCGAACACTTCCTTGAGCAGGGCCAGGCCGCCGAAGCGCGGGCTGGCCTTGCGCCAGGCCTTGGGATGGCGCGGATTGCCGCACCAGCGGCCCAGACGGACGTTGAACACGCTCAGCAGCGCCGACAGCGCCGCCGAGGTGTGGTAGCCCATGTTGGGATTGGCCGCCGCGCCCGAGGTGGCGACCACGTTGCCCAGCAGGATGCCGCCGGGCGGATTGAAAAAGGAAAACTGGTTGGCCGCGTATTCCTCGGTGAGGCGATAGGCGCCGATGCGGTCGCCTTCCGAATCCCAGAACTCGAACCCGGTGTGGAAGGGCGTGAAGGCGAAGGCGGCGGCCCGGCGCGTCTGCCAGGCCAGGTCCTCGCCGCCGTTCAGGTTCATCGCCGCGTTGACGATGGGGAAGGGCCGCTGGTTGCCCAGCACCGACAACGGCAGGTCGTCGCCGGGATCGAAGCCGGTGAACGGATGGGGCTTGCGCACGATCTTGGTCGGCAGCGTTTGCCCCACGCGCGTGGCGCCCAGGTAGCAGCGCGTCAGGCGGTTGCGGTAGAAGCCGTTGAGCGAGAACAGGTTGATGTCGATCCGCCAGCCCAGCAGGCCGAACACCGCCGCGCAGACGCCGCCCACCCACAGCACATTGCCCATGTCCACCCGGCCGAGATTGAGCAGCGACGCATGCAGGATGGGGCCGAACGGTCCCGCCGCCGCGATCGGCACACAGGCGTCGCACAGCCGCTCGGGACTGGCCAGCACCGTATTCAGCACACTGGCCAGCCCGATCGCCAGGCCGACGATGAACACATAGGGCGCCGCCACCACGATTTTGTCCAACAAGGCCTTGCCGTTGCCCGACTTGCTGCGGCTTCCGGTGAGCGAGCTCTTGCCCAGCAGCACCCCGCCGATGCTGGTGGCCGCCCAGGCCAGGCCGCCCGCCAGCGCCAGCCCCGCCAGCCATTTCACCAGCGGCGCGGCATACAGCGTGACTGCAAACAGGCCCAGCCAGGCCAGCGCCGCCAGCAGGATGAAGCCGCCCAGGCGCGCCCACCATTCGCGGTTCTGGTCCGTATACAGCCGCTTCATCATCCCGATGTGCAGCGTCACCACCGTCGAGAAACTCAGCAGCACCAGCGGCGTGCCGAACGTGGTCGCATAGGCCACGCCGCCCACCTCGGGCAGATCCGCAGCCCCCCTGCGCAGGCAGTAGAACAGCACGCCGCCCAGCGCGCCCGCCAGCAGCGTCCAGGGCAGCTGCCAGGCGAAACGGGCCAGCCCCGCGCCCCACTCGACCAGTTCATCCAGCGCCTCGCGCAGGCGCGCGGGATCGTTGCGCGCTGCCCACAGCGCCCACAGCTTGCCCAGCACGGTCAGCGTGAAATTGCTTGCGCCACTCTTGATCCAGAACACTACCAACCAGGGCGCCAGATACCCCAGCATCGTCCAGGTCACCCAGTCCTGCAGCGAATAGTCGACGGCCGGGGCGTGCGCCTGCAGCGCCAGCGCGAACAGCCACGCCGAGACCAGCGACGGCATCACGATCAGGCCGATGATGAAGCCCGGCCCGGTCGAATTGAACCGGTCGCCCTTGTTGAAGCGCATCAGGCTCATCGCGCAGGCGCCGATCGCAACCAGCAGCGGCCCGATCGCCAAGCCGAACAGCACGGGCAGCCCGGTGTCGGCCAGCGGCGTGGCCAGCGCGAACCCCAGCGGATCGGCCAGCCAGCGGCTCCCGTTCAGCAACCCATACGGCAGCGTCAGCAGCGCGCCGAAGAAGGCCACGAGGACCAGCTGGTTCAGCAACAGATTGCGCAGATAGGTCGAGATCGCCGCCAGCGAATCGCCCGAGAACAGCCCCAGCCTGGGCGTAAGGTAATTGCTGTAGCGGCGCAGAAAGCGCAGCGACGGATGCTCCGGCGGGCAATCCGAGGCGATCGTGCCCGCCGCGCACCAGGGCCGCGATTCGCCGGACAGTTCGAGCTCCACCGCCGCCAGCGCATCCGCCACCGACTGCCCCGGCTTGCGGCTGCGAAAAATCAGCGTCGACAGCCAGGCCCCGATATAGCCGCCGCCCGACACTGTCGACAGATAGTCGAACGCGCGCAACAGCCGCAGCCGCGCCAGCGCCTGTATCACCCCCAGGCAAAACGTCGCGCTGCGGATTCCCCCGCCGGAAAAGGCCAGCCCCACCAGTTGCGCCCGGTCCGCGCAGGCCTCGGCGCTTTGCTGCGGATCGTTCGCCTGCGGCCGCAACTGCGCGATTTCGTCGCGCAACACCCTGGAAAACTGGTCGCCGGGCGTATCCGTATTCGTATCCATGCTTCCCCCCTTATGCATATAGCCGGCTCCGCTCCCGGTGTTCTTTTATTGATTTTTCGGTATTAGAGCAGGTTGGCGAGGTCCGTGGGAACCGGAAGGGTTTGGCATCGCGAACGCTGCCGTTGTCCCGTCATTGCGAGCAGCCGGCGGGCGTGTACCCTTGCCCTGGCCGACTATGCGCTTGCCAACGCCTCTGCCCGGCACCTGGCCACTCCAGCAATCACGGCGCACAGCCCGTACACCCTGGACACGGGGCGGCCGAATGCGGCCACGCTGCTGAAGGTTCACACCAGTCGGCGCATCAAGGTTTGAGCCGACCGCAGCGAGGCTCGGCAGCCAGGCGCTGGAACTGGGCCTGGTCCACGAACTCGCCACCAGCGACGACATCATCCGCAGCGCCTGCCAGCGGGGCAGGGTGCTGCAGTTCAACTACCAGCGCAAGCTGACCTTGCCCGAGCGTGTGCGGGTCTCGGCGCAGTCGGCGTGGGATCTGGCAGCCGCCGGGTCAGCTGGGTTGATTTGCATACGGTGAAACCTACTGTATCGAGCCAAGTTGGCTTTTGTTTTTCGCTATCGGCGGTAATCAAGGTGTCAGCCAGATGGACCTGAGTGAGCCTTTCTGGCACCATCCAACGGCCTTCGATGACGACGAAGGTGATATTTAGACATTGAATTTGGAACCATGAGCACAGCTATTGCGCCCCTTAATCTACCGCTAAGTTTTTATATGGGTGATCGTACTGAAATTGCCGAAGATGGACCTGTAGAGGAGCGTTGGCGGGACATCGTTCGGGGTATTCGTGATGAATATCTTGATACCTCCCATCGTTTTCCATGGGTTATTGGGTTTTCAGGGGGGAAGGACAGCACAGTTGTCTCACATGGCGTTTTTGAAGCTTTACTTTCTGTTTCGCCTTCGCAACGTACTCGTGCGGTACATATAGTCTCTAACGATACGTTGGTCGAAAGTCCAGTTGTCATCGCTCATTTGGATGTTGTCACTAAGCGCATTAAGGCAGCTGCAGAAAACCTAAGTTTGCCAATTACAGTTGCTCGGACGCATCCAGACCCAGATAAGACGTTTTGGGTTTTGCTTATCGGAAAAGGCTACCCTAGCCCAAACCTAACTATGCGTTGGTGTACTGATCGCTTAAAAATTCAGCCGACCAGTGGGTACATTAAACAGAATATCTCTCAATATGGTGCCGCGATTGTGGTTTTGGGGGTACGTCGCGACGAGAGCCAAAGCCGTCAGCGTTCAATTGATAAAAGACAGAATGACAGGGGCAGCAATTTAACTCCGCATAATGACCTGACTGGTGCCTTTATCTATCGACCGATAGTTGATCTGACAACAGAGGATGTTTGGGAAATCCTCGGGTCTTACCACGCACCCTGGGGTGGAAATCATCAAGACTTATTCCAGCTTTATCGTGATGCGGATGGTGGTGAATGCCCAGTTGTTTTGAGTCAAACAGAGGCGCCAGGGTGTGGGACGAGAAATAGCCGATTCGGTTGCTGGACTTGTACTGTGGTCGAAAAGGACAAAAGTCTGCAAGGATTTATCGACTCCGGTAGCCATCATTTCAAGCCATTAGTGGAATTCCGTGATTGGCTTAAGTCAATTCGGAATCAACCAGAAATGCGTCAGGCATATCGTCGTAATGGGCGACTCGCATTTGATGCAACAGGTAAACACATACCTGGACCATTTACGATACAGGCACGCAAGCTAATTCTAGAGAATTTATTGAGTGTGCAGGAGGAGTTCGGAGGGAAGCTGATAACTGAGGATGAGTTGGACCTGATTTATCAATGTTGGACAACTGATTTACAAAACGAAAAAGGATTGGCTGATGACTGATGGTTTTTTTGACGAGGGGTACTTAAGCGACTTGCCTTTGTGGACCGACACTGAGGCACAGATAGCCATGGAAAAGGTATGTGAAAAACAGGGCATACCAGTTGATGTATTAACTGAACTAGTCATGGTCCAACGCGAACGACAGCACCAGGAGCGAGCACACGGAATCTACCAACGATTTGAAGAAATTCTAGGCCGCATCGAATAAAAAGGTGGGACTATGTGGATTTCACGGTTAGAACTAACCTGCTTTAAGGGATATCAGCATCAAGAATTTTCCTTTCCAGAACCCGTTGATGGCAGAAACATCGTACTTATCGGTGGTATGAACGGTTTTGGTAAGACCTCAATTCTTGAGGCACTTTATTTATGCCTTTATGGCAAAGATGCCATGGTGCATCTTGCACGCGCCGGCTTGAAGTCCGATGACAAGAAAGGTTACCCAACGTTTCTAGAGCGTGCATTCAATGGTGAGGCATTGCGAAGCGGTCTCGATACCATGAGCGTGCGCGTTGTCATCAACAAAACAAAGACCAAAGCCATCGACATTGGACGGAAATGGTATTTCAGGGCAAACGGTAACTGGACAAACGAAGAAGAAGCGGTAGTACGTGAAGTTGTTCGCGGTGTGCCTGATACGCCTAGGCAAGACGGACGAAACGGATTTCATCTGGCAGATCTTCTTGACGAAATGAAACCTCTGCTTAACTACTGACGAATTTGCATAGTCCTGATATAACGGCCC
>ERZ761602.204-NODE-204-length-143234-cov-7.048408_pt1 | contig 143234 bp, 126 predicted proteins | sample MGYA00512165_ERZ761602 | MGnify/ENA primary metagenome ERZ761602 (study PRJEB28899, sample SAMN02445085) | bioreactor sludge metagenome | biome: EBPR sludge; isolation source: Thorneside wastewater treatment plant | place: Australia: Brisbane, Thorneside... | reverse complement strand
GCCAAGCGAGCTCGAGCTCCGCGGCGGCGTGTGCTCGTCGTCGCCTTCGTCGTCGGCCTGCTCGTCGGGCCCGAAGGCTTGGGCGTCCACGCGCTCGAGGGCCTCGCGGAACTTCCGCAGCGCCCGCGCTTCGAGCTGCCCAGCCCGGGCGCGACCGACCCCGAGGGCCTCGCCCACCGCGCCGAGGGTCCGCGGTCCGGCCTCCGAGAAGGCGAGCGCGCAGCCGAAGGCGGGCTCGGCGGGCAGCCTGTAGCGGCACTCGCCGGGGCCCTCGCCCTCGGGCACCGAGCATGGGAAGGCGACCGGGCACGAGGCCTGCCAGCGAAGCGGGCCCGTCTCGCGCAGCACCTCGAGCCGCAGCTCGGCTGCCAGCGCGTCGGCGCTCGCGTCTCGCTCGGTGTCCGGGGGCGGCTCGTCGTCGTCGTCGAGCTCCTCGTCGTCGCCCTGGTCGTCGTCGTCGGCCGGGGCGCTCGCGTCGAGGGCGGCGTCGGCGCCCTGGTAGGGATCGATGGTGCTCCCGCCGTCGAAGGCGTCGAGGCCGTCGGCCGGGTGAGCCGGCGGCGGGGCCTCGGAGTCGCGGCGCCAGCGGCTCACCCCGCACCCCGCACGTCACCCCGCACGAGGGCGTCGAGAGCAGCGGGGGTGAAGTCCGAACCGCGGAGCGATCCCTGGAGAAATTCCGCGGGCGGCGCCTTCGGAAGTTGCGGGCGCAAGTACCAGTCGGCGTTCAGTGTCACGCCCCCTGCGGGCGGCGTAACACCCTGGGGTGAAACCTGGAATTCCGTAACCTTCGAGGCACACTCTTGACCCCCATCGGCCTCGAACTCTTCTCCACTGTAGCGAAGGGGGGGTATCCGTCGCACATGTGCGCAAGGTGCGACACGTAGGCGCGCGAAGCCCTCGGCCTCGCTCACGAGGGCGGCCGTCGTCGGCTGGAGTGTGCTCAACACGGGCGCCACGCCTCCCCGGCGGCGTCGGGTCGCCCGCTGCCCAGAAGCTCCGCGTGGGCATCGTGGCGGGCGAGCTTCACGACGTCGCGCAGCACGTCCAGGAACGCCAGCCGGAGCGCGGGTGGGGTCTCGTCGTCGAACGCCACGCGCGCGAACCACAGGGCCCCCTCGCGCGGGCAGCGCGGTCGCGCGCCGTGCTTCTGCTCTACGCGCTCGAGCGCCACGGTGAAGGGCCGCAGCTCGGCGACAGCGTGGCGCCTTCGAGCCACCTCGCGATCGACGGCGGACTCGGTCCAGCGGGAGGCGCGCCCTCGAGCAGGCCTGCTCACCAGGCACCGCCGTCGCGCCATCGGCGCCGCTGGGCCGGCGTCATGGCCCGCGCGAAGATCACCCTCTCGCCGCTCGGGCGCTGGCCCTGCAGCTCGGAGACGCTGGGCCTCGAGCTCGCCGAGGGGCCGGCCTTCGAGGGCTGGTCGGTCTGAGTCACCCGCTCGAGGAAGTCGAACACCGTCGTCTGCTCAGCCATCGCTCACGCTCCCTTGGTCGAAGGTCGGTCGGTCCGTTGCTGCCCCGGGAAGGGCCCGTCCTGGCGTCGCTCGCTCCCGGCGTCCGCGTGGTCGGCCTCGGTGTCGTTCGCCACGGGGCGGCCAGCGCAGCCGCAGCCGAGCGCCAGCTCGACGCGAACGCAGAGGCACACCGGGCGGGGCTCGTCGAAGGCGGCCAGCTCGCGACGGGTGAGGCGGCGAGACCGGGCCAGCTCGAGGCGGGCGTCGGCGGCGCTCACGAGTCGTGCTCCTCGTCGAGGTCGGGCTCGTCGTGGTCGAAAGATTGTCCCGAAGTTTGTCCCGAAGGCCGGCCCGACCCGTTCTCGCTCGGCTGGCGCTTGGGGCCCTCGGCGGGGCGCCGAAAGTTCGTCCCGGCCCCATTGGCCCCCCCTTTGGGGGGGGCCATGGGCGGGACGAACTTCGGCTCCCGGGCCCCCAAGTTCGTCCCAGAGGTCGGGACAGACTTGGTCAAACTTCCCTCCTCGGGGGCGCGACCGGGGAAGAGCATCTTGCCGCCGCCGAGCGCGGGACGGCTGCGGACGTGGAGCGCTCCCTCGTTGATGAGGGTGTCGATGGTCCCGCGCACGAGCTCGCGGCGGCGGTTGATCTGCGCGGTGACGACCGTCAGGAGCACCCCGGGCTTCTGGCGCACGAGCTCCAGGACCAGGGGCGCAACGTCGTCCATCGATCGCCGGATCGCCTCGGCGTGGTCGGCTTGGGTCCGAGCTTCTCGCTCGGCCTTCGCCTTGCGCTCGGCGAGCTCCTCCTCGCACACGACGCGGACGTCGAGCCCGGCCTTCGGGTCGTCGCCCTGGGCGACGTCGACGAGCTCCACGTGTACGGGCTCCAGGCGGCCTCCGTCGGCGGCCACCGAGGCCTTCACGTGCGCCAGCTTCAAGAGCCCCGTCTCGGGCTCACGCGCCACGAGGAAGGTGCTCCCGAGGTCGCCGACGATGGCGCTCGACCCGCGCACCGTCTCGAGCTCCATGCGATCGGGCGAGGTCTTGCCGGTGTGGATGAGCACCAAGAACGTGCGGCCGGTCTTCTCCGAGACCTCGAGCAGCTTCCTCGTGTAGGCCTCCACCTCGGCGCTGTTCTCGTCGGCGCCCGAGATCATCTTCTTGAGCGAGTCGAAGATCACGAGGTCGAAGCTCTCGGTGAGCTGCTCGAGCATGCGCGAGGCGCCCTCGGCGAGCAGCGAGGCCTTCGGGAACACCTCGGCCTGGAGCCACCCTCGGAGGTCGCGCGCGTCGAGTCTCATCGCGCGCGCGATTCGGCGGAGCCTCCTGAGCGTCGGGGTGCGCCCCTGCTCGAGGTCGACCACGAGCACGCGACGTCGACGCGGGACGCGATGCTCCCGCCACACCGGGCGACCGCTCGCGACCGCCAGCCCGAGCGCGTATGCGAGCAGCGTCTTCCCCTGCCCGCTGTAGCCCACGATCGCGTTCGGCCTGCCCGGGCAGAGCTGCAGCGAGGGCACGATCCAGTCAGGGTCCGGGAGCTCGCCTTCGAAGATGTCGGCGATGCGGGTCGTCGTCGCAGCGGTGCCGGGCTCGGTCGTTATGTCGGCGACACAAGCGGCCACAGTGTCGCGCCAAGCCTCCGAGCGCGTGTCGTAGAGGTTCGCGGTCGTCTGCTGCAGCGAGGCGATGGCTCGACGGATGGCGGCGCGCTCCCGCACGATCGCGACGTCACGCGCGAGGGTGGCCCGCGAGCCCGGTGCGAGCGCGAGCTCGAACACCTGCTCTCGCACCGCCGGCGTCGAGCCCTGGACCTTGCGAGCGATCCAGTCGGCGTCGATCTGCTCGTCGGCCTCGATCGCGCGCTCGACGGCGTGGAACACTCGCGCGTTCAGCGGGTCGAAGAAGTCTCGCGGCGACAGCTCGGCGAGCTGGTCGCGCACGTCGCGCGCATGCGTCAGAGCGACGGAGAGCACGCCCCGCTCCGCGTCCAGGTCGTTCGGCGGGACCATGCCCCCGGCGTCCCGCGGTCGCAGCTGCACAACCTCGCCGCTCATGCCGCGCCCCTTCGCTCGCCAGCCTCGGCGGCCTGTAGTGCGGCCACGAGCGCGCGGATCTCGCTCATGCGAATCGAGCCACCGTGCGGGGTGGGGGACCACACCCCGGCGTCGTCGCACTCGTCCATGCGCAGCTCGAGATACGGCTTCCCCTCGTGGGTGCGCCGCGAGAGCCGCAGCCTTCGCGAGTCCTTCCGAGGGATCGCGAGTAGCAGCGTGCCTTCGATGCGGCGCTCCCGACGGTGACGCTCTGCACGCTCGAGCTCGGCGCGTTGCTCGTCGATCACGGCCTCGCGCTCGCGTTGCTCCGCGCGCAGCCGCTCGACGTCACGATAAGGCCGCTGGCGTTCGTGCCTCATGCGACCCCCACGAGGCCCAGCTCGCGGGCGAGCTCGGCGGCGCGGTCGCCCTGGGGAGCGCCGAGCGACGCGGCTTCGACGGCCCTCGAGCGCGCACCGAGCCACCGCAGGAAGTCGTCGACGTGCACGAGGCGCAGCTTGTCGAGCTCGAGCACCGCGCCACCGTCGCGCGCGAACTCACGCACGGCTTCGAGGTAGGCGCGGCGAGGGATGCCGAGCACGCGCCCGGAGGTTCGCTGACTCACGGTCCGCGGTCGCTCGACCACGGTCAGCACCGAGCGCGGCAGACGGATCTCGACGTGCTCGTCGTCGTGGGGTAGCTTCGGAGTCGTCATCGATGTTGCTCCATCGGTGGCTGAGCGGCGGCTCCCTGGTCCGGGGCCGCCGTTCGCATTGGTGGGTCTCATGCGGCCGCCGGCGGTGGCGACGTGCCGAGCTGCTCGCTGCGGCGCGCGAGGCCCAGCGCCGCAGCGGCGCGAGCGATGCGCTGCTCGAGCAGGGCTCCGCGGATGGTGCTACCGGCCAGCCACGCGCGAGCGGTGCGAGGATCGACCCCCGCCTCCCGCGAGAGGCGGACCACTTCCGTGGTCATCAGCTTCGGCGTCCAGGTCATGCACCGATGCTGCCTTCTGGCGAGATGGCGCGACAGAGGACACAAGCACTGTCGAAGTGTCCCCTACGCGCTCTTGACGGCTGCGACGGCGGCCCATCGCGGCAAGCTCGTCGCGTGCTCTCGCAAGCTCGTCGCGATGCCACATGACGCTTCGCGCGAGGCGGGCGGCCTCGATCGCGAGAAGGTCAAGAACGAGGTCCCACTCTGGCGATGATGCGTCGCCGTGGTCGACAAGGACCGCGGTCCAGTGCTCGACCTGCTCGAGCGCGAGCGCGTCTCTTGCGATCGTCTCGCGGGCAACCTGTTCGGTTTTCTCGAGCAGAACCCGCCGAACGCGATCCCAGCGCGCGCGCCCGTGTCCGCGTTGTCTCGTCTTCTTCGCGGTGCCTTCGGCTGCCGCATAGGCTGCCGCGTAGTCCGCGCCGCAGTCGCCTGAGCCTTTGATCTGACGATCCGCGCCCGACACGAGGAGAAGCATCGCCAGCTCGCGAGGGGTTGCCCAGCGCTCGTCCGGCGGTCTGCCCAAGCCGAGGAAGTACGGTCGATCGAAGTGGTCGAGCAGCCTCGCGGTGGTCCCGTTCGGCCCTGGGTTCGGTTCCCAGAGTTCGGCCCACGCGCGGACACCAGGCACCTTCGCCGGGGCGACGCCAACGATCTGCTCGGTGTACACGTCGAAGACCGCGGCGAGCTCGGCGGTCAACTCCACCGCTCCTCGGTCGGGCGAGCGCCGGAGACGCTCATACGCCTCGACGATGGTCTTGGCCTCGGCCTCGACCCTCGTCGTGTCCTCGCCGACCTTGCGGATCTGCTCGAGCTCGTCGGGGCGCAGCTCGCGCCCGATGCTCTTCTCGAGCTCGAGGCGCGCGCGCTGTCGGACGTGCTCCCAGTCCACCCCCACAGCCTCGGAGTCTACGACCAAGCGAAGGCTACGCGCTGCGTTCATGGTGTCCCCCGTGGCGGTGTGTCGTCGCGACGTAGCGGCAGCCGTCGAGGGTCGTCGAGCCACCCTCGAACGGCGCCAGCTCTTCACCGTCGCGGAGCGTGAGCAGAAGCCACGCGCGCAGGGCGCGGTTCGCGTCGAGCTCGTCGACGAAGTCGAGCAAGCGCCCCTCTCCGTAGATCCAGAAGCGCTCGAGCTGCGGCGCCGCGTCGACCGTGGCGCCGCTCACGAGGCACCTAGATTCGAGCGAGGTCTCGGAGCCGATCGGGCCGACTCCTCGCGCATCCTCCGGGCCTTCACGGAGAACATGAACCGCATGTTGCAGGGCCGGCAGCGGAACTGCTCGCGACCGCCATGCGTGCCGAGGGCCTCGAGCGCGGCGCCGCAGTCCGGGCACGGACGAGCGTTGCTGGTCTCGGTGCTCACGAGGCACCGCCGTTCGCGCGCGCGGTGCCCAGCGCTTCGAGGTCTCGACCTGCGTGCTCGATCGTCGTGGTGTTCTCGTTCACGATCGCGCCGAGGGTCGTGAGCGCGCCGAACACCGCGCAGAGCGGTAGCGCCTGCTCGTCGCGTGCGCCCTCGGCGAGCTGCCCGAGCACGTTGACCGCCGTCTTCCACGCGCGGTCGAAGGCGGCGAGCTGGGCGGGATGGATGAGCGCGACCGCGGCGGCGGCGCGGGCCTTCTCTGCGCCGCTCACGCTGCACCGCCTTCATCGGCGCGCTCACCCTCGAGCGCCTGCAGCACCACGAAGCCATCGGCCTCTTGGTGGTTCGCATTGAGGGCCGACCGGACACGGCCCAGCTCTCGCACCGCGTCGACGATTGACGCCGCAGCGAGCTCGCGATCTTCCTCGAGCACGCCGAGCGATTCGGCAAGGTGCGCGAGAGCTTGGTGGACGTGGCGGTTCGCCGTGGCCACGTCGCCGAGGGAGTAGGTCACGAGCGCGCCCATGTCGGGCGTGCCAGCGGCAGCGGCGTCGCGTGCCCGTGCATCGGAAAGTGTGGTGCTAGCACCCGACTTTCCCTCGCCCTTCTTCGTCCACGCCTCGTGCATCGCGAGCGCTTCCTCGAGCTCGTCGATGTACTCGTCGAGCAACCCAAGTTGCCCCGCATCAAGCTCTTCTGCGTACGCGCTGCGCATGTCTGCGAGCGTGATCGTTCCGTCGAGCAGATCCCCGAAGTCGTTGGCCGGCTCCTGCCCGAGCACGTCGAGCCAGGCGGCCACCTCTTTCCTCAGTCGCACACCGCCGACGAAGCACGGTCGGAGGCTGCGGTTGGACAGCGCGTTCTGCATGCGTCGCGAGGGCTTCGGGGCCGTCGCCTTCTTCGCGCCGCTCACGCTGCACCCCCACCCACCGAGGCGGCGGCGGCGTGGTAGCGGCCTTCGACTTCGGGTTCGATCTGGCGCACGGCGGCGATCAGCGAGTTTCGCGCGGCCCCGATGTGGCCGATGGCTGCGACCACGCGATCGCGCACCACGTCGTCGACGCCGTAGTCGACGACGGCGTCGAGCGTCGCGGCGAGCTCGCCGAGGGCCTGGAACAGCTCGCCGTGAGCTTCGGCGAGGTCGCCGGAGTTGCAGTCCAGCTTCTCGTTCTTCGTGGTGTCCATGATGGTCGTTCCTTTCGTCGGCCACGATCGGCCGCGTCGAGGTCCGAGACGCGCTCGGGCCCCGACGCTGCCGCGCGCATGCGCTACGGCTTGTCGGGGCCCTCCTGGGTCAGTGCAGCGAGCTCGGCGGCGAGCGCAGACACGTCGGCCCAGCGCCCCTCGCGGGTCGCGGCCTCGAGCGCGGCGACGGCACGCGCGCGGCGCTCCGCGCACGTCGGCGCACTGCTCACGCGCTCGGCTGAGCGTCCGTCACGAAAGGGATCTTGAAAGGGATCTGAGCCGCCCCCGCGCTCGCTCTCGGCGCTCCCCAGCGCCGCCGTTTCCCCCGTCGTTTCCTGCTGGTACCGAAGGTCGGACTCGAACCGACACTCCCTTTCGGGAAGCGGATTTTGAATCCGCCGCGTCTACCATTCCGCCACTTCGGCTCATCGAACGGGGCCGCGGCCTCGCTCGAGAACGACGGGTTTCTACCTGCTCTCGAGCCCGGAGGCTACGACCTCGTGCAGAGGCCCGCTCCGAGAGGCGCGGGCGAGCCTCCGGCGTGCCGTGGGCGACGCGCGGCGCGCGCCGCGCCCTTCCCGCGTCAGGAACGCTCGAGACCCTGACCCGAGGCGATCACCACACGCTGCCGCCTGCGGCCCCAGCGCTCGACGGCGTGTCCGAAGCGGCCGGCGATGCTCGCGCCACAGGCCGTGCAGCGGCCGTCTTCGAGGTGCGCCTCGAGGATCTCGTACCAGTCTCGCTCGATCACTGCGGCGCCGCAGCCCGGGCAGTAGGTGGTGTCACCCTCCGGATCGTGCACGTTGCCGGTGTAGACGTAGCGTAGCCCCTTGGAGCGGGCGATCTCACGCGCGCGCCGCAGCGTGGCCACGGGCGTGGGAGGTCGGTCGGTGAGTTTGTAGTCCGGGTGGAAGGCGCTGAAGTGCAGCGGCACGTCGGGCCCGAGCTCCGTCGCGATCCACTCGCTGAGCTGGTGCAGCTCGGCGTCGGAGTCGTTGAGCCCGGGGATCAGGAGCGTCGTGAGCTCCGTCCACACCGAGGTCTCCTTCACCAGGTAGCGGATCGTCTCCTTCACCGGCTCGATGTGAGAGCCCGTCTGCTCGAAGTAGAACGCCTCGGTGAAGGCCTTCAGGTCGACGTTCGCGGCGTCGATCTTCGAGTACATGTCGACGCGAGGCCGGGCGTGGATGTAACCCGCCGTGACCGAGACGGTCGCCAGGCCGAGCGCGTGGCAGGCGTCGGCGGTGTCCATCGCGTACTCGATGAAGATCGTCGGGTCGTTGTAGGTGAAGGCCACGCTGTGGGCGCCCGCATCCTTGGCTGCGCGCGCGATGGCCTCGGGGCTCGCGCGATCGGCGAGCGTGTCCATCTCGCGCGACTTGGAGATGTCCCAGTTCTGGCAGAACTTGCAGGCCAGGTTGCAGCCGGCGGTGCCGAAGGAGAGCACGCTCGAGCCAGGGTAGAAGTGGTTGAGCGGCTTCTTCTCGATGGGATCGATCGCGAAGCCGCTCGAGCGACCATAGGTGCTGAGCACGATCTGGTCGCCCTCGCGCTCGCGCACGAAACAGAAGCCCTTCTGGCCTTCGCGCAGCTTGCAGTCGCGCGGGCACACGTCGCACTGGATCCGCCCGTCGTCGAGCGCGTGCCAATACCTCGCTGGATGATTCATGGCCTGACCCCCCGCGCTCGGTCACGATGTAGCTCGACCGTGTAGCGCCACAACCGTACGTCGTCGCTCCAGTAGTCGGCCGGCAAACCAGCCTTCCGCTTGAGCGCGCCGAAGAATTCGTCGACCTCGGGCAGGCTCTCCCAGACCACCGGCAAGAGCGTGCCTCGACGACCGCGTGCCTCGAGCAGCAGCCCGTCGATGCCTGGCCTCACGAGCGCCTTCGCCTCGGCCTCCGAGCCGAACTCGAGCGGCTCGAGAGGCGACAGGATCGACACCTCGATGTCGAGCTCGTCGACGTCGTCGAGCTCGAGCCACCTGCCACGAGGGTCGCGCGTGCCGGCGGCGACGGCGTTGCGCGCGACGTCGTCGGCGAGGCTCTGGTGTGCTTCGAGCGAGCCGATGCAGCCCTGCAGCTCGCCGTCGGGCCAGTGGAGCGAGACGAAGGTGGCGCCCCGTTCGCGCGTCCAGGCCGCGGTGGGCGGGTTCGCGGTGGGTCCGCCGAGCGCGTCGCGCAGGCACTCGCGGGCCCAGCGCAAGAGCTCGGCGCCGCGCTGCTCTCTCGAGGGCCTCGCGCGAGCGGGATCGTTCGACTGCAGGACGGGGTTCACGCCGCCTCCTCGTAGGCCGCGAAGGCCCCGTAGCCGACCACTTCGTCGCGTGGCCCCGCGGTGTCTCCCGAGCTCCTCAGATCGACGAGCTCGAGCCGCAGCTGCTTCTTGCGCGCGACCCAGAGCAATCCGTTGATGCCCACCGCACCGCAGGCCTCCTCGCCCGACAGCGAGGGCTCGAGCGACAAGATGCGCGCCGCGGTGTGCCGGTCGGCCGCGCGCCCTACGGCGTAGGGCAGGTAGTGCGACAGATCCGAGCTGATGACGATGAGCGTCTCCGGGCCGCCCCAGAGCGCTTCGAGCGCTTGGCCCACCTCCTCGGCGCTGGCGTGACCGGCCACGAGCGGCACGAGCTTGGCGTGGGGCGCGACGCGCTGAAGGAACGGCAGCTCCACCTCGAGGCAGTGCTCACGCGCGTGGGCTCCGCGGTCTGGCGAGACCTCGGGCAGCGAAGCGATCGCCTCGAGATCGACCTCGACCGTGCCGAGCGGTGTCGCCAGCTGCGCGGCGCCTGGCCACACGAGGCCCTCGACCCACACGCGATGCGCCGGGCCGACGAGCACGACACGCTCGATCTGCGACGCGTAGGGCGCGACACGCGCGAAGGCGGAGGCCGCGACGGGGCCGGAGTAGACGTAGCCCGCGTGCGGCACGACGAGGGCCTTCGGGCAAGGACCGGTGGCGATGGGCGCGTGGGCGAGCAGCGCGTCGACCGTGCCGGCGAGCTCGGAGGGGTCGCCCGGATAGAAGCTTCCGGCGACGGCAGGTGGGCGAACGGTGGAGATCACGGGGCTGCTCTCACCATGTGTCCGAGGCCGAGGAGAGCAAGCGCTGCGGCTGGAGAGTGAGCGTAAGCGCGCGCCCTCGGTCAGCGTTTTCGGCGTGATGCGCGGACCCATCGCCGTTCTCGCCGCCGCGGTCTTCACTCTCCTCGCGAGGGACGCGGCGGCGACCTGTGTGCAGCTCGAGTGCAAGCCGACGACGCTCGAACGTCCCGACGGATCCGCGCTCGAGCTCGGTGGGCAGCGCGTCGGTGCGCACCTGTCCGTGGACTACGTCGCTCGGGCCGAGCCGATCTCGAGCGGCGGCGGCTTCGACTTCGCCGAAGACTGGGACGATCGCGAGGACCTCGTGTGGGAGGCAGGCTCGGGCTTCTGGCTCGGCATCTCGGCGAACGAGGGAGCCCGCGCCTCGGTGTCCCCAGGCGTCGTCGCGTTCCTCGGGCTGCACACGATGGTCGAGTGGCCGCGCGAGCGTCACGAGAAGTGGTCGATGCCCGAGGTCGAGGCCACGCGGTGGTGTGCGCCGATCGCGTGTCTGGGGCTCGGCCTGATCGTCGCGCCGACCGGGGTCGTGCTGGGCAACGAGATCGGTGCCGAGCTGCGTGGGGTCTACGGCGCCGAGACGCGCGAAGGCGATGGATCGCTCGCGAGGATCTCGGTTCGACCGGTGTTCCGCTATGCGCGCGGGGCGCTCCGCACGCAGAGTTTCGTCGGCTTCCTCCTGCCCGAGCTCGGCGCGCAGTTGCGCGAGGGCGAGGGCCCGGCCTTCGCGATGGCGTGGTCGATCTACCCCATCGATTGGCGCGTGGCTGGCCCCTTGGCGCTCTCGCTCGACCCCTTGCGGGTCGGCGCGCTCATCGCGCCCGAGAGCGGCGTCTCCGTCGACGTCGGCGGAGAGCTCGGCTTGAGGTTCGCGCCCTGAGCGAGCAGCGCCTCGTGGTGGTGGCGCTCCACGCTTCCGCTCAGAGCTTGTCTTGCCAGGGGATCATGAAGGTGTTGCACGGCCCGGTGAACGTCTGGATGTCGCCGTCGGCGCCCGAGGCGTTCACCTCTCCGATGCGGCTCTCGAAGCCCACAGGCGACTCCACGAAGCCGAGCATCTCGCACATCTCCTGATCGCCGAAGCCCCAACCCACGGTGTCGCCTCGCGGGTTCTCGAACTCACAGCCGAACTCGAGGCCGGTGATGCCGCCGAGGTCGACGGCCGGCTCGTGGAATTTGCCGCGAGCTTCACCATTGAATCCCTTCACGTCGAGCAACATCTCGCCGTCGCGAGGGCCACCCACCGCGCGCAGGAAGAAGCGGGTCCCGAGCGCGTGGGTGTGCGGCAGACCATAGTGTAGCTTCATCGACACGGCGCCCCCGACCGCGGAGGCCCAGCTCTCGGTGAGGTCGCAGGTCCCCGAGAAGCGCGACGTGGCGTACGGCGGAATCGCAAGCTCGTCGTAGGTGAGGTGGAAGGGCGCGAGGGGCGTCGTCACCTCGGCCTCCTCCAGCGCGTAGAGCGTGAGCTCGGCGTGCCCGGTGTGGGCACGGTCGGTCGTGTTGAGCACGTGCACGTCGCCGATGATGCGTGAACGCGCCGGGATGCGCACCGCCGCGCCGGTGGGGAAGCGCTGCACCTCGCGGGTCGCCTGGGTCGACTGTGCGTAGATCACGCCGCCCGCGATCGCGGCGCTGAGCTGGTCGTAGCCGCGATCCTTGCAGGGCCACACGCCGTCCTCCCCGGGGAAGGCGTCTTCCGGCGAGAAGGTCCAGTTGGAGTGGTGAGACAGCTCGTCTTGTACGAGCTCGACGGCGTTGACCCAGAGATCGGTCTCGTTGCCGAGGGTCCAGCTCTGGCAGAGTCCGAGGATCTCCTCGCCAGGCTGCGACGTGAACTCCGCGAAGGCGTGCGTCAGGGCGGTGCCCGCGAGCGGCTCGCAGTCACCCTCCGCGGTCACGTAATGCCCTCGCGCGCAGGGCTCGCAGCGCCGCTCGCCCGAGAGCACACTGCACGACTTCTGGTCGATGCGGCAGGCGTCGACGTCGGCCTGTTCGCAGGGCTCCGGCGCAGGGTCGACCGTCGCGCGATCGCCGCAGCGGGCGGTGGTGACGAGCAGGCCGACGAGGCCCGCTCCGAGCGTGAGGAGGCGGCGAGTCGGGCTCGACGAGCGGTGGCGAGGCATCATCGACCCATATCGACCTCGGGCCTGATGCTCAAGGCGGCGGCCGATGGCGCTCAGCGCCGCAGGATCTCTTGGCTCGGGGAGAGCTGCCCCGATTCGACCTCGCCGCGCACGTAGAGCTCGGCGGGCGGCCCACCGTCGACTGGGAAGCCACGCGCGACGATCTCGTAGCTGCCCGCGCTCGGATCGCTGCGCAGCTCGTACTGGAAGCGCTGCGGAGGCGAGATCGTGAAGCCCAGGCAGCGCCAGCCGGCGCTTTGCCAGTCTTGCGGGCTCGATGCGTAGGGCTCCTTCGCGAGCAGCTCGAGTGCGCTCGGGACCGCCGGCGCGGAGGGGCAGAGCGAGCCCTGGCGAGAGAAGGCGTCGGACATCGCGAAGGCGAGCTGCTTGAGCGTGAGCATCGCCTCGGCCTCGATCGTGCGCGCGCGGTAGGCGAGCAGATCGCGCTTCATGAGCGAGGCGCAGCGCTCGGCGTCGACGCCGGGAGGCTTCGGCGGATTCGCCAGCACCTCGAGCGCGATCTCGATCGAGCCCTTGCTGCGGCCTGCCTTCTTGCCGGCTTGGGTGACGGCGCTCACGAAGGCCTTGCAGCGCTCTGCGAGCTCGCTGCGCTCGGCTTCACCGAGCGGGGCTAGACCATCGGGCAGCGAGTCGGCTGCGGGGCGAGGGGCGCGGCGCGCGCTCTTCGAGGCGTCCGGCGTGGGCGACGACGCCTCCGTGCTCGCGGTGGCCTCGCCCGGCGGTGAGGGCGACTCCGAGGCCTCGCGCGCAGCATCTGCGTGGGAGCCGCCGGCGGGCGGCGTCGAATGCGGCGGCGCCCCGGCGCAGGCCGCGAGCGCGAGCCCGAGCGCGCAGCACGCCACGAGCGTCGTGAGGCGGAGGATCGTCCGATCCCGATCTTGGACGAGCGGCACGCGTGCTCCGATCCTCGCCGCTCGCGCGCGTCAGTCCCGGCCGTAGAGCGTGGCCGGGCTCTTGTTCGTGCTCGCGGGCCTCGGTGGGGCAGGCCGGGTCGCGGGGGTCGGTGCGGCAGGCCTAGGCGCGGCAGCTTGGGTCGCGGGGGTCGTGGCGGGTGCTGCGGTGGCGGCGCTCGCGCTCGTCGCGGCGGATGCGGTCGACGCCGCGCTGGGGTCGGGCTCGGCGGCGCTCGCGGAGGCGCTCGCCGCGCCGGGCGTCGGAGGCGCTGCGCTGGGCTGCGCGGCGACCTGCGGAGCCTCGCCGGCGACTGCGCCCTGCGGGCTCACCGCGAGCGCCGAGGCGCCTCCCTCCTTGGCGTTGCCGCGCTCCAGCGCGACGAAGAGCCCCGTCGCGAGCGCGGAGCCGAGCAGCGTCGCGAGCAGGAGCGGCAAGACGACGCCGCGAGGACGACCCGCCTGCGCCTGCGCGGCGTGCGACGACGAGGGCAGGCTCACCGGGACCATCACCGACTGCGAGCCCACACCCGTCGTCGAGCGCAGCGCCGAGACCGACTTGCTCGCCGAGCTCTCGCCAGCGCGCAGGCGCTCGCCGGGTGAGAGCGTCGCGAGCGCGTCGAGGCTCACGATCGCTTCGACCTCGGCGAGCTGCGTCTTGCGCTTCGCCAGGCCCTCACGCGCGATGCGCTTCACCCAATCGCCGACGTCGCGCTGGCTCGCCGGCGGCAGCGCGGCCTCGAGCGCGGCGGACATCTCGGCGGCCGAGGCGAAGCGTTTGTCGGGATCGCGCTGCAGCGCGCGCATGACGACGGCGTCGAGCTGCGGGCTGACGTCGGCCGCCCAGCGGCTCGGCGGCACGATCTCGCGGTTCAGCACCGCGTGCAGGATCGCCGCCTCTTGATCGCCCTCGAAGAGCCGCTTTCCCGTGAGTCCCTCCCACAGGATGATGCCCGCGGCGAAGACGTCGGTGCGGCGGGTCATGAGCGTGCCGAGCACCTGCTCGGGGGCCATGTACTTGATCTTGCCCTTCACCTGACCTGCGCGCGTCGAGTGCCCCGAGCTCGCGGCCTTGGCGACGCCGAAGTCGATGACGCGCGTGACGCCGTCGACGTCGACCAGCACGTTCTGCGGGGAGACGTCGCGGTGCACCAGGCCGAGCGGCTCACCTCGTTCGTTCGTGGCCTCGTGCGCCGCATGCAGGCCCTGCAGGGCCGACGAGAGCACGCTCGAGAGCACCGCGCGAGGCATCACCTCGCCAGCCTTGCTCGCGAGCCGCGAGAGCTGCGCGAGCGACTCTCCGTGCACGTACTCCATGACGAGGAAGAGCTCCTCGTCGGTCGCCACGACGTCGAGCGTAGGCACGACGTTCGGATGCCGGATGCGCGCCGCGAGCTGCGCCTCCTGCATGAACATGCTGGAGAACTCCGGATCCTTCGCGAGCTGGGGCAACAGGCGCTTGATCGCCACGGTGCGCGCGAAGCCACCCTCGGCGACGAGGCGCGCGAGATGCACGCTGGCCATGCCCCCCATCGCGATCTCGCGACAGAGTGCATACCGCCCCACGACGAGTGGAGCTGGGCCCATGGATGCGTGCCCGCCCATCGAACCCGACGTTACACGCAGGCGCGCATCGTTGCTACATTGAGCCGGTGAAGCGCCGGCGCGACTCGGAGAGGCTGATCACCGGTTCCCGGGTGGGGGGGTGCCTGGCGCTGCTCCTCGCGTGCGCGCTCGGTTCACCCGCGGCGGCGCAGTCGTCCGCAGCGGCAGCCGAGGCGCTCTTCGAGAAGGGTCTCTCGGCCATGCAGGCCGGACGCTTCGACGAGGCCTGCCCCGCGCTCGCCGAGAGCTACCGCCTCGACCCGCGCCCGGGCGGACTCTTCACGCTCGCCGAGTGCGAGAACAAAGCAGGCCGCGTCGCCACGGCCGCGGCCCATTACCAGGACTACCTGCGCCTCGTCGAGAAGCTCTCGGCCCAGCAGCGTGGTGCGCAGAAGGCGCGTGAGAAGGTCAGCCGCGAGCAGCTCGCCGCGCTCGAGCCTCGTGTGCCGAAGCTCACGATCTCGGTCGCCGAGGGCACACCCGAGGACGCGAAGATCTTCCTCGGCAAGCTCGAGCTGGGGCGTCCCTCCTTGGGGACCGCGCTGCCCATCGACCCAGGCAAGCACCTCGTGCGCCTCGAGCTCTCAGGGCGCGCGCCGAGCGAGCTCGAGCTCACGCTCGCCGAGGGCGAGACCAAGAGCGTCGAGCTCAGCCTCGCGCAGCCCACGAGCGAGGAGGCGGCGCCCCCAGCGCGCTCGGTACCGACCAGCGAAGCTCCGCCCAGCGGCGACGGGAGCTCGGGGCTCACACCGCTCGCCCTCGTCGTCGGAGGGGTCGGCGTCGCTGGCCTCGTCGTCGGAGGGGTCACCGGCGCGCTCGTGTTCGCGCAGAAGTCGACGGTCGACGAGAACTGCGTCGGCAACGTGTGCAACCAGGAGGGCCTCGACGCCACCGAGACCGCGAGCACCTTCGGGCTCGTGAGCACGGTGGGCTTCGTCGCGGGTGGAGCGCTCGTCGCGACGGGCGTCGTGCTGCTCCTGGTCGACGGCTCGTCGGATACGCAAGAAGCCGCGAAGAGCTACCAGCTCGCGCCCTACGCCTCCCCGGAGGGCGCGGGCCTGGGCTTCGGCATGCGCTTCTGATCGCGGCGAGCGCGCGGCGCTTCGGGCGCGCGGCGCTGCGGCCTGCTTCAGTCGGGCGCGAGCTTGTCGGCGCAGCAACGGAAGCCGCCGTCGCTCCAGGTCGCCGAGCGAGGTGCGGCGTCGGGTACCGTGCAGCGCGCGCCGTTCAGGTCGTGCATGAAGGAGCCGCCGCGGAAGGCGCAGGTGTCGTCGGCGCCGGTGTAGCCCGTGCACTCGGCCGTCCACTCGTGCACACCGCCGCTGAGGTCGAGCACCTGTGAGAAGGGAGCGTTCACGCCCGCGCAGCTCGGCATCGTGCCGACCACCGTGGTGTCGCCGATGCCCGTCTCGGCGATGTTGCACACGGTGCCGTCGCCGCTGCTGCCGAAGCTGTAGGCCTGCGCGCCCGAGCCCGAGCACACGTACATCCACTCGCTGGTCGCCGGGTTGTCGAAGCCGTCGAAGGGTCCGGTCCCTCCTGCATCGACCGCGCTGCACAGGCGCTTGCCCGCCCACTCGCAGTAGGCGTGGGCGTCGCACCAGTCGACCCACATGACCGGGTGGTCGTCGTGGCCCGCGGGCGCGGGCCAGGTCGAGGGCACGAAGCTCGTGTTGAAGCTGCAGTAGGCCGGGTCGTTCGTGAAGACCTGCGGCTGTAGGCCCACCTCGAGGAACGCGAGGTACTGCGCGTTGCTCACTTCGGTCGAGTCCATGCAAAACGCGCCCAAGTCGACCATCGTGGGGCCAGGCAGGCCCTCGCAGGGCCCGCTGACGGTCCCGCCATCTTGGCCACCACCACCCGCGCCGCCGCTGCCGCTCGTCGAGCTGCTGGTGGTCGTGCTGCCTCCGCCGGTGCCCGTCGTGGTGCTGCTGCTCGTGGGGCCGGCGCTCTGACCACCCTCACCGAGCACGTAGTCATCGTCGAGCCCCGCGAGCGCCGTGCAGCCGAGCGGGAGTGCGAGCGATGCCCAGACGAACAGTGCAGCGCGCAGACGCATGGGCACGATGCTAGCCGACCGCCTGTGCCTGCGCGAGACCCAGCCGGAGGAGCGCGGCGGCCAGGGCCTCGGGCAAGGGGGCCTCGAAGCGCAGCGGCGCGCCGGTCGAGGGGTGCGCGAGCTCGAGCGAAGAAGCATGGAGCACCAATCGATCGAGGCCTGCGCGCTCGCGCAGGTAGCGGTTGTGCTCACCGCGTCCGTACACCGCGTCGCCGATGACCGGGTGCCCGAGGTGCTTCAAGTGCCTGCGCACCTGGTGGAAGCGCCCCGTCTCGGGCAGCACCTCGACCCAGGAGTAGCGCGTCTCGCGCAGCGGGGAGCCCGCGAGCTCGATCGCCGCCAGACGACGCATCCTGCTCCGCGCAGGCACCTTCGGGCCGCCCTCGTGTTTGGGGATGGCGTGGTCGATCTCGGCCTCGTCCGGCGCGAGGCCGCGCACGAGCGCCAGGTAGAGCTTGCGCATCCGCCCCTCGGTGAAGGCCTCGCCGAGCTTGCGCGCCGACTCGGGGTCGCGAGCGAAGACGAGCACGCCGCTCGTGCCACGGTCGAGGCGGTGCACGGTGTGGATCGGGCCGAGGTCGGCCTCGCGCAGGCGCCCGAGCAAGGTCGCGTCGAGCGCGTCGCCGCTCGAGCCTGGGTGGACGACGAGCCCCGAGGGCTTCGCCAGCACGAGCAGCGCGGCGTCGACGTGCAGCGCCTCGAGCCCGACGCGCGAGATCGCGGCGAGCTCCGCCTCGAAGGCGCTCACGCCGGGCCGAGCGTCGAGGCGCCGATGTCGCTGCGGAACTGCGCGCCGTCGAAGCGGATGCGCGCGACGGCCTCGTAGGCCAGGCTGCGCGCGGCGCCGAGCGAGCCTGCGCGCGCGGTCACGGCGAGCACCCGACCGCCGCTCGTGAGCAGCCGCTCGCCGTCGATGCGCGTGCCCGCGTGGTTCACGGACACACCCTCGAGGGCCTCGGCGCCTTCGAGGCCTTCGATGAGGTCACCGGCGCGCGGTGAGCCCGGGTAACCCGCCGCGGCCATCACGACGACGACCGCGTGCTTCGCGGCGTCGAAGCGCACCGACGAGGCCTCGAGCGCGCCGCGCGCGGCGGAGAGCAGCCAGACGCCCACGTCGCCTTCGGCGAGCGCCATGAGCGCCTCGCACTCGGGATCGCCGAAGCGCACGTTGTGCTCGAGCAACATCGGCTCGCCTTCGGGCGTGATCATCAGGCCGGCGAAGAGCGCGCCGCGGAAGGGCGCGCCCTCGGTGGCCATCTGGCGCAGCGTCGGTGCGACGATCTCGCGGTCGATGCGCTCGAGCAGCGCCACGTCGAGATCCGGCGTCGGGCAGATCACGCCCATGCCGCCGGTGTTCGGACCCAGGTCGCCGTCGAGCGCGCGTTTGTGATCGCGCGCGGGCGGCAGGGTGACCCAGCGCGTGCCGTCGCAGATCGCGTGCACGCTCGCCTCGCGGCCCTCGAGGCGGTCTTCCACGATGATCGTCGCGCCGGCCTCGCCGAAGCACCTCGCCTCGAGCATCTCGCGCGCCGCCGCGATCGCCTCCTCGCGCTCGCTCGCGACGACCACGCCTTTGCCCGCGCAGAGCCCGTCGGCCTTGACCACGCAGCGCCCGCCACGCGCGTCGATCGCGCGCACGGCCTCGTCGAGCGAGGTGCAGATCGCGAACCCGGCCGTGGGGATGCCCGCGCGCCTCGCGAGCTCCTTGAGGAAGGCCTTCGACGCCTCGAGGCGAGCGGCCGCGCGGTTCGGCCCGAAGGTCGCGATGCCGGCGGCGACGAGCGCGTCGACGACGCCGTCGGCGAGCGGCTGCTCGGGACCCACGACGACGAGGTCGACCTGCTCGGCGCGCGCGAGCTCGACGATCGCCGCGTGATCGGAGAGCGAGACGGCCCGCCGCGACAGGCGCGCGCCCGCGATGCCGCCGTTGCCTGGGGCGACGAGCACCTCCCGCGAGAGCTCGCCGCGGAGCAGCGCGCGTGCGAGCGCGTGCTCACGCGCGCCCGAGCCCAGGATCAGCACACGGCGCGGCGACTCGGCGTTCACGAGAGCGGCAGCTAGTCGTGCGTGTGCGAGGCGTAAAGCGAGGCGCCCACGCCGAGGCGCGTGCGCACGATGCGCAGCACGTCGAGGTCGGCCGGGGGGAAGTCCTCGTCGACGAGCTCGTGGGCCGTCGCCCAGCGCAGATCGGCGACGTCGAGCGGCTCGGGATCCGGGGAGCTCGGCAGGCGCTTCACCTCGAAGAAGAGCAGGAGCACGTCCTTCGCCGGGTAGGCGTGGAAGCTCACCTCGAGCGGCGCGCCGACGTCGGCGTCGATGCCCACCTCCTCGCGCAGCTCGCGCGCGAGCGCGTCGCGCGGGTCTTCACCGGGATGCACCTTGCCGCCCGGGAACTCCCACGCGCCCGCGAGGTGCGTGCCGGCCTTGCGCTGCGTCAGCAAGACGCGGCCGGCTTCGATCAACACCGCCGCTGCGACGATCACGCTGGGCGCGCGCTCGGTCGGCGCGTCGGTCTTTCCCCCGGGCTCGGCTCGTGACATGGCTCGCGCATGGGCATCACATACCGCGACGCGGGCGTCGACATCGACGCGGGCAACGCCTTGGTCAAGCGCATCGCGCGGCTCGCGAAGCCCACTCGCATCCCCGAGGTGGTGGCCGACATCGGCGGCTTCGCCGGGCTCTGCGCGCTGCCCACGGGCATGAAGGAGCCCTTGCTCGTCAGCGGCACCGACGGCGTCGGCACCAAGCTCAAGGTCGCCTTCGGTACCGGCAAACACGACTCGGTCGGCATCGATCTCGTGGCGATGTGCGTGAACGACGTCGTCACGGTCGGCGCCAGGCCGCTGTTCTTCCTCGACTACTTCGCCTCGGGCAAGCTCGACGTCGACGTCGGAGAGGCGGTGATCGCGGGCATCGCCGAGGGCTGTCTGCGCGCAGGCTGCGCCCTGCTCGGCGGAGAGACGGCCGAGCTCCCCGGCATGTACGCCGACGGCGAGTACGACCTCGCCGGCTTCACCGTAGGTGTCGTCGAGAGGAGCCGCGTGCTCGACGGCAAACGCGCGCGCCCCGGCGACGCGGTGATCGGCGTGGCCTCGAGTGGTTTGCACTCCAACGGTTACTCGCTCGCGCGCCGCGTTCTGCTCGACGAGCTCGGACTGGGCTACGGCGATCTCGTGCCCGGCACCGAGCGCCGCGTCGGCGAGGCCCTGCTCGAGCCCACGCGCATCTACGTGAAGCCTGCGCTCGCGCTCTACGAAGCGCTCGGCGAAGAGCTGCGCGCCCTGTGCCACATCACCGGCGGTGGTCTTCCGGAGAACCTTCCTCGCGTGCTGCCCGAGGCGATCGCGCTCGAGCTCGATCTCGCGAGCTACGAGCGGCCCGCGCTCTTCCGCGCCATCGAGGCCGGCGGACTGGTGAGCGAGCTCGAGATGCGTCGCACCTTCAACCTGGGCGTCGGGCTCGTGGCGGTGGTCGCCGCCGAAGCCGCGCAGCGCACGATCGAGCTCTTCGAGGCGCAGGGTGAGCGCGCGTGGGTGCTCGGGCGCGTCGCGGAGGCGGGAGCTGGCGTGCGCGTGCGCTTCGTGGGCGACCCAGTCGTCTGAGCGCGGGCAGCGGCGCTCGCGGATCGGAGCCGGCCGGCCGGCCGCGCTCAGCCTCGCGGCGCTTCGAACGGGCTCGTATCGACCGGCGGCGCCTCACCGCTCACGAGCGCGGCGATGATCTCGGCCGTGATCGGCGAGAGCAGGATGCCGTTGCGGAAGTGGCCCGTGGCGAGCCAGACGCGCTCGATCGACGAGCGGCCGATGTAAGGCAGGCCGTGCGCGGTGTGCGGGCGGAAGCTCGACCACGCGCGCGAGAAGTCGGCGCGCTCGAGCGCCGGGATCGCGCGCGTCGCGGCCGTGAGCAGATCGCGGATCGCGCCGGCCGTGGTGGCTCGTTCGTAGCCGACGAATTCGAGCGTGCTGCCGACGAGCACGCGCCCGTCGTCGCGTGGGCTGAGGTAGACCGACGAGGCGCTGATCACGCCGCGCGTCACGGGCGCGGGCAGCACGAGCTCGACGATCTGCCCGCGCGCCGGGCGCACCGCGTCGCTCGCGAGCGGCACCCCCCCCACGAGCGTCGACCAGCTCCCGGCCGCGACGACGACGTGCTCGGCCTCGAGCAGCGCTCCGCCCTCGAGCTCGACGCCGCGCGCGCGACCCTCGGCCGCCGCGACGCGCTTCACGTAGGTGCCGCTCTGGAAGCGCACGCCGGCGCGCTCGGCCGCGACGCGCAGCGCGCGCAAGAGGCGCGGCGGATCGATGCGGCCGTCGCGCGGGAAGTGCAGCCCCGCGACGACGCCCTCTCCGAGCGAGGGCTCCTTCGCGAGCGCGTCGCGCGCGTCGAGCAGCTCGGCCTCGAAGCCCTCGGCGCGCTGCCACGCTGCCGTGCGGGCGAGCTCGTCGGCGCCGCGTTCGTCGTGCGCGACCTGCAGGATGCCGCAGGCTCTGTGCTCGACGTCGATGCCCGTCGCGTCGCGCAGCTCCTCGGCCCAGCGCCCGAAACGCTCACGGCTCGCGATCGAGAGGCTCGCGAAGGGCCCTGGCGCGTGCGACTCGGCTTGAGCGCCGAGCATGCCCGCGGCCGCGCTCGAGGCCTCTGCGCCCGGCACGCTTCGCTCGAGCACGACGACCCGCGCGCCTCGTCGCGCGAGGGCGTAGGCGCTCGCGCAGCCCATCACGCCTCCGCCGACGACGATCACGTCGGCGCCCGGCTCTCGCGTCGGGCTCGGCATCACGGCTCGTCGAGGAACTCGTCGTGCTCGGAGCCCGAGATGAAGAGCGTGCAGCCGCTCGTCGTGCCGATCGCGTCTTGCTCGGTGTCGATCTCGGCGCGGCAGTACTCACCGGCGCGGATCTCGGTCGTACCGATCATCGCCACACCCGAGACGACGAGCAGCTCCTCGCTCGCCGCGTGACGGCGGCGCGGCAGGACCGCGCCGGGCGCGAGGCGCACGAGTGAGGTGCACATGCCCGAGCGCGGCTCGCGGAAGAGCACTTTCACCGTGATGCCTGCGATCACCGCGTGCGGCTGCCAGAGCGCAGAGTCCGGGTGCACGAGCACCACGCCGGGCGAGAGGATCGTGCGCGCGGTTCGATCCGCGGCGGGCGCGGCGGGGCGAGCGCCAGGCGTCGCGCGCGGAGGCACGGGCGACTCGAACGCGCGCGTGGGAGAGCTCGGGCGCCTGGCCTGCGACGCGACGGGTGGCGGCGTGGGGCTGAAGAGCGCCTGCGTCGGGTGCGCCGAGCGACGCTTGCCGTCGGCCACCGGTGGCGCCGCGGGGGTGAAGAGCGCTTGGGTCGGCGAAGCCGAGCGACGCCCGCCGCTGGAGCTCGAGGCGGAGGGGGGGACGGGGGTGAAGAAGGCCTGCGTGGGTGAGCTCGAGCGTTTGCCAGAGAGCGACCCCGGCTGCGACTGCGCCGCGATACGCGGGCTCGACACCGAGGTGCTGAGACCTTCGATCGGAGTGCTCGAGCGCGCTCCTGGCGTCATCGTGGCTTGCGCATGCGCTGCGCCGCGCGCCGATGACGGCGGCTCGTCGAGGGCCGCGCCGAGCGGGTTCGTGTGCCGGCGTGGGCTCGGGTTGCCGAGCACGGCCGGGATGGCCTCGTCGTTCGATCGGTCGTCGCGCTCGACGCTCTCCCCGGGGCGAGCCGTCGAGGGCATCTCGCTCGCGGGGCCGGGGCGCGTCTTCTCGCCGAGGATCTCGTCCACGAGGCTCTGGACCTGCGCCTTCGCGTCCGAGCCCATCATCAGGGTCTCGCGCCGGAACGCCTCCGCTGCGCTCGCGCCCGAGGAGGGGGGCGCGATCGAGCCGAGGCGCGCCGCGCCCGTGGCTGGCTTGAGCGGCTCGGGCTCGACCGAGGGGGTCTCGTCGCTCGGCGGAGGCGGCGAGATCGTCGGCACCGACGAGGGGCGCTCGGCGCGCGCCTCCAAGGCCTCGGGGATGCCCGAGATGGTCGGCCCTCGGTGCGGCGTCGGCCGGCGGGTCTCGTGCTCCGCGCCGAGGGCGTCGGTCGGCGTCGCCCGCGCGGGTGGTTGGCTCGGCGGCTGTTTGCCCGTGAGCCCGAAGGCCTCGGGGATGCCGGCGATCGTCGGGCCGCGGTGGGGCGAGACGCGGCGCGAGGAGCGCGGCGGCTCGAGCGAGTCCGGTGGCACCGAGTCGGGCTCGAGCTCGACGGGCGAGCGCGGGGTCGGCCCCGGATCGGCGAAGGAGTCGTAGCCCATGCGGGTCGCCGCGGGGCTGCTCTTCGGGGCGCCTCTGCGTGCGCGCGCTTCGAGCGGCGGCAGCTCCTCGAAGCCGGCGCGGGGCGGAGGCTTCTTCGATCGATCCTGGGTGCTCGGCGTGGGCCCAGGCTCGCTCTCCTGGGTGGTCGGCTCCGGCTTCGGACCCCCGGCCTTCGACACGAGGTCCATGACGCGCGAGAGCATCTCGCGACGTGCATCGGGCGGGGGCGGGATCGCGGCCCAGCGCGTCGTCACGTTCCTCAAGCGGCGCGCCTCGATGAGCGCTGCGCGCGCCTCGGGGCCACCGCGCGCCGACAACCTCGTGATGAGGTCGTCGAGCACCTTCTCCACTTGCATCCCCCCGGACCCGTGCGTGCTCATGCGCGTGGCTCTGCCCCCTCCACCAACGTCCCACCTGCGCCTCGCCCCGCGCTCCCGTGGTCGTCTCGCACCTTCGCGAGGACGCGCCCCACGCTCAGCACGTTCCACGCGGCGAAGGCACCGAACAGCACGCTCAGCAACAGCGCCCACCGCGAGGCGCGCGGGGAGCTGCCGTCGACGAGCAGCCAAGCGCCCTCGGGTACGTCGACCCCCGTGCGCTCCTTCACGCCGCTCACGAGCTTCGCGTGACGCAGCCCGGCTCGCTCGATCGGCACCAACCTCCCGGCGAAGCTGCTCGGCGGGATGAAGCGTGGCCCCTCGAAGCCCTCGGGCACACGGATCTCCACCCACACGCTCGAGGCGCCGGCGAGCGGCGCGAGGCGGAAGGAGTCTCCTTCGGCCGCGCGTGTGTACTTGATCGCGCCCTGGCTACCCAGGAGCCCAGAGGCTTGCACGTAGCGGTTCGCGAGCGACGGATCGAGCGGCTTGCTCGACAGATCGCCGAGCTCGACCGGCTGCCCCTCCGAGAGCGCGTACGCCGCTTCGCTGCGCAGCGACCACGCGAGCGCGGCCGCCGCGAGCGCCGTGACCAGCATCAGCACGATCGTGAGCGTGCGTTCGCGCTTCGGAGGCGCAGGTAGAGCGAGGAGCTCCGGATCGGGCTCCGACGCACTCCACACCCCCGCCACGCTCGAGCGATCCACCGACACCTGCGGACAGCATAGCGCAGGAGCGGCCCCGCCCGTCCCTCCGACCGCAGTCCGGGCTACGGATGCTCAGTGAGCTGCCTCGCCGTTGATGGAGTGGCAAGAGCTTGCGGGCCCCGGCCGCGCTCACTAGCCTGAGGCCCCATGGCGTCCGGCTCGGCCAAACCGTTGATCTGCGCGGCCTGCGGTTTCAAGAACGCAGCAAACGCGTCGCGCTGTTCGTCGTGCGGAGCCTCGATCGACGCGGCCTCGCCCAAATCGCGGCAGGATCCGCGCGCTCGTCAGCTCCACCAGCAAGGCTTCAACATGCTGTGGTGCGGCATCGCGATCGCCGTGCTCGGCGTGCTCACCGCGGCGCTCATCGTCGGGCTTCCGCTGGTGATCTCCGCTCTCGACTTCGAGGGCTCGAACGGCATGCTGCTGTCGATCCCGGTGTGGTTCCTCGGCGGCTTGCTCGTGGGCATGATCTCCCCCGGGCGCACCTTCGTGGAGCCGGTCGTCGCGTCCGTCTTCGTCGTGATCCCGACGGTGGCGTACCTCGTCTCCTCGCAGACGGTGCGCACGATGCCGCTCTTCATGTACGTGATCATGGGCGCCATCGGCGTCATGTTCACGCTCGTGGGCTCGTACCTGGGTGAGCGCATCCAGATGGGCCCGCCGCCGAAGACGGCGGAGTGACCCTCGACTGCCGCGCTCGCGCCCAGCAGCGCTCGCCGGTGCTCGAGCGGCGTTGCGCTTCACTCGTACTCTCTCTCTCGCTGCTGGGTTCCGCTTGCGGCCCGAGCGACCGACGTACCGAGCGCGACCGCGTGCTCTCGTCGATCGACGAGCTGCGCGCCTCCTCCGCGGCCGACACCTCGCGCCGCGCCGAGCTCGTGCGAGGGCTGCGAGCGCAGACCACCGAGACACCGCTCGCCGCTCGTGCCCGCGACAGCTGCGCGCGCGCATACGACCTGCTCAACGAGGCGAACCTGCTCGAGGCCGCGCTGCGAGAGCAGGTCGGCTCCGGCGAAAAGCTCGACCCGGTAGGGCTCGCCGCGAGGTTCCGCCGCGCCGAGGAGGCCCTCGGCCAGAGCCGCGGCGAGATGGAGCTCTGCGAGCGGGCCTCGACCGAGCTGCGCCTGCGCAAGTAGCCGCCTCTCGGGCGATCCGGCCTCTCCGCGCGGGCGCGGGGCCGTGCTAAGCCTCCGCACCGTATGTTCGACACGATCACGCGCGGCTTCCGCCAGGCCAAGAACCGTCTCGCCGGCCTCACCGAGCTGACGGAACAGAACGTCGACGCCGCGCTCCGCGAGGTGCGGCTGAGCCTGCTCGAGGCCGACGTCGAGATCGGCGTGGTGAAGGCCTTCCTCGCCAAGGTGAAGGAGAAGGCCGTCGGCCAGACGGTGCAGAACCGCGTGAAGGTCGAGGGGCAGACGCAGGCCGTCTCGGCGAGCGACATCTTCGTCAAGATCTGCCACGACGAGCTCATCGATCTGATGAAGCACGAGGGCGATGCCGTCGTGTTCGCGGAGAGCGGCGCGACCGGCATCATGATGGTCGGTCTGCAGGGCTCCGGAAAGACGACGAGCACCGCGAAGCTCGCGCGCTACCTCGAGAAGCAGGGCAAGAAGCCCATGCTCGTGGCGGCCGACATGCAGCGCCCCGCCGCGGTCGAGCAGCTCAAGGTGCTCGGCCAGCAGATCAAGATGCCGGTCTTCAACCTGCCCGGCAAATCCCCCGTCGAGATCTGCGCGGCCGCGCCGGAAGAGGCGAAGAAGCTCGGTCGCGACGTCATCATCTACGACACCGCCGGCCGCCTCGCGATCGACGAGGAGCTCATGCAGGAGCTCGCCGACATCAAGGCGCGCACCAAGCCGCAGAACGTCTACCTCGTGGTCGACGCCATGATCGGCCAAGACGCCGTGAAGACGGCGCGCTCCTTCCACGAGCGCCTCTCGCTGAGCGGCGTCGTGCTCACGAAGCTCGACGGCGACGCACGCGGCGGCGCGGCGCTCAGCATCCGCGAGGTCACGGGCGCGCCGGTGCTCTTCACGGGCCTCGGCGAGACGACCGACAAGTTCGAGGAGTTCCGCCCCGACGGCATGGCCGGCCGCATCCTCGGCATGGGCGACGTCATCGGCCTCATGCAGGACTTCCAGTCGGTCGTCGACGAGAAGAAGGCCGAGCGCGACGCCGAGCGCATGCTCACCGGCGAGTTCACGCTCGAAGACTTCCTCGAGCACGTGAAGATGATCCAGAAGATGGGCTCCTTGAAGGAGCTCGTCGACAAGCTCCCGCTCGGCGGCTTCTTCCCCGGTGGCATGCCGCAGGACGTGAACCTCGACGACAAGGAGCTCGTGCGCATCGAGGCGATGATCCACTCGATGACGGCCTTCGAGCGCAAGGACCCCTACGCGCTGATCCGCGAGCCGGGCCGCGTGGTCCGCATCGCGAAGGGCTCGGGCACCAAACCCGAGCAGGTCAACGAGCTGGTGCAGAAGTTCGTCTTCATGCGCCAGATGATGGGCGCGCTCGGCCAGAACATGGGCGTCATGGGGAAGATCCCCGGGCTCAAGCAGATGGCCATGGCGCGCAACGCCCGCAAGATGATGCAGGGTGGCGGCTTCCCGAGCATGCCCGGCATGGGCGGCGGCATGCCCGGCATGCCCGGCATGCCCGGCATGGGCGGCTTCCCCGGCATGCCCGGCATGGGTGGTTTCCCCGGCATGCCCGGCATGGGTGGCTTCCCCGGCATGCCCGGCATGGATGGCGGCGGCGAATCGCTCACCAAGATGAAGACGCTCTCGCAGGCCGAGAAGAACGCCAAGAAGGCCGCGCGCAAGCGCGAGCGCGACGCACGCAAGAAGAGCCGGCGCTGAGGCCGAGGGCCGTGACGCGCGCGGCTCGAGCGAGCGCGCTGCTCCTCGTCGCCGCCCTGGGGGGTGCGTGCTCGCGAGAGCGGCCCGCGCCCGGTGCCAGCGCGGCGGCGAGCGCCTCGTCGAGCCCGGCGCGCCCGCCCGCGAGGCGCACGCCGCCTTCGCTCGACGTACCGGAGATCGCAGGCGCCGAGCTGCGCTTCGACGGTGTGCTCGACGAAGCCGCGTGGTCGCGCGCAGCGAGGACAGGCGCCTTCGTGCACGCGGGCGACGGCAGCGACGCTTCGGGCCTGCCGGTGGGCGGGAGCGCGCGCCTCTTCTGGGACGAGGCGCACCTCTACGTCGCCTTCGAGGTCCGTGACTCCACGCTGCGCGGTGGATTCCCCGAGGAAGCGATCGATCCGCATCTCTGGGAGCGCGACACGGTCGAGCTCATGATCGACCCCGACGGCGACGGCGACGGGCGCGACTACTACGAGCTGCAGATCGGGCCGCAGGGCCTCGTCTTCGACTCGCGCTTCGACGACTACAACCGCCCGCGTGGTGGGCCGAGCGGGCCCTTCGGCCACCAGGGCTGGTCGTCGAAGGTCGAGCGCGGCGTGAAGCTCGCCGGCACGCTCGACGACGACTCCGACGTGGACGAGGGCTACGTCGTCGAGGCGCGCATCCCTTGGTCGGCCTTCGACAAGGCGCGGCACAGCCCGCCGCGCGCCGGTGATACTTGGCGCATCAACCTCTACGCGATGCAGGACAACGGCGGCGTCGCGTGGTCGCCGATCCTCGGTGAGGGCAACTTCCACCGGGCCTCGCGCTTCGGTCGCGTGCGCTTCGTCTCCGGCGCACGCTGAGCCGCTCGCGCCTGCCGGGCGCGCTCGCTCTGCTTGCAGCGCGCTCCTGGAGGGCGCAGCGTCGCACGCGATGGAACGCATCCGCCTCGGCCTCGAGTGGTTCACGAACCCCGACCACGTGCCCTTCTTCGTCGCGAAGGAGAAGGGCTGGCTCGCCGAGGCGGGCATCGAGCTCGAGCTCGTCGAGCCGAAGGAGCACATGGACGCGGTCACCGAGATCCGCGAGGGGCGCATGGACGTCGCGGTCACCGAGCCCATCCACCTCGTCGCCGATCGCGCGGCGGGCGCGAGCGTCGTCGGCTTCGCGCGCTTCCTGCACACGAACGGCGGCGTCATGTACCGCGAGGGGCGCGGCATCGAGCGCCCGCGCGACATGGCCGGCAAACGCCTCCAGTACCCGGGCGCACCCGGCCCGGGCGGCCCCGCGATCGTGCGCACGATGATCGAGGCCGACGGCGGCGCGAAGGGCGCCGAGCTCGTGCCGGTGAACAACGGCTTCATGCACACCGACGCCCTGCTCGACGACAAGGCCGAGCTCGCGACGCTGGTCTTCTACAACTTCGAGGTCGTCGAGGCGCGCCACCGAGGGGCCGACGTGGGCTTCTTCGCGCTGAAGGACTGGGGCGTGCCCGACTTCTGCCAGCTCATCCTCATCACCTCGACCGAGGCCTTCGAAGCGAAGCGTGGGCTCCTGGCGAAGCTCTGTAGGGTCGTGCAGAGAGGCATCGACTTCATCAAGCAGCGGCCCGAAGAGGCGCGCGCCATCTACGAGCGAGCCACCGGCCAGGCCTCGAGCGAGGGCCTGGGCCGCGCGATCTTCGAGGCCACGGTCCCTTGCTTCACCTACGATTTCGCGATGTCGAGCGACTACTACGCGGCGCTCGAGCGCTGGATGCTCGCCACGGGCCAGATCGCCGCGCTGCCCGAGCGCGGCTACTGGTCCAACGAGCTCGCGCTGGGCTGAGGGCGCGCGCCGGCCGGCGCGCGCTGGGCTGAGAGCGCGCGCCTGCGGGCCGCTCAGCCCACGGCGATGCCGATCTGCTTGCGCAGCTGGGAGGCGCGATCGCCGACGAAGAACACGACGAGATCGTCGAGGTGCGCCTCGAGCTCGTGATCGTTCGTCAGGCGCAGCGCGCGCTCCGCCGAGGCCAGGTCGTTGGCCAGCAAGAGGCCGGCGCGGTTCGCCGTCATGTCGGCCGCCGCCGCCCAGCGCTGCAGGTTGGTGCGGCCGCCCTCCTCCACGAAACGCAGGAAATGGCCGCGCAGGCGATCCTTGTGGGCCGGCTCGAGCAAGGGCTCGATGGCCTTCGCGATCGGCAGCGCGCGCTGCTTCACCGCCGCTGCGAGCGGGAGCTGCGGCTGACCGATCGTGAGCGCGGCGAGGAAGATGTCCTCGAGGTCCGGGATGCTCGGGAAGAGCAGGCGGAGGAAGTGATCCTCGCGGTAGCTCGCCAGGTGCTTGCCAGCGAAGAAGGCGAGCTCGAGCGGGCTGCGGCCCGAGAGCACGCGTTTGCCGAGGCGCGACGCGGGCGGGATGCCCGGCACCATCTCGGCGCTGCCGTCCCACGAGGGGTCGGCGTAGAGCGGCGGCGGGTTCATGCCGAGGATCGACGCCGCCCAGCCGAAGCAGCGCGCGGCCTGCACGGTGCTCGTCTTCGGGTCGAGGCGCCGCTCGGCGTCGAGCTTGGGGAGCGCGTTCTGGTGCCTGAGCGCCGAGACGCGCCCGAGCAGGACGGGGCTCGTGACCACGGCGAAGATCTCACCGGTGAGCAGCTCCTCGTCGGGGTGGAAGAGCTGGCGCTTCCACGCGTCGACGCCGAGCGAGCTCGCTGGTCGCACGAGCCCACCCGGGTCGTGCGCCTCGAGCAGCGCGCGCTCCTCGTCGCTCGCCTGGCCGAGCCAAGAGAGCACGTTGGCCGCTCGCCAAGCGCGATCGACGTCGGCCTCGCGCGTCGCGCGGAAGAGCGCGTGCAGGTGCTCCGCGTTGCGTGGGTCGTGGCGCAGGCGGCGGTAGATGTCCTCCGGGTCGTCGGTGCTCGGCGCGGCCGCGCCCGCGAGATCCGAGAAGTCGACCTCGACGGCGATGTGCGAGCGCGCCTCGTCGAGCTCGGCCTCGAGCTCCCGCACGCGCGCCTCGAGCTGCGCGATCTGCCGGCGCAGCGCCTTCACGTGCGGGTCGGACTCGAGCTGGTGCGGGCGCAGGCTCGTGGCGGGCGCGTCGTCGCGCGCGGGCTCGCGCACGGGCGCCTGGTGGCGCGCGGCCCAGGCGGCGGCGAGCGCCTCTTCGAGCGCGGCGACGCGCTGGCGATCCAGGCCGAGCGAGCTCGCCGCACGATCGAGGCGCTCGCGCTCCTCCTCGGTGATCACACCGTCTTCGAGCGCCTCCGCGAAGAGCTCCTCGTACTGGGCCTCGAACTTGCCGAGCCGGACGTTGCCGGTGATCTCTCCTTGCTCGAACTGCCCGCCGACCGTGAACAGACTCTCTTCCGTCGTCATCGCGCCCTCGGTTCGCTCGTTCCTCGCGGTGTACGCCGGGCGCGCCTGCGGCCGGCCACGAGCGCCACGGTAGCGGAGGCGCTTCGGCGAGGTCGAGGGTCAGCGCTCCCTCGAGGGGTGTGCCGAGCCGCCGCGAAGTTCGCCCCCTCCGGAGCCGGGTGGTACATGTAGGTGCGCGATCGGGGGTCGCTGTAGCTCATGCGCCTTGGCATCGATTTCGGAACCACTCGCACCGTCGTCGCGGTCCACGACCGAGGAAACTACCCGGTCGTCGCCTTCTCGCGCGCCGATGGCGATCTCGTCGACCACTTCCCGACGGTGAGCGCCGAGCTCGAGGGGCAGCTCGTGCACGGGCTCGAGGCCGAGGAGGCCGAGCGTGAGGGCGCGCCTTCGCTGCGCTCGTGGAAGCGGCTGCTCGGCATGCTGCGCCAGGAGGAGCCGATCCGGATCGGCGCGCTGAGCCTGAAGCCCATCGAGCTGGTGACGAGCTTCCTCGTCGCGCTGCGGCGCGCGCTGTTCGAGCGCTCCAACGTGGCCTCGCTGCTCACCGAGCCGCTCGAGTGCGTCGTGAGCGTGCCGGCGAACGCGCACTCGACCCAGCGCTTCGTCACGCTCGACGGCTTCCGCCGCGCGGGCTTCGAGGTGATCGCCGTCATCAACGAGCCGAGCGCCGCAGGCATCGAGTACGCGCACCGCCACGCCTCGACGCTCAACTCGAAGCGCGAGCACGTGATCGTCTACGATCTCGGCGGAGGCACCTTCGACGCCGCGCTCGTGCACGTCGCGGGCAGCGCGCACGACGTCGTGCTCACCGGCGGCGTCTCGCAGCTCGGCGGCGACGACTTCGACGCGCAGCTCTGCGCGATGGCGCTCGAGCGCGCGGGCAAGGCCTTCCCCGACGATCCGCAGCGGCGCAGCGATCTGTTGAGAGAGTGCCGCGCCGCGAAGGAGTCGATCCACGCGAACAGCAAGCGCGTCGTGCTCGACCTCGCGGGCCTCGGCGACGACGCACCCGAGGAGCCGGTCGTGCTCCAGGTGAACGACTTCTACGAGCGCACGAGGCCGCTCGTGCTCGCGACGCTCGACGCGCTCGAGCCCATCGTCTCGGTGCTGCGCGAAGAGGAGGGCGGCGACCTCGCCGGCATCTACATGGTCGGCGGCGCCACGGGCCTGCCCGTCGTGCCGCGTGTCGTGCGCGAGCGCTTCGGCCGCCGCGTGCACCGCTCACCCCAGCCGGCCGCGGCGACGGCGATCGGCTGTGCGATCGCGGCGGCCTCGGGCGAGAGCTCGCCGCTCCTGCTCTCGGAGCGCTTCACGCGCCACTTCGGTGTCTTCCGCGAGGCCGACGTCGGACAGCGCAGCGTCTTCGACGGCATCTTCGAGCTCGGCACGCCGATGCCGCAGCAGGGCGCCGAGCCGGTCGTCGTCACGCGGCGCTACCGCGCGATGCACAACGTCGGGCACTTCCGCTTCGTGGAGTCGGCGCTGCTCGACGCGCGCGGCGACCCCTCGGGTGACATCACGCCGCACGCCGAGATCCTCGTCGCCTTCGACCCCTCGCTCGAGCCGGGCTCGCTCTCGGGTGTGCCCATCGAGCGCCTGCCGGGTGAGGGCCCGATGGTCGAGGAGCGATACGAGGTCGACGCGGCGGGCGTCATCGCGGTGACCATCACCGACCTCGACGCCCATCGCAGCGCGCGATTCGTGCTCTGACCGCGCCCCGCGCGCACGCGACGCTCAGCTGGCCTGGGCCTCGGCCTTCGCCTCGACCGCGCTCGGCCGACGCCGACGCCACCACGTGAGCCAGCCCACGAGCTTCTCGGTCTCGTCGTCGTCGAGGAAGGCGATGTAGCTCAGGATCATCGTGGCCGAGAAGATCGGGATGACCATGGAGAGGTCGATGCCCACGTGGAACGCGACGCCGGAGGCGATGAGCCAGGGCCGGTAGCGCCGCCACCAGATCGCCAGGGGGAAGGCGAGCTCGAAGAGCAGCGTGCCGTAGGCGAGCGCCCACAGGAGCGGCCTCGAGTCGATGTACGTCGGGAACTCGGCGAACACGGGCGAGGCGAGCACCTCACGCAGCGCCATGCCCTTGTACCAGCGCTCGTTGGGGATCTTCGAGACGAAGGCCGCAGCGTAGACGTAGGCGATCTGGAGCTGCACGAGGCGGTTGCCCCACAGCACGGACGGCTCACGCGGGCCGAGCCCGCGCCGCCCACGCCACCAGGCCTCGAGCGAGTAGCGGTGGCCGAGCGGCATGAGCGTCGCGAGCGCGGCGAGGATCATGAAGAGCCGGTCGCCGCTGTTCAGGATGTACGGGTTGCGGAACTGCAGCGAGAGGTGCACGAAGGCGAGCAAGAGGCTCGCCGCGCGGGGGAAGACGCCGAGCAGGAACGCGACCGAGGCGACGCTGATCGCGACGCCGTGCGCCACGAGCACGAGCTCGCTCTGGGGCGCCCACGCGAAGGGGCTCATCCAGATGTAGGCGTCGTTGGCGACGATGCGGAAGGGCACGAGGCCGTCGTCGCCCCAATACCGATGGAGGTTGAGCCAGACGCCCACGCACTGCCAGCAGGCGAGCAGGCCGAAGCCGAGGCGGAAGAGGCCGGCGGTCGCGCCGTTCGAGGGTGCGGCGAAGAACTCGAGCAAGCTGCGCTCGACGCGCTCGGCGCGGCTCACAGGTCGCCTCCTTCACCGGGGACGGGTCTGGACTCGGGCTGTCGCTGCTGGCCCTTGAAGCGCTCCATGAACGCGGGGCGCTTGGGGTTCAGGGGCAAGGGATCACGGCAGCTGCGCGTGAGCAGCGTGAGCTCGGTCGGCTTGCGGGTGACGTTGTTCTCGTCGTCGCGCAGCTCGTGCACGAGCCCGACCGCGCGCACGCGCAGCACCTGCGGCCCAGGCTGCGCGCGAGCTTGTCGGCAGTGGTAGTCGAGGAAGGCGTGGCCGAGCTGCGCGCGGTCGCCGGGCTCACCGAGCTTGCCCTGGATCTTCCGGATCCGGACGTCGCGGATGCGCTCGAAGGCGTCGCGGTCGCCCGCGCGCGTCGTCGAGAGCACCTTCTTCGAGCCGTCTCCCAGCGTCGCCTCGATCACCACGTGGTTGACCGTGGGTGGGCGCGCGAACATGCCCCAGCTGTTCGTCATGCGCAGGCCGTCCGCGTAGAAGCCCACGAGCGGCTTCAAGGCGCGCCGCACCCCGGACACGGAGCCTCCCACGAGCATGGCGACGAGGTGGTAGAGCGTGAACGCCATCGCGAGCACGCGGAGCCACCTGTCGCGGCCGTGCAGCTCCCGCAGGAGCTTCGGGCCGGGCGCGTTCGGCTGCGCGGCGAGCGCTGGGTCGACCGCGGGCTCCTGCGCGAGCACGCTCGTCGACCCGGCCTTCGGCTCCACCGTGTCGACCGACTCCGCTGCGCTGATCGGCGCCGTCGTCGGCGAGCCCGGCGACGACCCCTCTGCCTCCGAGCCGAGCTCGCTGCGCGCGTCGTCCTCTCGCACGGCGGCGCTCTACCATGGGCCACGCACACGCCCAAGGCGCACGGGCCGCAATGTTCGCGCGATCCATGATAGGAACAGACCGAGCTGGGCCCCTCGGTGACCGAAGGTCATGGGCGGACAGCAGGCAAGCGCATGGCTTTCGTCATCTACCCGGGTGATCGTGTCGCCGGCCGCTACCACCTCCTCGAGGAGATCGGTCGTGGCGGGCACGGCACGGTCTACCGCGCGCTCGACGAGCAGCTGAACATACCCGTCGCCGTGAAGGTCTTGAACGGCGAGGTCGCCGACCAAGACCAATACGTGCTCCGGCTCTGGCGCGAAGCGCAGTCGCTCGCCGCGCTGTGGGGCTCGAGCGTCGTGCGCGTGCACGAGTTCGACACCGACCCACGCGGCTTCGTCTACCTGGTCATGGAGCTGCTCCACGGCGAGCCGCTCGACGTGCACCTCATGGAGCTCGAGAGCTTCGGCGATCGCATGAGCCCGGCCTCGGTGATCGCCACGCTCGAGCCCGTCGCGCACGCGCTCGCCACGGCGCACAGCAAGGGCATCATCCACCGCGACCTGAAGCCCGCGAACGTCTTCATCATCGATCCGCACTTCGGCGGCGGCACGCGCCTCATGGACTTCGGCCTCGCGAAGACGGCCGACTTCGAGGAGATCACCGACGCCGGCATGATCGCCGGCTCACCGAGCTACATCGCGCCGGAGATCTGGAACAGCGGCGCCTTCGATCACCGCGCCGATCAGTACTCCTTCGCCGCGGTCGTCTTCCGCGCGCTCGCTGGCAACCCGCCCTTCGTGGCGCACTCCACGCTGCAGCTCTACGAGCTCGCGACGAAGGCGCCTCGACCGAAGCTCACGCACTACCGGCCGGAGCTCGCGCCCGCGGTCGACGCCTGGGTCGCGCGCGCGCTCGCCATCGACGCGGCGGGTCGGCACGCCGACATGCGTGATCTGTGGGGCGAGTTCGTCACGGCGCTCACGCAGAGCGAGACGCCGAGCTTGCGGCGCTACAAGGCGCGCGCGCACTCCTGGTCCTGAGCGCGGCGCGCACCGACGACTACTTCTTCTTCGCGGGCGCGGCCTTCTTCGCAGGCGCGGCCTTCTTGGCAGGCGCGGCCTTCTTGGCAGGCGCGGCCTTCTTGGCAGGCGCGGCCTCGCCGGTGATCGCCGCGAGCACGGCCTCCACGTGGCCGGCCACCTTCACGCCAGGCCAGGCTCGCTCGATGCGGCCATCGGCGCCGACGAGGAAGGTGCTCCGGATCGTGCCGAGCACCTTCTTGCCGTACATCGTCTTCTCGCCGTAGGCGCCGTAGGCCTCGTGCACCTTCAGATCGGCGTCGCTGAGCAGCGTGATGCCCAGCGCGTGATTGTCGCGGAAGCGGCAATGCGCGGCGATCGAGTCCTTGGAGACGCCGAGCACCGTGACCCCGAGCGCGTCGAAGCGCTTCTTCGCCGCGGTGAACTCGATCGCCTCCACGGTGCAGCCAGGCGTGTCGTCCTTCGGGTAGAAGTACACGACCACGCGCCGACCCCGCAGCGAGGCGAGGGACACACGGCCGCCGTCGTCGGAGGGCAGGTCGAAATCGGGGGCTCGATCACCTTCGCGCAGCATCGCGCGAGCGTACCAGGCAACTCGGCGTGCGTCTGGCGCGCACCGAGAGGGTGGCGGGCACGGAGAGGATGCGGCAGCATCGCCCGACCATGGCACCCCCGCGGCCCGGGCCGCGCGCACGACGCCCCTTCGGTTTCACCGGGATCGCCCTCCTCGCGGGCGCGCTCTCGCTGGGCGCGGCGTCGGTCGGCTGCACCCAGCCGGCGGCGAGGCCGACCGAGCGCGCGCCCGACGCCGCGAACGAGCTGCTCGAGGCCTTCCGCGCCGAGCAGCAGCGCCCCGACGATCCTCGCGCCTACCTCGCGCTCGTCGACCGCGCCGTCGGCCGGCCCGACACACCGGGCTCGCTCGCGCTCGCGCTCGCTTCGATCGACGCGCTCGTCGGCACCGGGCCGAGCAAACCCTGGCGCCTGAGCTCGCCCATCGCGATGCGCTCACGCGAGGCCTACCAGCGCACCGTGCTCAGGCTGCGCGAGGCCTGGGAGGCGCTCGAAGGGTCGAGCGCCGAGCTCGCGCCGCTCCTTCGCATCGAGCTCGCGCGCGCGCTGCACCTGCTCGCGATGCACGGCGGCGAGGCGCGCGGCGCCGGCACGTGGATCGAGCGCCGAGGCTGCGTGCCGGCCGCGACCGTGGTGGGGCCGCTCGACCGCACGCCGCTCGCCTCGCTCGCCGAGCCGCCCAAGCTCGCGAGCGAAGGCGAGCTCGGCTTCGATCCCAGCTGGGGCGCGGGCCCCTTCGCGCGCGCCACGCTCGCCTCCGTGCACACCGACGCCTGCGAGGTCCCGCTGCGTCGCGCGTCGCGCTACTCGGGCACGCGCGAGGTCGTCGTCGACGTCGAGGTGCCGACCGAGCAGCGCGTCTCGCTGCGCGTCGTGAGCCAGGCCGCGATGGTCGCGTACCTCGGCGGCGTGAAGCTCGTCGAGCGCGGTGTGGAGCTCGGCGCCCAGCCCGCAGCGTCGCGCGCCGTCGCGACCATGCCCGCCGGCATCACGCGCCTCGTCGTGAAGGTGGCCGATCGCGGAGACGCGGGTGGGCTCGAGATCGATCTGCTCGGCGAAGACGGCCTCCCGCTGCGCACGCGCGCGCCGGGCGCGAGCGACACGGCCCAGGCGAAGCCTTCTGCGCATCGCCACGTCGAGCTCGGGCTCGTCGGTGACTCGAGCGACGCGACGCTCGTGCTCGCCGCCTCCGCCTTGCTCGCCGACGGCCGGCCGCGCGCGGCCGAGCACCTGCTCGAGGCCGCGCTCTCTGCGCGACGCGAGGGGCGCGACGCGGCCGTGCACCTGCTCTACATCCGCGCGATCGAGGCGGCCGACGACATGGGCGGCTCGCGCAGGCTCGAGCGCATCCAAGGCGCCGCCCTGGCCGCGCGCAGCGAGCTCGCGAGCTCGTGGGAGCTGCGCATCGTCGAGGCCGAGCTGGCGCAGCGCAAGCAAGGCTACGGCGAGGGCAGCTTCGCCGCGCTCGAGAAGCTCGGCGTCGCGTCGATGGACGCCGATCTGGCCCCGCTCTCGACGCTGGAGCTCGCCGCCGTGGCCGAGCTCGCGCACCAGGTCGGCCTCGTCGAGCTCGCGGAGCGTGCTTACGGCACGCTCGAGGCGCGCGCGGTCGGCGCGCCCATGCTGGCGCCCCTCGACGCCTCGCTGCACGCGCGCGTGGGTCGTGAAGCCGTGCGCGCCGCCTGCGACTCGGGCCTGCCGCGCGACACGCCGCGCTGCGCGATCGCGAAGATGCAGCTCGGCGACAGGCGCGGCGCGCTGCTCGAGGTCGAGCGGCTGCGTGGTTTGAGGCGCGCGCCCAGCTCGCTCTCGGGGCTCGAGCTCAGCCTGCGCATCGCTCAGGGCGACGACGAAGGCGCGCTCGCCACGTACCACGCGATGCTGCCCGCCGAGCGCTCCCTGCTGTCGATCCTGCCCGTGCTCGCGCGCACCGGCGACCGCGCCGCGGCGCGGGCCCACGCGCTGCGCGAGGCCGCCGTCGCTCCGGACGGTCCCGTCGCGCTCTCGAGGCTCGCGGCTTCGCTCGGCGAGGCCTCCACCTCGGCCGTCGACTTCGAGCGGCGCGGGCGTGAGCTCGTCGCCGCCGATCGTGTCTCTCCCGTGCTGCCCGGCGCGGCGACGGCCGTGCTGCGCCACGTCGAGCACTACGGCCTCGACGACAGCGGCCTCCTCCGGGTGCTGGTCTACGATCTGCGGAGGGTGGCCGGCACCACCGACGTCGACCAAGGCATCTTCGTCGAGCAGCCCTCGGTCGAGGCCTCGGGGGGCTTCGTGCCGCTGCGGCGCCGCGTGCACAAACGCGACGGCCGCGTGCTCGAGCCCGAGGCCGCGCAGATGGCGCTGCAGGGTGGCTCCGAGCTCTCGCAGCTCGAGCAGGGCGACTACGTGGAGACCTACCTCGAGGGCTGGTTCGTGCCGAGCGACGGCGGGGAGCTCACGGTCGACACCCCCGATCTCCTGCCCGAGCGCACGAGCGTGCACGACGCCGAGATCGTCGTGCGCCACCCGGAGCAGCTGCCGCTCACCTGGTGGAGCCACAAGCAGCTCGGCGCACCGACGACGAGGGTCGAAGGCGGCCACCGCTTCACGAGCTACAGGCTGCGGCCCACGACCGCGCGCCGCATCGAAGACGGTCTGCCGCCGATCGAGCGTGGCGTGCGCCTCAGCTTCGGCACGCAGCGCTGGGAGCAGATCGGTCGCGGGATCGGCGAAGCCGTGCGCGGCAACGCCGACGCCGACCCGGCCGTGGCGCGCTTCGTCGCAGAGGCGCTCGCCGGCAGCGAAGACGCGAGCCCCGAGGAGAAGATCGCCAAGATCGTTCGAGAGACCGGGCGGGTCGTGAAGGTCGCCTCGGGCGGGGAGCTCAGCGACTTCGCGGGCGCCTACGGCGGAGGCAGCGGCCCCATCGCGCGCGCGATCCTCGAGGACGGGCAGGGGAGCCGCGCGTGGATCGTGTACCGCGCGCTTCGCGAGCTCGGCATGCGCGCCGACATCGCCGTGGCGGAGACCTCACCCTTCTCGACGGTCGCGAACATCCCGCCACGGCCCGGGCGCTTCCGTCACCCGCTCGTCGTCGCGCGCCTCGCTTCGGGAGATGTGTGGATCGACGCCGACGTCGAGGGCCCGCCACTGCCGCCGGGCCGGATCAGCCCCGAGCTGCGAGGCCTCTCGGCGATCCTCCCCACGGGCGAGATCGTTGCGGTGCCAACGACCTCGGAGGAGGCCTACGACGACGTGAAGATCGACCTCGCGCTCGACGCCTCCGGCACCGGGCGCGGAACGATCCAGCTCGTCTTGCGGGGCCGCCCCGCGCAGTCGCTCGCGGAGGCCTTCAACCACGTCGTCGGCGCCGACCGCGCCGAGATGCTCCGCAGCGTGGTGCAGGGCTGGCTGCCGGCGGCGGGCGTCGACGAGGTCGAGCTCGCCAGCGAGGAGGGCGCCTGGGAGGTCGTCGTGCGCGCCTCGGTGACGATCCCCGGCATGTGCACGCCCATCGCACGCGATCAGAAGCTCTGCGCGCTCTCGGGCTTCGAGCCGGTGCACAGCGACGGCAGCGCGGGCACGCTCGCGCAGTGGTACGCGACGCGTGGCGCGCGCGAGAGCAACCTGCAGATCGACACGCCGCTCAGCTACCGCGTCGAGCGCAGGCTGCGTCTGCCGCCCGGGGCCACGGTCGTGTCGCTGCCCGAGCCGCACACGACGAGCTCGCCCAGGCTCTCCGCCTCGCGCAAGGTCGCGCCCGGCCCCACCGAAGGCGGCGCGCCGACGCTCGTGGAAGAGGTCGCGCTCAGCCTGCCCTCGGGCACGATCAGCGCCGAGGCCTACGGAGGCTTCGTCGAGGCCGTGCAGTCGGTCGACGCCGCCTTCCTCTCCGGTGTGCGCCTGAGGCTCGCGCCCTGAGCTCGATGCGGAGCTTCGAAGAAGACGTCGCGCTCGCGCCGCACACGACCCTGGGGGTCGGTGGGCCGGCGCGCTACTTCGTGCGCTGCGAGAGCGAAGCGGAGCTCTCCGAGGCGCTCGCCTTCGCGAGGGCGCGCGCGCTGCCCGTGCTCGCGCTCGGCGGCGGCTCGAACCTGCTCGTGGCGGATCGCGGCTACGACGGCGTCGTGATCCGCGTCGCGCTGCGAGGCGTGGAGCGGAGCGGCGACCCAGAGCGCACGCTGCTGCACGTGGCGGCTGGCGAGCCCTGGGACGCGCTCGTCGAGCGCAGCGTCGCCTGGGGTCTCGCGGGCCTCGAGTGCCTCTCGGGCATCCCGGGCGACGTCGGCTCCACGCCGATCCAGAACGTCGGCGCCTACGGGCAGGAGGTCGCCGACACGATCGCCTACGTCGACGCCATCGATCGCGCTTCGCTCGAGCCGCGCCGCTTCGAGAGCGCCGAGTGCCGCTTCGCCTACCGCGACAGCGCCTTCAAGCACGAGCTGCGCGGGCGCTACCTCATCACCGCCGTGGGCTTCGCGCTCGCGGGCGGCGCGCCGACGATCGCCTACCCGGAGCTCGTACGCGCGCTCGCGAACGAAGAGGCGCCCTCGCTACGGCTCGTGCGCGACACGGTCGTGCGCCTCCGCCGGAGCAAGTCGATGGTGCTCGACCCCAGCGACGAGAACCACCGCAGCGCGGGCTCCTTCTTCACGAACCCGATCCTCGACGAGGCCACCGTCGAGTGCGTGCGCGCGCAGGTCGATCTCGAGGGTGTGTTGCGCGAGGGCGAGAGCATGCCGACCTTCAGGGCTGGCGAGGGGCGGCTCAAGCTCTCCGCCGCCTGGCTCATCGAGCGCGCAGGCTTCAGCAAGGGCAGCTCGCGCGGCCCGGTCGGCATCTCCACGCGCCACTCGCTCGCGCTCGTGAACCGCGGGGGCGCGAGCGCGCAGCAGATCGTCGACTTCGCGCGCTGGGTCCGCGACGGCGTCGAGCGTCGCTTCGGCGTGAGGCTCGTGCCCGAGCCAGAGCTCGTCGGCTTCACGGCCGACGAGCTCGGCGATCTGCTCGGCCCCGCTCGACAGTCCACGGGCGCAGCGAGCCCCGAGACGAAGACGCGCCCGCGCTCGTGACCGAGCCGGGCGCGCCTCTGCGTGCTCGCGTGCGAACTACTTGATCGTGACGGTCTTCGACACCGTGACCGGGCTGCCCGTGAAGGGCGGCACCGAGAGGCCGCGGAAGGAGCCCGCGATGCAGCTGCCGACCGAGGTGCCCGCGAAGGGCGGGCCGACCGTGGCCTGCGTGGCCTTGCCGCTCGGCGAGAAGGTGACCTGCACCTTGGCGCTGCCCTTCGGGCCGTCGGGTTTGCCGCAGCCCTTGGCGCCACCCGCGGCCGCGCCGAGCTGTGCGGAGGCGGCGCCGCGATCGAAGGGACGATCACCACCCGCCGCGGTGGCGGCCGGCTCCTCCTTCTTCGGCTCCTCCTTCTTGGGCTCCGTCTTCGCCGGCTCGGTCGTCTTCGTCGTACCGGTCGTGCCCGTGCCCGCCAGCGCCTTCGTATCGCCGGTCGCGGTCTTGGTGTCGCCGCTCGCCGTCTTCGTCGTGCCGGCGCTCTTCTCGTCGCCAGCCTTTTCGTCGCCGGCCTTCTCGTCACCGGCCTTCTCGTCGCCAGCCTTCTCGTCGCCGGCTTTCGCGGCGTCGGCGGTCGAGGTCGACGCTGCCAAGGCATCGGCAGTCTTCGCCGGCGTGGTCTCGACGGACTTCGGCGCGGCCGTCTCGGCCGCCTTCGCCGAGGCGTCGGCCTTGGCGTCGTCGCCGCCACCGCGCAGGGCGAAGAAGCCCACGAGGCCGACGAGCAGGGCGCCGCCCACGGCCGCGCCGATGATCGGCGCCGCGCTGCGCTTGGCCGGAGGCTGGGCGTACATCATCGGCGCAGCGCCCATCGCCGCGCCACCCATGCTCGCTGGCGGAGCCATGCTCGGCGGAGGCGGAGGCGGCTCGATCACGGGCGCGAGCAGCGGAGGCGGCGCGAGCATCGGCGCCGCGCCGACGCTGCCCATGCTGAGGATGTCGTCGACGCGATCGTTCGAACCGCCGAAGGCGCCACCCTTCGACGAAGGCGCCTTCTTCGGTGCCCCCGTGCTCGCGCTCGCTTCGGCCGCGACGAGGTCCTTCAGGGAGAAGAGCACGCTCGTCTCGTTGCGCTCACCGACGTGCTGCGGGACGCTGCTCGCGGCGGCCACGCCGGCTCCGCCGCCCCCACCGAAGAGGTCGCCTCCGGCCGGTCGCGCGGCCGCCTTGCGGGCCGCCGTAGGCGCGGCAGCCGCGAGCGGTGCTGCTGCGACCGGTGCTGCTGCGGCCATCGGTGCGACCGCGGTGGCCTCCTGACCTCCGTAGGCGGCTGCACCCACGGCTGCGCCCACGGCCGCGCCCGCAGCTGCGTAGCCCACGTCGGCTGCCGGGGCAGCGGCGGGCGCTCCGCCCTGCACGAGCGCCATGATCTCCGGAACCTGCGTGAGCGGGATCCAGTCGCCCATGCCCTCGCGCCAGACGAAGGTCTCCGCGCCGAGCCCGCCGCGGGCGTACTCCTCGGCGATCTGCGCCGTGGTCATCGTGCGCTGGTCGTCGTCGGTGACGCTGACCGTCCACTCGTTCGGGTCGGGCCCGGCGCCCATGCCCGCCGCGAAGGGGCTCTGATCGAGCAGCTTGGTCGCCGCTTGATCGTCGAAGCCGGCCGCGTCGGCGGCCATGCCCCCACCCGCCTGGAGCTGCGCGAGCACGGCGGGGTCGTTGCCGTTGACGACGATCGTCGAACCGCACTTCTTGCACTTGATCTTGATGACCTTACCGAGGACTTTGTCGTCGGCGATCGTGTACTTGGCGGCGCAAGACTGACACGAGATCTTCATCCGTTCGCTCCCGCTGAGGGGTGGAGCCCGCACTCTCGGGCCGTGCCTTCTGGGCACGTGCCTCGGCCGCATGCACCTTCCTGGCGGTGCTCGAACCCCCAGGGTTCAGTTCGGGCGAGTCGGAGCGGTCGTCTCAAGGTGGTCGATCATAGCGAAGCGCGTCCGAAACGATCAAGCAAGGGCACAGGATTCGCCCCTGACTGGGTGTACAGGCAGCGCAGCCTCTCGCGCGCGCGAGCTCGCGGATGCGCTCGTCGCCCTCGCCGCACCTCGCCTGCTACGGTCGGCTTCGAGTGAACCGCCGAGCCGCACGCCGCGCCTGGGTCGACGTCTGCGCGTGGATCGCGTCGTGCAGCGTCTTCACCCTCGTCGCGAGCGCGTCGGCCGAGGAGCGACCCACCCTGAGTGGCTCGTGGAGCGCCTCGTCGATGCGCGAGGTGTGGACGACCTCGAGCTGGGGCGAGGCCTGCGGTCCGAAGCCCACCGGCGCGGGCGCGCCCGGCGGCATGGTGACGATCGTGCAGCAGGGCGGAGAGCTCAGCATCTCGGGCGCGGGCCGCAGCTGGAGCACGACGCAGTGCTGGGAGGCCTTGCCCGGGCTGCGCCGCGTGAGCCACTCGGGTGGGCAGCGAGGCTGGGCCTCGCGCTGCGCGAGCGCGCCGGGCGACCCGCGCCGCGCCACGATCGACACGATCACCTCGGCCACGGACGACACGATCGTCTTCCAGGAGACAGGGGTCTACGAGTTCAGCATCGCCGACACGAGCTGCCGCGCGAGCGTCGGGCGCTCGCGCAGCTACAAGCTGGTGCAGCGGGCGGGCGAAGCGCCGGCCGCGCCCAGCGCGAGCGCGTCGGCCGCGCCGAGCGCCGCACCGAGCGCGAGCGCCCCTCCAGCAACCGCAGCGAGCGCCACACCCTTCGCCGCGCCGCGTTGCGCGCAGCCGGGGGCGCCCGTCCGCCTCGAGGTCCGGCCGGTGGAGAAGCTCCTGCGTCCGGGCGAGGAGTTCAGCTTCGGCGTCGTGGCGCGCGACGCCTCGGGCTGCGCCACGCCCGTCGATCCCTCGCTGCGCCTACCGCCCGAAGCGGAGTCGCGTGGCGTCTCGGCGAGCGGGCTGCGCGTCGTCGTCTCGCCTTCGGCGAGCGAGGGCGCGCTGCCGATCGTGGTCGAGGCCGCCGGCCGCAGCGTCAGCGTGCGCGTCGAGGTCGTGAAGTCCGAGCGCTACGCGGAGCTCGTCGCCGAGCGCGGGCTGAGCGAGGCGGGCGAAGACGATCGCGTGGCCGTCGCCACCATCGAGGCCAGCCTCGGCGGCGGCGCCACCCGCGCCGAGGACGCCGCGCGGCAGCGCAAGCTGACCTTCGTGCTCGTGGTGGCCGCGCTCGCGCTGCCCATCGCGCTCGCGGGGCTCGTGCGTTTCCTGCGCTCGAGGCGGCGCCCCGAGCCCGAACCGGGGCCTCCGAGCACGCGCGCGGAGCTCGCGTCGAACGTCGAGCTCTTCGAGGCGCCGAGCTCGCTCCGGGCGATGGAATGCGGTCGTTGCGGGCGCATTTATCCGCCGAGCGCCGCCGGCTTCTGCGAGGACGACGGCTCGCCGCTGCGCCCGATGGCGCGTCCGGGCGGCGCGAGCGGCGCCAGCTCGCGCGATGGCGACGCGGCGCCGGCGTCGCTCAGGCCGGCCTCCACCCGCGCTCCCGGCGCGGCGCTCATCTGCCCGAGCTGCGGGAAGCGATACGCGGACGGCGCTGCCTTCTGCGGCGAAGATGGCTCGCGGCTCGCGCCGATGCACTGAGCTCTCGCGGAAGGCGCATATTTGACGACAGCGACGCGCACGTGTACCCCGCGAGACCAGGAGCGGAGGCCCAAGCATCCATGTCTCGTTCGACACGCAAGCGCATCACCTCGTCCCCGGTTGCGGCTGCACTGATGCTCGGCTCGATGGCCTTGCTCGCTGCACCCGGCGAGGCGCGGGCACAAGACGTCCCGCTCAACGGTGGCAACCCGGGCGGAGCCGACACGCACCTCTTCCGCGCGGCGGTCGACTCGAAGGGCTTCTTCTCGATCAACGGCTCCGACATCGTCGGCGCGAACGACGTGAGCTTCGGCCTGGTGCTCGACTACGGCTACGGCCTCATGCCGGTCGCGAACGCCGACGCCACGCCGCCTCCCCACGGCCGCGGCGGTTACCTGCTCGACCACTCCTTCCAGGGCACGCTGCAGTTCAACTACGGCATCGCCAACATGCTGGTGCTCGGCATCAGCGCGCCCGTGGTGCTCGCGGGCCACGACACGCTCGACGACATCGGACCGACCGGCGCCACCTACACCTCGCGCAGCGCCTTCGCGCAGAACCTCTCGAACATCGCGCTGCACGCGAAGCTCCGCCTCATCCGTCCCGACGACGGCCCCTCGGTCGGCCTCGCGGCGATCGTGCAGGGTGGCGTCGAGGTCGGCGGCGCCGACGACCTCATCTCCGAGCCGGGCGGCTTCATCTGGCCGCAGGCCGCCTTCGAGGCGCGCATCGGCAAACGCGGCATCTGGCGCATCGGCGCCAACGCCGGTTTCCGCGCGCACTTCGGCGACAACGCCCAGTTCGGCCTCAGCGCCGCGGGTGTGCCGCAGCTCGAGAACGGCGTCTTCGAGTACGGCCAGCTCGTGACCACGGGCGTCGGCACCAGCCTGCGCGTGCTCGAGCCGCTCGACCTCGTGGCGGAGACCTACCAGTCGATCCTCGTCACCGGTGACAGCGACTCCAAGCAGAAGATCAGCAGCGAGGTCATCGGCGGCATCAAGCTCTTCCTCGACGGCAAGAGCTTCCTCATGCTCGGCGGCGGCGCGGGCTACCTGCCCGGCTTCCAGAGCGCGACCGCGCGCGGCGTCGTCGGCTTCGTCTTCGAGCCCTCGATCGGCGATCGCGATGGCGACGGCATCAAGGACGACGAGGACGACTGCCCGGATCAGCCCGAGGACTTCGACGGCTTCCAGGACACGCGCGCCGACTCGCCGCCCGGCCAGTACGGCTGCCCCGACCCGGACAACGACGGCGACGGCATCCTCGACGTCGACGACGCCTGCCCGAACAACCCCGAGGACATGGACGGCGACGAGGACCAGGACGGCTGCCCCGAGAGCAGCGACGGCGATCGCGACGGCGACGGCATCCTCGACTCGCGCGACAAGTGCCCCGACGACCCCGAAGACAAGGACGGCTTCGAGGACAAGGACGGCTGCCCGGATCCGGACAACGACAAGGACGGCATCCCCGACGTGAAGGACGCCTGCCCGAACGATCCGGAGGACTTCGACGGCGACGAGGACGAGGACGGCTGCCCCGAGCCGGACAAGCCGAAGAAGGTGATCATCTCGGAGAACGAGATCCTGATCCTCGAGAAGGTGCAGTTCGCCACCGGCAGCGCGAAGATCCTGCCCGAGAGCTTCGGCATCATCGAAGCGGTCGCGCAGACGCTGAAGGAGAACGGCCAGTTCACCCTCATCGAGGTGCAGGGCCACGCCGACCAGCGCGCCGGCGAGGCCTACAACCTCAACCTCACCAAGCAGCGCGCCGCGAGCGTCGTGAAGGCCCTCGAGGAGCGTGGCATCGCCAAGAGCCGCATCCGCTCGCAGGGCTACGGCTTCTATTGCCCGCTCGATCCGGCGCAGACGCCCGAGGCCTGGGAGAAGAACCGCCGCGTCGAGTTCAAGATCGTGCGCACCCAGGACGGCCCCACGGGCGTGGAGCTCGGCTGCGAGGCCGCCGCCGCGAAGGGTGTGAAGCCGCTGCCGCCCTGAGCCCAGGTCGCTGCCTCACCGCAGCGAGACGAAGCGCCGCGCTGGCTCGGGCCACGCGGCGCTTCGGCGTTGCTGGCCCGGCCGCGCGCTCGGCGCAGCGCGGCTGCTCTGCCTCAGGGCAGGGCGCCGCCGACGGCGACGATATCGTCGATCCACGCGGCGTCGGAGCCCGAGCTCCCGGTGAAGTCTTTCGTGTAGCGCCACTCGAAGACGTGGGTGCCCGCGCTGACCGGGTAGATCTGCGCGGTGAAGCTCGTCGCGGTGGTACCGGACCACTGCGCCTGCTGCACGTCGTCGATGAAGAAGCGCAGAAGATCGAAGTTGTTCTCGCTCGAGACGCGCTGGAAGAAGCGGATCTCGCCGGCTTCGGCGAAGACGAGCGTGAGCTGCATGCCGCTCGTCTGGTTGCCCGTGATGGCGCCGCTCTGCGCCGAGAAGGCGCCCGCGTGCACGACCGTGCCCTGGGTCGTCCACGGCAGGTTGCCCGTCTGCACGAAGGCCGCAGGCATGCCACCCTCGAAGTTGGTCGTGTAGCCGAGCACGCAGCCCGTATCGTCGAAGCTGCAATCGGCGCCGCACGCCAGCGTTCCACCAGGCAGGTAGCCCCGCGACTCGCAGCTCGCGCCGCCGAGCGCGCTGCCGTCGCAGTCCTCGGGTGGGTCGATTTCGCCGTTGCCACAGAGCTCGAGGGCGCAGGCGCTCGTGTCGAAGGTGCAGCTGGGGCTACAGGCGAGCGTGCCCTCGTCGAAGCCCTGCGTCCTGCAGGTGGCCTGGCCGAGGTCCGCGCCCTCGCAGTCCTCGCCGCCCTCGATGACACCGTCGCCGCAGATCGCGCCGCCGCCCGCGCCGCCTGCGCCGCCGCCACCGGTGGCCGCCTCGCCGCCTGCGCCGGCGGTCCCCCGGAGGTCGAGAAAGCAGCCCGTCAGCACGCAGCAGCCGAGCGCGACCAGGCGAGACGTGGCGCCGAGACTTGGAGACATCGCCAGCGATGCTACAGCGCGCCGAGCTTGCGCTGTACGCTCTCGCGCATGCTCCGCCGTCTACAGCGCGCTCTCCACCTCCACGCCGCGGCGGCGCTCGTCGCGCTCTCTGCCTCCGGCTGCCCCAACACCGACGCCGCGGTCTTCGTCGACGCCGAGATCCCCGCCGGTTCGGTTGCGATCGAGCCCCAGACGCTCGGCGTCGCGCTGTCGGGCGGCTTCACGCTCTCGCTGCACCTCTCTGCGCGCGCGAGCGGTCCTTCCGAGGTGAGCTACGGGAGCTTCTCCTTGATGAACGCCGACCAGAGCGAGACGCTCATCGCGTCGTTGCCGCTCTCGGCGAGCGTCGCGGCGCCGGTCGACGTCGACCCCGACACGACGGTCACCGTCGAGCTCTCGATCGACATGGGCGCGGATCTGCTCGACGCGGCGCTCGTCGACCGCATCTGTGCAGGCTCGGTGGTGTTCTCGGGCGTGGTCGACGACTCCCTCCGAGGCGGCTCGACCACGGCCGTGTCGTCGCCGATCGTGCCGTCGGGCTGCCCCTGAGCGTCGCGCGCGTGGCGCGAGGAGCGTGTGTGTCGCGCCGCGCCTCGCTTTGACCGCACCGGTCGCGCTCGCTAGCCTGCTCGGCGTGGGCATGAACAACCCGGGTGGCTGGGGTCCTCCCCCTGGCGGAGGCGGAGGCGGCTGGCAGCAGCCCGGTGGTGGCGGCTGGCAGCAGCCTCCGGGCGGCGCGCCCGGCGGCTGGGCGCCTCCACCGGCGGGCACCGGGCCCGGCGGCCAGCCCGGCTGGGGCGGCGGCTACGGCGGTCCCCCCGCGCCGCCGCCGGGCTACGGACCCGGCGCGAGCGGGAGCGCCAGCGGCACCGCGGTCGCGGCGCTGGTCATGGCGATCGCGTCGTGGGTCATGTGCGGCTGCTTCACGAGCTTGCCGGCGCTCTTCCTGGCGCGCGGCGAGATCAGCGCGCATTCGCGCGGCGAGGCCAACGAAGCGACGCGCAGCATGGCCCAGGCGGCGTTCTGGGTCTCCGCGATCAACGTCGGTCTGAGCGTGATCGTGGTCATGATCTACGTCGTCATGATCGTGGTCGGTGTCTCGATGGGGGCCTTCGCGCCCTGAGCGGAGGCCCGAGCCGAAGCTGCGCTCGCGGGCCTCAGTCGCGCTTCTCGTAGCGCTCGAGCCTTCGGTCGATCGCGAAGACGCGCACCGAGCTCTGGGCGAGGCGCTCGGCTTCGCCCCGCTTCGGGCGGAAGCCTTCGGTCTGTGGGATGAGCTCGATCTGTGCGACGCGCACGGGGCGCGCGTACGGCTCGAGCTCGGCGAGCGCGCGGCTCAGACGCTCGGCGCCGACGAGCTCGCGCGAGCTCACCGCGGCCGCGATCACCCGCTCCTCACCTTGCTCTTCGGCCCAGGCCACGGCGCCCTCGACCTCCGGCAGGCCGTAGAGCGCCTCTTCGACCGCGCGCGTCGACACCGGACCGCCACGCGTCGCCACGAAGCCCGAGAGCGCGTCGACGTACCAGTGATCGCCGTCGCGATCCTGGCGCACCACGTCGCGAGAGACGTACCAGCGATCGCGCTCGCCGAAGGCGCCGACGATCACGTGGCTGTCGAAGGCGCCCTCCTCGTGTGCGTCGAGGCGCGCCGCGAGCAGCCCGGCGTCGCCTGGCAAGGCGCGCACGAGGTGACCGTCGACGTCGCGCAGGAGCGCGCCCGTCGCGAGATCGCACTTCACGACCGCGATCTCGGTGCTGCCGGGCAAGATGCGCCCGAGCGCGCCGGGCTTCTCGCCCGAGGCGTTCGCGAGGATCACGCGCTGCGACGTCGAGGCGTAGAACTCCATGACGCCCACGCCGAAGCGCTCGCGCAGCCGCTCTGCGAGCTCGGCGCGCATGCCGCTGCCCGCGAAGAGCCGCACCGGGAGCGCGCGATCGCCGCGCCCGGGCCGCTCGTGGAGGAGCGGACGCAGCATCTCTCCGGCGTAGAACACGACCGAGGCGCCGTAGCGCCGCACCTCGGCGTGGAAGCTCTTCACCGAGAAGGGCGAGCCCAGCGCGAGGCGCGCGCTGCCCGCGAGCGCGGCGCCGACGCTCACGAGGATGCCGGCCGGGTGGTGCAGCGGGATGCAGCAGTAGACCGTGTCGTCGGGCGTGAGCGTGCAGGCCGCCGCGGCGCCGAGCGCCGAGAGCGCCCAGCGGTGGTGCGTGACGGGCGCCGCGCGCAGCTCGCCCGCTTCGCTCGGGCGCAGGAGCACGAGGCCGAGATCGCGCGCACAGCCGCCGTCGAGCACGAGCTCGCGAGGCAGCTCGACGAGCGCGGGATCGATCGCCTCGAGATCGACGAGCCCAGGGCCCAGATCACGCGCGCCGCCGCCGCCGCCGAGCACCAGCACCTCGCCGTCGAACCAAGACCTCACCGCCGCTGCGTTGGACGGATCGCTCGCGACGACGCGGATGCCCTCGAGCTCGAAGGCGCGCGCGAGCGCGCTGGGCTCGGCGTCGGGCGGCGCGATCACCGGCACCGCGCCGAGGCGCACGAGCGCCGTGACCATCGACAGCAGGCTCGGTCGCGAAGCCATCACGACGCCCACGCGATCGCGTGGCTCGACGCGGCTCGCCCAGAGCCCACGCACGACGTTGCTCACTCGCTGATCGGCCTCGCGGTAGGTGAAGGCGCGCCCCTGCCACAAGAAGAAGGTCGCGTCGGGCGCCTCGCGCGCGCGCGTCGCGAGCCACCTGCCGGCGTTCACCAGCGTGTCCGGCGTCATGCGCGACAGCTCGCGCAGGCGCGGCTCCTGGTAACGCACGCCGTCGAGCGCGTCGCCCGCGCTGGCGGTCACGTCGCCGAGGCGCTGCCACGCGGCCTTCACCGAGTCGGCGATCGCGTCGACGAAGAGCTCCACGTTCACGTCGACGTCGAAGCCCGCGCCCTCGGGCTCGTCGTCGTGATCGTCGCTGCGCGCCGCGCGCTCGGGCGTGCGCAAGAGCTCCGGCAAGGGCCCGCGGCCCTCGTGGTGCAAACACCACGCGGCGACCGTCGGCCAGGTGATCGTGCTCGCGCGCGAGCCCACGACGATGCCGAAGTGCCCGGCCTTCACGGTCGCGAAGCTCACCTGCGCCTCGGGCGCGGCCCGCGTGATCGCGCGCACGGCGGCGGGGCGCGCGAGCTCGTCGCTCGAGCCCATGAAGGCGAGGATCGGGCAGGTGATGTCGGCGAGCGTGACGGTGCGGCCGTCGATCACGAAGCCGCCCGAGAGCATGCGGTTGTGCACGATGAACTCGTCGACGAAGCTGCGCAGCGCAGGGCCCGGCCAGGCCACGAAGCCCTCGCCGCCGAGGAAGCGCCTGCGCGCCTCGCGGCGCACGAGCGCGCGGCGATCGTGGAGCTTCTGCACGAACTCGATGCGCTGCTCGATCTCCTTGCGCGTGCTGAGCAGCTTGAAGCCCGTGCTCGTGAGCGCGCCAGGCAAGGCCTCGAGCTGATCGACGACGGCGGTGACCGCCGGTTCGACGAGGCGCACGAGCGTCGCGGCCGCCTCGGCGTGGATCGCGGGCACGTTCTTGTGGATGTCGACCGGGCTGCCGAAGGTGATGAGGCTCTGGATGCCCTCGGAGCGCAGGTAGGCCGCGGCCTGGTAGGCGAACATGCCGCCCTGCGAGTAGCCCGCGAGGTGCGTGTCGCGGCCCGTGATGGCGCGCACGCGCGCGATGGATCGCACCACCGCGCGCACGTGATCGTCGAGCGTGCGCAGCAGCCCGCCCGACTCGCGCTCGGGTGCGCCGAAGTCGACCACGAAGGGCACGAGCCCCGCGCGACCGAGCGCCGCCACCGCGGAGACGTCTTGATCGATGTCGTAGACCTCGCTCGTCACCATGAGCGGCGGCACGAGCAAGACGGGCGGACCGGCCTCGTCTTGGCAGGTCGCGTAGCGCCGGAGCCGGTGGTGAGGCCCCTGGTCGACGATCTCGTAGGGTGCGCCGTAGGCCGGCCCGAGGCGACCCACCTTCGCGAGCTCGAGCGCGTTGCGGGTCGACGCGGCCAGGCGACGAAGGATGCGAGGGAGCTTCGCCATGACGGGGGCGGAGCGTAGTCGATCAAGGGGCCGCCGAGCGAATACGGGTTGGGTCGTCGCGGCGCGCGCTGCCGTTCCGCGCGGGACTTCCCCTAGTCCTTCGCTAGGCTAGCGCCCGTGCGAGTCCTCCTCGTCAGCGCGAACCGCGAGCACTTCCCCGCGCCGGTCGTGCCTCTCGGCGTGCTCTGCATCGCAGGTGCGCTCCGTGGCACCCACGACGTCGCCGTCGCCGACCTCTGCTTCGAGCCCGATCCGATCGCGGCCGTGCGCGAGGCGATCGCGCGCGAGAAACCCGACGTGGTCGGCCTCGGCCTGCGCAACCTGCACGACAACGCCTACGCCTCGTCGGAGCGGCTGCTCGCCTACTACGAAGAGCTCGCGCGCGCGATCAAGGCCGCGACGAGCGCACCGCTCGTGCTCGGCGGCTCGGCGCTCACGCTCCGCCCCCACGAATTGCTCGCGAGGCTCGGCGCGGATCACGCGGTGGTCGGCGAGGGCGAGCACGCCTTCCGCGCGCTGGTCGACGCGCTCGCGCGAGGGGAACGGGCGGATCCGATCCATCGCTCTTCGGTCGCCGATCGGCGCCTCGTGCAGATCGCGACGCGCCGAGGTGAGGCGCCCGCCACCTCGGTCCCGCCGGTGCCGGCCGCCGAGCTCGACGCGCTCCCGCCGCCGGCGCGCGATCTCATCGACCCTCGCTACTTCGAGCACGAGGGCACCGACGGCGTGCAGACCAAACGAGGCTGCGCGTTCTCGTGCACCTACTGCGACTACCCCGACCTCGAAGGCCGCAAGGTCCGGATGCGCGCGCCCGAGCTGGTCGCCGAGGAGATCGCCGAGCGCGCGCGTGTGCCGGGCCTCGATGCAGTCTTCATCGTCGACAGCGTGTTCAACGTGCCGCGCGCGCACGCCCTCGCGGTGTGCGAGGCGCTCGAGCGGCGCGGCTCGCCCTTGCCCTGGGTCTGCTACGTGACGCCGGCATCGCTCGACGACGAGCTCGTCGCCGCGATGGCGCGCGCGGGCTGCATCGGCGCCGAGATCGGCACGGACTCCGGCACACCGCGCGTGCTCGAGCGCCTGAACAAACCCTTCACGATCGACGACGTCCGGCGTGTGCGCGCCTCCTTCGCGCGGCACGGCATCGCCGACGCGCACACCTTCGTGCTCGGCGCCGAAGGCGAGACCCCGGAGGAGGCGGCCGAGACGCTCGCCTTCGTGCGCGAGCTCGACCCCGACATCGCGGTCTTCGTCGTCTTCATGGAGGACCGCGAGGAGCTCGACGGCGAAGGTGCGCCGCACCGCGCCGCGCTGCTCGAGCTCCTGCGGCGTGAGGCCCCCAGGCAGCCGGGGTGGATCGTGCCCGAGCTCGGCATCCGTTTCGGGACGAAGGTGCGCAAGATCGTCGGCGCGCGGCGGCTGCGTGGGCCGGCCTGGGTCCACCTCGCGAGGGCGCGCCGCCTCTCGAGCGCGCCGGTCGCCGCCGATTGATGGCTGCGGCGCGTATGACGGCCGCGCGCACCTCTCAGAAGTTGAACCATTGCGATGGATGCGCGCGCAAGAAGCGTGTGATCCGGTCGGCGACCTCTTGGGCGGCGCGCGCGGCGTCCTCGGGCGTCGCATTGCGCGCGAGACGAATGGCCGGGTGGATCTCGACGAGGTAACGCCTGAACCCGAGGCGCGCGCAGAACACGTTGACGATCGGCGCGCCCGTGAGCCGCGCGAGCTCGAAGGGCCCCGCTGGGATCGCGCCTTCACCGTCGAAGAGGCGCACGGGGATGGCGCGCATCCCCGGAGGGGAGCGATCCAGCTGCATCGCGACCACACCCCGAGAGCGCAGGTGGCGCACCAGCGGGAGTGCGTCGAGCGGGTCGGTCCCGACGTGGAGCACACGCACGCCGACCCGAGCGCGCGCCTCGTCGTGCACGACGCGCGCGCGCTCGTCGCGCTCGGGCGCCATCACGAGCACCACGTCGAGCTCGAGCTCTCCCGCGAGCACGCTCCCGAGCACGTCCCAGCCGCCGCTGTGGATCGTGCCCACGATCATGGGGCCCCCGAGCTCGCGGAGCATGTGCTCGCGCCCGACGACCACGGGCTCGAGCGGCAGCTCGTTCTTCGAGCCGGCGGCGAGAGACTCGGCCAGCGCTCCGGCGAAGCTCGTGAAGGTCCGCGCGGCGTCGAGCGCGTCGCGCCACACGGGCGCTTCGCCACGGACCCGCCTCAGGTTGCGCTGCACCGAGGAGCGCGCGCCCCTGGAGAGCGCGGCCGCGGCGAGCCCCACGACTGGCGGGCTGTAGCGCAAGAGCCACGCGGGTCCACGCGCCGCTCCGAGGTGAGCGAGGCGCCGCAACCACGCCGAGTCGCGTGTCGGTCCCAGGCTCAAGGCTCGCCGCCCCACGGCGCCCGACCCCGCAAGCTCAGGCTCAGCTCCCCGCCCACGTAGGACGCGCAGGCCTCGCCGACGCCGAGCTCGCGTGCGAGCGTCTGCACATCGCCGGGGGCGAGCGCGAGCAGGTTCGGCCAGCTGCGCGCGAAGGCCACCCCTTGCCCGCCCCAACCCGCCTCCATGAGGCGCTCGCGCGAAGCGCTGGGATCGGCGAACTCCGGGCCTGGATCCGGGAAGGCCGCGCGCAGCGCCGCGTAGAAAGGCGCCGGCTCCCCGATCGTGCCGCAATGGCGCGTGCCGAGTGCGCGCTCGACCCCGGCGCGCGAGAGCGCGGTCGTGCGCCAGCGCGCCTCGAAGGTGTAGCGCTCGCCGTCGAAGCGGAGCGATGCGCTGACTCCGTCGAGCAGCGGCCGGCGTGGGCGCGCGAGCTCCGCGATGCGCGCGATCTCGTCGCGACCTTGCGAGGCGATCCTCGCGCGCTCGCCTGGATCGAAGCCGAAGCCGGAGAGCGCGTCGGCCACGCTGAGGTTGCCCTCGGCGGCCCCATGGGCTGCGAAGCGATCGGCGTCGACGCAGAGCCACGCCGCGCTCGCGAGCTCCGCCGCGCAGCGCCCCGGCTCCGGACCGCCACGCGGCGTACGCCGCGCATCCACGAGCAGCTCCCAGGTGCTCGGTAGGTCGGCTCTCCACAGTCGGGTGCGCGCGAGCTCCAGCTCGGCGCTCGCCCCTTCGACGAAGACGGCGCCCAGCCACGGCGCGCGGACCACGAGGAAGCTCGGGCGCTCCCGCCCGAACCGCTCGCAGCGACGGTCGCCCGGGCACGGTGTCGTCTCGATGTGCAGGCGCTGGAACATCGCGCGCAGCGCGGTGGAGGCGTCGACACCTGGCTCGAGGGGCACGACGACGCGGTAGCTCGAGGCGATGGGCGCCATCGCCTCCACGCGAGGAGCGAGCTCCTCCCACCGCGTGTCGGTCGCGAGCATGTCGATGAGCTCGGCACCGTCGCCGCGCGTGGGGGCCGAGGCCGCGAAGAAGATCGGACGCGACGCGTCGACATGCAGCGCCTCGAGCAGCTCCCCGATGCCCCGGGCCTCTCCGAAGAGTCGCCCGATGCCCCCGTCGCGAAGGGCCTGCGCCAAGAGCGGCGCGAGTGGAGGGTCGAAGTCGGACGGGCGCAGCGCGACGTAGGCCGCGGCGCCGCGTGGCAGCCGCGCGAGCAGCGCCTCGGCTGCGAGCGGCCCGGCCGCGGCCTCGCTCGGAGCTCCGCTGACTTCGGCGCTCGCGGCGGGCAGCTCGACCACCGGCGCCGTCGAAGGAGCCCCGCCGCAGGCGCCGCCGCCGAGCAACGACAGCAAGGCCACGCCGAGGCTCCGATCGATGCGCGGCGCCGTTGCGCCGGATCGGCGGTGCTCCGCGCGCGTGGTCCGAGACCGCATCGCCACGTGTTAGCAGGCTCCGCATGACGCGTGCAGTGCTCGCAAGCTGCGTCGCTTCGATCCCGGTCGCGTGCAGGGGATCGGTGGAGCGCGAGAAGGGCACCGGGCGAGGCGGCACCTCGAAGAGCGCCACGAGCTCCAGGCGCAGCTCGAGACGCCGTGCCGTGCGCCCACGGCCTGCCCGCCCTCTCGATGCGAGCCGCCATCGTTCCGGCGCACGCTCCCGGTCTGCTAGCGTCGCGTCGTGATCGTCTCGCCTGAGGCTCGGCCGGAGATCTCCGACCTGGTGCTCGCCTACGACCCGGAGACGCTCGCGCGGATCGACGTGCGGCGCGCCGAGGTCTTGGATCGGCTCGCGTCGCTCGGAATGCGCCAGGCGCTCCGCATCGTGTCCTCGTGGCCACACGCAGGCGGCCTGCTCGACCGGGACTACGTCGACGAGGTGCTGCTACGCGCACACTTGGAGCTACAGCGGCTCTCCGAGGAGTTCCAGCAGGGCGAGCGGATCTCGCGCCTCCTCCGCCCGCTCGTCGAGACCGTCTCGGACCGCGCACCCGCCGAAGCCGTTCGAGTCGTCGACGTCGGATGCGGGCTCGGATACTCCGTGCGCTGGCTGGCCGCTCGCCGCGCGCTCCCCCAGACGGTCGAGCTGCGCGGATGCGATTACAACGCCAAGCTGGTCGAAGCCGCCAATGCCCTCTCCCGGCTCGAAGGCCTCCGATGCGAGTTCTCTGCGGAGAACGCGTTCCGGCTGCGCAGCCCGGCGACGGTCTACACGTCCACCGGGGTCATCCACCACTTCCGAGGCACGGCGCTCGACCAGTTCTTCGCCGAGCAGCATCGTAGCGGCGCCGAGGCCTTCATACACTGGGACATCAAGCCTTCCTGGCTCGCTCCGATCGGCAGCTACCTCTTCCATCGGGCGCGCATGAGCGAGCCCCTCGCGCGCCACGACGGCATCCTGTCGGCGCTTCGTGCTCACCCTTCGAGTGAGCTCTTGCGCGCCGCCCGCGCTGCCTGTCCCGGGTGGAAGATCGGGGTCTTCGACGGGCGGGTCGAAGCGCTGCCCGTGCTGAAGGTGATGCACGCGTTGGTGGGAGTACGAGGCGAGCTGGCGGACGCCTGGACGGCGAAGCTCGGTCCTCTGGCTGCGCGCCTGGAGGACTTCCGGTGATCCCCGCCGCCCTGATCCTCTTCGCGCTCCTCGACGGAGCTTTCGCCGGGTTTCGCGCATCCGCAGGGCGCGACGGGCGCATCGACAAGCGACGGTACCACCTTCGCGCCATGGCCTCAGGTGCGTCTGCGGCCGTCGTGGCGATCGTCGCGCTCGCGGCGCTGACGCTCGTTTCGTGCGCCACGCATTGCGATCCACGAGCGGCTTGGGCTGAGCTCATCGCGGTCGGAGGGCGGCTCGTGCTGGCCTACGGCCTCTACAGCGCGCTCGTCCTCGCAGCGCTCGGCGTCTACCTCCTTGCGCGGCACGAAGTGCGCACCCTGGCCACGGTCGCCATCCTCGGTCCCTTCACGCTCGCCCGACCTTGGGTCGTGCTCGGCGCGGCCATGTGGGCGACGGGTCTGTCGACGCAATGGCGGACCACCGCACTGACGTGGTGCGCCAGCGGGGCCGTGCTCGCCGTCGGTGCGTGGCTTCATCACCGCATGCATCGACGTGGCGTCGCTGCTGCTCCCGTCTCGCGGCGTCAGGCGAGCGACACCGGCGCTCCACGCGCGCCGCACTCGAGCGCGCGCTGAGCTCGGCGCAGCTCGAGTCCCAGCGGCGTGGCGTGCGCTTCGCGCACCTCGAGCGAAGGTCCAGCCGACCGACGACGCCGCGATCGAGCTCGAGCCCCGACTCGACGTGGCCGACCGCGTGCCCGTGTTCGACCGGACTGCCCAGGCCGAGCGTCGAGGGCACACCCAGGAGAAGCTCGCTGTCGGCGTTGGCGAATCCACCGACGGCGCTCACCTCTCCCGAGACGATGGGTTCGTCGCCGAGCCAGACGGCGAGCGGACCGCCACGCACCGACGCGCCGCAGCCGAGCGAACGGAGCAAGCCAGGGGCGAGCAGAGTCCAGGCGCGAGGTGGCGACACCGGCCGGGGCCACACGCGCCCTCGGGGAGCGACAGGGTTCCCCGGGGCTTCAGGTGCGCTCGGTTCGGTCGTTCCTGCGAAGCCGAGTTCGGCGGTCTCCGGGCGCAGTTCGAAACGCTCGGCAGGGTGCCCGCAGACTGCCCCGCCCATCCAATGCACGCCGCTCACCGGGCGCTGCGTTCCGTCGCAGGCGGGCGACGACGCCTTGCAGTGCGGGCTGCGAGCTCGGTGTCGGCGCCCTCAGAAGCTCATGCCGATCCTCAGGATGTTCAGGTTCACGCCGAAGACGCCCCGCGTGGAGCGACCACCACCTCCGAAGATGCTCGTACCCATCCAGATCGGTCCCTCGTCGTGGCAGTTGATGCACACGCCGCCGTTGAGGCCCAGGAGGAGCGCCGCGTAGAACGGCACACTCTCCGCGCGCCACTGGTAGCCGAAGTCGAGGCCCAGCCCGAGCTCGGCGTCGACACCGGCGCTCGCGGAGCTAGAGAACCAGCCGCTCGTACTGCTCGACTTGGGGGTGTCGAAGATGCGAGAGCGCAGCTTGGGCTGGAGAAAGAAGCCTTCCAAGGGCTCGTTGCCCGTGTGGAAGCTGAGCCCGAGAGAGAGCCAGGTCCCCAGTTGCGTGCTGCCGCCTCCGTACCAGTTGCCCAAGGTGAAAGCGGCCTCTGGCACGAGATCGACATGCTCACCGAGCACCACGTTCGCGCCGGCGGAGAGGTAGAACGTCCTGCCGAGGATGCCGAGGCCCGTCCCGACGGGCTCGACCCAAACATGCCACATGTTGCGCCTCGCCACGCAGGCCCTGCGCCGGCTCGCCCTGTGCGGATGGCTCCTTCGCCTGCGCTTGCGTGGAGACCACGGCAGAAACCACGACGGCCGCGGTGGTGAACCAGCGCATGCCACAGCCTCGAGCAAGTGCCACGCCATCAGGCGGGCTTCGTCGGCCCGAGGCGCTCGAGACGGTAGCGCATCGCGCTCGCCACGCCGGGGTTCTCGTGCTCGGCGAGTTCGCGCAGGAGCGCGACGGCCTCGTCGGTGCCGATCTCCGCGAGGATCCAGCTCAGCCACTTGCCGATGACGTCGTCTTCGGAGCAGGTGTAGGCGAGGTGCGCGAAGCCCATCTCGATGGCGCGGCGCACGAAGGGGATCGTCGACGGGCGCGCGGCGCGCTGTAGCTCGCGGGCGACCCGCTGGTGGCGGTGGTGGTGCGGGTGGACGAGCGCGTCCTGCAGCACACGCACGAACGGGTCGCATGATGCGTCGATGAGCGCGTCGAGGGCGACGTCGAGCGGCGAGTCCTCGGGCGACTCTGCCGAGCTCGCCTCGAGGGCTCGGCGCGCGGCGTGCTCGAGGGCGTGAATGCGCTCCCACGCGAGCACGTAATCGCATTGGGCGGAGTTCTCCGGCGAACGAGGGAGGCGTCGAACCTTGGGTGTGGTCGCATAGAGGGTCTGCACCTCGCTCAGCGCGGCCAGCCCGTCGCGACCGTGACGCACCAGCCAGCAACCGATCAGGGTACCCGTGCGCCCGACGCCGCCCCAGCAATGCACGTAGGCGCGCCCTCGTCGTGCCACTTCGCTGTCGATCGCGTCGAGCGCGTCGCGCACGAGGTCGGTGTCGCGAGGCACGCCGGCGTCGCGGATCGCGAAGCGAAGGTGGCGCGCCCCAGCCGCCTGCGCTTCGGCCTCGTAGGGCTCGAGCTCACCAGGCTCGGTGAGGTCGACGAAGAGAGTGACGCCGTGCTCGACCCACGCCTGCACACGCGGCGCAACCTCGGCGCGCTGCGGGTGGCCCGGATACTCGCCGCCCGCGACCGAAGGGGTGGCCCAATACGCGTTGGGGGAGGGAGGAGGCGTGGGCATGCGGCGGAGTGTAGCGTGGGTCACTCCTTCAGCGTCTCGCCTTGCTTCATCCGCCATACCCACGCGAGCTGGGGGTCGGCCCGGAGCTTCGCGAGGAAGGGTTTGCGATTCCAGTACTCGAGCCGGAGCGCGCTGCGCATCGCCTCCCAGGCTCGGTCGGCGTCGCGCTCGAGCATGGAGAGCGCGCAGGCCTCGCCCCAATGAAGTGAGGACGTGCGGTCACTCGACTCGGTCGCGATCTCGAGAGCGCGCTCGAGCAGGGCGACGCGCTCGGGGCCGGCGGGCATCGGCTCGGCGCGGTCGAGGTGCGCGCACATGAGGTTGTTGCGAATCCACGAATGCGGCGCGCATTGGATCGCGCGCTCGTAGCAGCGGACGAGCTCGTCGAAGTCCTTGGCGCGAGCTGCGACGAGGCCGAGGGTCGCCCAGGGCTCGGCGTCGTCCGGGTCGACCGCGATCGCGGCTTCGCTGAGCCGGCGGGCCTCGGCGTCTTCTCCGTCGAGGTAGGCGATGCGACCGCGCAAGCCGAGAGCGCGCGCGTGCCGCGGGTGCTCGGCGAGCAGCGCGTCGAGCTTCGTGCGGGCCGCATCGCGATCGTCGCCATAGCGGTACTTCAGGTGCGCTTCGTCGAAGCGCTCGTCGGGCGTGGGCGGAGCGCCGGGCTCGGCCGCCTCCGGCGCAGGCTCCGCGGCCCGCGCGGCCTGGGCCTCGAGCCCAGCCTCGCGCACGGCGCGCTCCCAGAGGGCCCGCTTCTCCGCCGGCGAGAGCGGGCCCTTCGGCGTGTCGAAGCCTGCGGTGCCGAGCGTCTGTACGGTCGCTCCCGCGGCGGTGGCCTCCGCGCTGAGCTCGTCGATCACGAGCGCAGCCTGGCCGAGGAAGGCGTCGGCCTCGGCCTTCTCGGCCTCGGCCTCGAGCAGGTGCGCGCGGATGCGCCGCAGGCTCGCGACCGTGCGCGCTTCGTCGTCGAGCGAGCCAGGGGCAGGCTCCGGCGCCTCCCGGACCCGCAAGAGCTCGGGCACTGCGCGCCCGGTCTTGGCGTAGTGCGCCGGTAGGCCGCCGCGCTGCACCTCGAGCTTCCAGTCCGGCCACGCGACCGCGTAGGCGTGCGCGTTGGCGAAGGCCGTGGCCTCCTCGAGCCCGCGCTCCACGGTGAGCACGAGGCGCCGCGCGGCGGGGTCGACCACGGCGTGCGGCCCGCGCCGGAAGGAGACGAAGAGCTCGTCCGGCGACTTGACGTCCCAGCCTCTGAGGCGCGCGCGCAGACCGCGTTCGGCGGCCGAGAGCGTCGGCGCGCGGGGCAGCGCGGCGATCAGCGCGGGGCCCGCGAAGAGCGCGGCGCCGAGGTCGACGTCGAACAGGTGGTCGCTCGCTCCGCGCTCGTCGATCAGCGTGACGACGCCGTGGATCGGGGTGTCGTGCGGCCTCGCGGACTGCTGCTTGCCCAGATCTGCGAGTGGATCCGTGCGCAGGTGGAAGTCGCGCTGGCGCGCCGCGCTGCGCGTGGCCTTGCGCGCCCAGGCCTTGACGAGATCGTGGCCGACGGTCGACGTGACCTCGGTGAGCCTCGTGACGAAGCGGATCTGCCAGCCTGGCCAGAGTGGCTCCATGAGGCGCGCCGCCACCAGTCTGTCGTGCGGCTCGAGCTGGTAGCTGTAGATCGCGATGCGCCGCTTCTGGAGGCACATCGCGACGGCGGCCTCACCATAGACGTCGTCGAGCCACGGGCCCTTCTCCAGCGACTCGATCAGCGCTTGGGTCTGCTCGGGCCCCCAGAAGACGTCGCCGAAGAGGAACGGCGATCCGAATTGGGCGAAGCGCACGTCGACGCTGCGTGAGCCGGGGCGACGGAGGGCATAGCTTGCGCGATCTCCCATGCGTCGGCGACGCTAGCACGCGGGGGTCCGTTCACGGTGTAGGCTTCCGAGGTGAGCTCTCTCGTATCGCGTGGGCCTCTGCGGGCGGTGTTGTTGACTGCGCTCGGGCTGCCGGCTTGCGGCGCGCCGTCGTCGGTGGAGGCGCCTGCGGCGGAGGGCGCGCCGGGCGGCGCACGCGTCGCGGCAGGCGGCGTCGTCGCTGGCGGCGGGACGGAGCGAAAGCTCGGGCGGGTATGCGTGGAGGTCTCGGGATCGGCGAGCGCCGAGGTGCGCTGCTCGGAGCGCGAGGTCGAGGTGCACCGCGACTCGCTCGCGCCCTGCGGCGATCCGAGCTCGTGCGCGGCGCCCGAGGTCTGCGCGTCGACTCCTGAAGGCTCGGCGCAGCTCGCCTGCCGCCTCGTACCGCGGAGTGGCGCGAGCTGCGAGAGCTCGCACGATTGCCCTGCGGGGGAGAGCTGCCTCGCAGCAGCGGGTGGCCCCGCGCGCTGCGTGAGCGACGCCTGCGGCATGGGCTGCCCCGAAGCCCAGCAATGCGCGATCGTCGTCGACCGCTACACGAGGGAGGCCGACGCGACCATGCCCGTGGCACGCGACGCCTCGAGCGACGGCCCGCCCTCGCTCGGCTGCTTCCCGGTGGGCGCGAAGACCCACGCGCGCCCCTACGTGAACCGCAGCCCTTGCGATCGCCAGGGCAGCGACACCTGCAACTTCGTCGGCGGGCGCTGGGTCTGCGAGCGCTGGGTGTCGATGCGACCCTGCGGGCGGCCCGTGCTCGTCGATGGTGCGCCGGTCGTCGCGCGTGGCGTCGCCGCCGAGGCCTGGGCGCGATCGGCCGAGGTGCCGTCGAGCGACGCCACGCCCGAGCTCGCCGCGCGTTTCCGGCGCATCGCCTTCGACGAGCACGCGAGCATCGCAGCCTTCGCGCGCAGCGTCGCGATGCTCTCGGCCCTCGGCGCGCCTGCGTCTCTGCTCGCCTCGACCAGCCGAGCCCTCTCCGACGAAGTCGAGCACGCGCGCGAGGCCTTCGCGCTGGCGGCGCGCTTCGGTGGCGCACCCGAAGGCCCCGGCGCCTTCCCCGAGGCGGTCGCACCCTTCGGTCCAAGCGACGCGATCGCCGAGTCCTTGCTGTTCGACGTGATCGTGGGCGGCTGCGTGGGCGAAACGCTCGCCGTCGCGGAGGCCGAGGCCTGGCTCGCGAGCGCGCCACCCGAAGCGCGGCCCTTCCTCGAGCGGGTGATCGTCGACGAGGCGCGCCACGCTGCGCTCGCCTTCGCGACCGCGCGCTGGCTGCTCGAACGCGACCCGAGCCTCGCCGCAACGGCGGAGCGCGCGATCGACGAGGCCATCCGGCGCTTCGAGCTGGGCGACGACACCCAAGACGCGCTCGCCGTCGCGCTGCGCGCAGCATAGATGTAGCAGCAACGAACGATGGGATCGACCGGCTCGGAGCCCGGACGGCTCGTTCAGGGAGCGATGGCCTCGACCGCCTGTTCCATCCCTTGCGAACGCGCGCCGAAGCCCACCCAGCGCACGATGCCTTGCGGGTCGACGACGAAGCTCGCCGGGAGGGAGCTCACGCGGAACCGCCCCGAGAGCACCTGGCCGCGGTCGTGCACGACCGGGAAGCTCAGCCCGTAGCCCTCCACGATGCCGCGCGCGACGTCTTCGCGCTCGTCTTCCGAGACGCCGATGACGACCACGTCGGCCCTTGCGCGAGAGAGCGCCTCCGCCTCGGGCAGGGTGCGCTTGCAGGGCTCGCAGTACTCGGCGAAGAACTTCACGACCACCGTCTTGCCCGCGTAGCTCGCAGGGTCGACCTTGCGACCGTCGAGCGCGCGGCGATCGATGCTGGGCATGGGCTTGCCGAGCACGGCGCTCTTCGACGAGTCCGGCACGGCGGGCCGGCCGCAGCCAGCAGCGAGCGCGACGAGCAGGAAGGGAGACAGGAGCCGAGCCCACATCGTCGCGCTCATGTACCACCTCGCGGTTCGGATGGCGCGCGCGGCGCGAGCTCGTGTCGAAGCTCGATTCAGCGCGCGAGGCGTAGATCCACCCGCCCGGGCTCGCCGGCCGGACCGTCCGAGCCACGCGGCCCTGGGGAACCGTCGGAGCCTCTCGGGCCGGACATGCCGCCCGACACCGATCGGAACTGACCGTTCGAGTCGGTGCACGAGGCGCCGCTGCCTCCCGGGCCGCCCATGCCACCCGACCCGCCGCGGCCGCCTTCGCCGCCCGGACCTCCCGGGCCACCGAGGCTCTGCACGACGCTCGCGACGCGCTTCGCGAAGCCGCTGCATTCCCCGGTCGCGCAAGACACGTGCACGACGACGTCGCCCCCAGGCCCGCCAGGGCCGCCTGGGCCACCGGCGCCGCCATTCTGCCCATTGCCGCCAGCGCTGCCGTTGCCACCGGGACTGTAGGGGCAGCTCGCCGAGGTACCCGCCATGCCGGTCGAGCCCGAGGCGCCGTCGGTGCCGCGTGTGCCCGCGTAGCCGGTGCCTCCTCGGCTCGCGATCACGAAGCCCGCGAGGTCGCGCTCCTCGATGACGCCCGCATAGACCCCGTCGGGTGCCTTCACCTCGAAGACGAGCCTGGGTGCATAGCGACGCTCGACCCTCAGCTCGAGGTCGGGCCCCCTACCCGAAGCCGGGCCGCTGAAGATCACCGGGCCGGTGGACTCGAACTCGATCGGCCAGTCGACGGTGAACCCTCGGCTCTCGCCGATGGCGAAATCGATCGGCAGATCGGGCGTGTCGTATACGAGGCGGATCGCGTCGCGCGTCGTGATGCGATCGACGAAATGGAGCAGGCCGCGTGCGTCGACGCGCACGATCGGGACCGAGGGCCGCACCTGCTCCGCCGATACGCAGGGCGTGACGTCGAGCGCTTCGGGGCTCGCGCACACCGTGAGCGGCTGCGTGTAGCCCGCGACCTCGACGGCGAGGCTGCCACGCAGATCGATCGTCGGCACGAGGCTCGGAGCCGCGCCCGGGCTCGCGCCCTTCTCCACCTGCGCGAGCAGCTTCGCCACCTGGCGCGAGAGGTCTTGGCGCACGACGATGCGCCGGACCTTCGCGCGTGATTCGTCGAGCCACGCGCGCTTCACGGGGTGCGCGGAGAGCTCGACCGCGTTGCGGCCCGTCGAGAGCACGCGCTCGAGCACCTCGTCGGCCTGCGCGCGCACCTCGGGCACGGGCGAGGCCGCGATGCGGAGGCGCACCACACGCCTCCTCGCCTCACGCGCGAGCGCCGCGTCGGGGATGCGCCGCTCGATCTGGCGCAGGGTGGCGTGGTCGCCCGCCGCCTCGCGCTCGTCGAGCAGCGCCTCGTCGATGCGTCTGCCCTCGTAGAGGCCCTGCTCGACCTCGACCACCACCAGGAGCTCGCGCCCGCGCTTCTCCGCGTGGGGACCGAGATGCCCGCCGGCGAGCGCCTCACGCAGCGCGCTCAGGTGTGACGCGACGGCCTCCGCTCTGGGTGCCGCGCCCCTCGGGCGCTCGACGAAGACCGTGTGCAAGGCGTCGAGCTTCGCGCGCTCCGCCCCGTCGGTCTCGAGCTCGCTCGACGAGAGCAGGGCTCGATAGCCCTCCGCCATCGCCTCGAGCAGGCTCGCAGAGGCCGCGCGATCGCCGCCCTCGAGCAGCAGCGTCGCGCAGCGCTGCCACAGTGGCGCTCGGACCTCGCCGCTCAGCAGCGCGCGCGTGAGCGTCTCGTAGTCGTCCTCCGAGCGCGCAGCGAAGCGAGGACCATCGTGCTTCGGGTCGCACACCGCGGCGGTCGCACCGGGCTGGGCCAGGTAGCGCACGAGCGCGTCGGCCGTGCCCTCGCGCGCCATGTCGGCCGCGCTGAGCGGCTCGCGCAGGCCGCAGCCAGCAGCGAAGGACGTGAGCAGCAAGCTCGGGGCGAGCGCGCGTCGCAGCATGCGCAGGCCCGAGCTCAGTCGCCCTCGCTCGGCAGCGGCGAGAGCACCCCGAGCGGCACCGAGCGCCGGATCGGCGAGAGGAAGATCTGGATCGGCGAGCGACAGCCGGGATCGGGCTCCGCGTCGGTCGCCTGCGCGCAGCGATCGGGCTCGCCGGCCGCGCGCAGCACGGCCCGGCTCTGGGAGGTCGAGGCGCGCCCCTCCACGGGGCCGAGCTCCGCGCCGACGCCGGCCTGTGCCTCGCCGCCGGCCTCGAGGCGAAAAGCGCCGACGCTGAGCGCGGTGACCAGGTGCGTCGCTCGGCTGCACTCAGCCCCGCTCGTCTGATCGGTGGCCTCGCGCCCCACGAGCTGCATGTGGCCGGAGACGGTCGTCTGCACGCGCAGGCTGCCCTTGGTCTTGAGATCGCCCGAGAGCAGTGCGGCGCCGAGCGGCAGCTTGGCGTAGAGCTCGTCTTCGTCGCGGATCTCGGTGGAGTCGGTGGAGAGCGTCGTCTTCTTCCACGCGTAGCTGCCGGCAAGCTCGCAGCGATCCACGATGCGTAGCTCGCAGCCGGAGTACTCGACCGCCACCGCGCCTCCCGAGAGCAGCGCCTCGAGCCGCGCTTTGTACGAGGCCGGCCACTCGGTGACGAGCGGCTGCTCCTGGCTCGCGGCGACGCGGCAGCGCGCGAGCTCCGTCGGGTCTTCGCCGTCGTTGGGCATGCTCACGAGCTCGGGGCGCGCGCCCACGCAGCCGACGAAAGACGCAGCCGCCGCGGCGACGACGAGGCGCCGAAACCCATGAGAGGCGGCCGTGCGTGCCGATCGCGGGTGCATGCGGCCCGTCAGACTAGCGGCGCGCCTGAGGCTCCGAAAGCTCCAAGCGCGCACGCGGCGCCGTCCGCAGTAGCATGAGCCTCCGTGATCGCTCGGCGCGCTCCGGGAGAGCGTGCCGCGATCGCACACCACGGGGGCGACAGATCGTCCTGCGCGACCACACGTCTGGAGGAGCCATGCGACAGGTCTCGGCTGTGATCGTCCTCGCGCTGCTCGCTTGCAGCCCCGACCCCGCGCCCGCGCCCTCGGGCAGCGGCGCCCCTACTGCCTCGGCGAGCGCGCCCGCTCCCGAGCTGCGCGACGTGATGCGCATCGACCCGACGAGCTTCGAGGCCACCCCGCTCGGGCGCCTGCGCATCGCCAGCGAGCCTCCGTACCTCGCCGAGGTCGTGGAGGGTGGCGACGAGCTGCGCGCCCTCGTCGCCGCGATGAACGGCCTCGACCACGTGACGTCGGCGGGGGTCGGCATGCCGCCACAGCGCGTCGAGCGCTCCAGCACCGACTTCGCGCGCATCATGGAGCACGGCTGGCTGAAGAAGACGCACCACGTGGAGCTGCGCCTGACGGCACAGGCGCCACGCCCGGCCCGGCGCTTCGACGTGTGGGGCGCGCACGACGGGAAGAGCACGCTGTTCGGCCAGGTCGAGGTCGACGCCATGGACTACCTCCGGGTCGTGGGCGGGCACGCCGACCATCGCGCGAGGCTCGGCAAGATCGTCGCCGAGCGAAACGCGCGCGGCGGAGAGTCGGTCCAAGTCCCGCCCCCAGATGGCGAGATTGGCAAATGGGGGCGCTCCATCGAGCGCGGTACGCCGCTCCATTTCGCGATGATGCGCGACTTGCTCCTGCAAGCGGGCCTCGTGCTCGCGCCCGAGGGGCGCGCTGTGCCCGCCACCTACTCGCTCGAGGGTCCGATGGCGCGCTACGGGGAGCGTCGCTGGCTCTCGGCGCACGTGCCCGGGGAGCTCAGGGTGGTGCCGCCGGGCAATGGTGTGTACCTCCACCTCGAGGGGCCGCCCGGCGGGCCTCTCGGCTTCCGGGCGCTCGCTTATGCGGGCGTCCCGTACGACGCCACGTCGCTGCGTGCGCACGTGCTCCGGAGCTATGGCAGCGCTTCGGGATTCGCCGAGGGCGAAGCCGGCGAGATCGAGCTCGCGGGGCGCAAGCTGCTCGCGCTCGCCTTCCGTGAGGGGGAGGGCCGCGCAGCCGCGGCGCGTCTCGTCGCGCTGTGGCCCGACTTGCTGCATCTCTCCGACCGAGACGAACGCCACGATCGCGGAGTCGCGCTCGAGCTCACGATCGCCGCTGGCGAGGGCCCACCCAAGCTCGCCGACTTCGCCGCGCACCCCACGCTCGGGCCGCTCACCGACTCTTTCTACGTGGACCTCGACACCCTCCGTTGAGCGCGCGGCGAGGCCGTGTGTCGCGGTGCGCGCGCGGCGCGGTTGATCAGGGCTTGCCCGGGATCGCGAGCCGGACGCGGTAGAGCCCCGTGCGCGCCGTGATGTAGAGCGTACGCCGATCCTCGTCGCCGAAGGCGCAGTTCGCGGGCTGCTCGGGCACCGCGAGCGTGCCCCAGGGGCTGCCGTCCGCGGCGTGGACCTCGATGCCATTCGAGGTCGTGAAGTAGAGGTTGCCGGCGTCGTCGACCGCCATGCCGTCGGAGGGGCCGAGCTCGACGAAGAGCGCGCGCGGCCCGGTCGATCCGTCCGGCGCGACCTCGTAGACGTAGACGTCGCCCGCGGCGGAGTCGCTCACGTAGAGCTTCGTCTCGTCGGGCGAGAGCGCGATGCCATTGGGTTGCTGGTAGGCGTCGTCGACCAGATGAACGGTGCCCTGGCCGTCGACCCGGAATACGCCGCGAAAACCGAGCTCGGGCGTCTGGTTGCCGAGCCCGTAGGTCGGATCCGTGAAGTAGATCTGCCCGTCGCTGCGCACGATCGCGTCGTTCGGTGAGTTGAACGCGCCGCTCTGGTACTCGGTCGCCACGGGCGTCGGCGCCGGCGAGCCCGCGGCGGGCGAACGCGAGATGCGCCGGCCCGAGTGCTCGCACATGATCAGATCGCCGTTCGGCGCGAGCGCGCTGCCATTCGTATTGCCCGAGGGCTCGCGCCACACGCTCAGGCCGTCGGTCGAGGGATCGTATTGGTGGATGCGGCTCGCGGGGATGTCCGAGAAACGCAGCACGCCGAGCGCGGGCACCCACACCGTGCCCTCGGTGAAGCCGAAACCTCCCTGGACGAGCTGCACGGCTGCGGCGCCCTCGAGTGGATTCACACCGACGTACGAGCCGCCCTCTCCCCCGCTGCCGCCGGCGCCCGTGCCCGTGCCGCCGCCACCCGCGCTCGACGAGCTCGTCGTCGTCGCGCTCGCGCCACCCTGGCCGCCCGCGCCTGCACCGCCCGAGCCGCCGTCGTCACCGCAGGCCGTGAGCAGCGTGACGATCAGTGCGACGCCGAGCTTGGATCGAGCCATGGGGCGATCCTACACGGCGCGCACCCGCACGGGGAGCTCGCGGGGCACGCTTGACGGTCCGGCCCGAGGCTCGGACGCTTGGTCCATGCACGTACCGATGACCACGGCCGACTTCCTCGAGCGCGCGGCGCTCGTGTACGGACAGCGCGTCGGCGTCGTCGACGAGCCGGAGCAGCCCGCGCCTGGTCTGGGCGCGCTGCTCTATCGCGACGTCGCGGCCCTGGCGCAGAGCTACGGGGCGAGCCTCGACGCGCTCGGCATCGGCTTCGGCGAGCGCGTGGCGATCGTGGCACACAACTCGGCGCGCCTCTTGCTCGCGCTCTACGGCGTGACCGCGGCGGGGCGGGTGCTCGTGCCGATCAACTTCCGCCTGAGCCCGGCGGAGATCCGCTACATCGTCGAGCACTCGGGGGCGCGCCTCCTGCTCGTCGACGCCGACCTCGACGCCGAGCTCGCCGAGGTGCCCTGCGAGCGCCGCGCGGTGCTCGGCGAGGAGTCCGACGCGCTCCTGCACCGGGCGACGGCGGCTCCCACGCCTTGGCCACGCGACGAGAACGCGACGGCGACGATCAACTACACCAGCGGCACGACCGCGCGGCCGAAGGGCGTGCAGCTCACGCACCGGAACCTCTGGGTCAACGCGACGACCTTCGGCCTGCACCTCGGCGTGAACGACCGCGACGTGTACCTGCATACGCTGCCCACGTTCCACGCCAATGGCTGGGGCATGCCCTTCGTGCTCGCGGGCATGGGCGCGCGGCAGATCGTGCTGCGCAAGGTGCAGGGCTTCGAGATCCTCCGCCGCGTCGACCGCCACGGGGTGACGGTGCTCTGCGCCGCGCCTGCGGTCGTGAGCGCCATCCTCGACGCCGCGAAGACCTGGGGCGGTGTCGTGCCCGGGCGTGGGCGCGTGCGGCTCGTGGTCGCGGGCGCGCCGCCGCCCACGCGCACGATCGAGCGCGTCGAGACCGAGCTCGGCTGGGAGCTCATCCAGATCTACGGCCTGACCGAGACCTCGCCGCTGCTCACGTTCAACCGTCGACGCGAGGAGTGGGACGCGCTGTCGCCTTCGGAGCGTGCGCAGCGCCTCGGCCGCGCCGGAGCGCCTGCGCTCGGCATCTCGATCCGCGTCGACGCGCAGGGCGAGATCCTCGCGCGTGGCAACGTCGTGCTCGACCGCTATTGGCAAGACCAGGCGGCGACCGACGCTGCGCTCGAGGACGGCTGGTTCCACACCGGCGACGGGGGCAGCCTCGACGACGAGGGTTACCTCAGCATCTCCGACCGCAAGAAGGACGTCATCATCACCGGCGGCGAGAACGTCTCGTCGATCGAGGTCGAGGACGCCCTGCACAGCCACCCCGCGGTCGCCGAGGTCGCGGTCATCGGCGTGCCCGACGAGAAATGGGGCGAGACCATCAAGGCCCTCGTGGTGCTCGCGCCCGGCGCGGCGGCCACCGAGCGCGAGCTCATCGAGCACTGCCGCCAGCGCATCGCCCACTACAAATGCCCCACCAGCGTCGAGCTGCGCACCGAGCTCGCGCGCACCTCGACCGGCAAGCTTCAGAAGTTCAAGCTGCGCGCGCCCTATTGGGTCGGGCGCGACCGACAAGTGGGCTGAGCGCGGTGGCGAGCGCGCGAAGGTGCTCAGCCTCGGAGGGGCGGAAGCGCTGAGCTGCCATCGGGGCACGCGCCTTCGGGGCCCGCAGCCTCAGAAGACGTCGGGCGGAAGATCGTCGAGGGCGTCGAGGTCATCGACGGACACCCGCGGGACGCCGCTCTTCGCAACCACCTGCTCGAGCCGCCGCCGCTCGAGCTCCGCCCGCGCGGCGACCCAGACCACGGTCGCCTTCTCGAGCTCGCCGAACTCGAAGTCGTCCGGGCTGCGTACGAGCGCCCTGAGCAAGAGCTCGTAGGGTCGGAGCTCCGTCACCCACGCTCCGAGTCGATCGTCCGGTTGCGTCGCCAGCGCCTCAGGTGACATGTCCAGGCCTTGGAACGTCCGTGAGAGGTGAGCGAGCCCATCGCCGAGTGGGGTGGGAAGCTGCTCTCGCGCCGACCACTCCCACAGCACGTAGTGCCAGGTGTCTTCCCCGTCGGTATCGAGCAGGTCGTCCGGGATCGCGAAGCACACCCGGTCGCCCCAGAAGCCGGACGTCGCCTGGTTGGCGAGCAGCAAGAGGACCTCTCGGTCCGAGTCTTCGAGGGCACGCACCGCGAGCAGATCCATACGAACGACGAGTCGTTCGCCCTCCAAGACGAGCGTGGCCCTCGCCCGCTCGAGCGGTACCAGCTTCGAGGCATCGTCCACGAGAGTCTCCTGGAGCCGCGGAGCGTCATCGTCCTCGAGGGCTCCGTCACACCGCAGGAGCACGGCGAGGTCGGTGACCTCACGGTCGCCCCGGTGCAGCGTTGCGGCGTAGGTCAGCGTGAGTGTTCGTTCGGGCTCCGTGGCCTGCGCGCCGATCATGCCGCGATGCTACACGCGGGCCTGGTTGCGTCGACGTGCCGCTCTCGCGCCGAGCGCGGTCCCCGGCGTACCGAGCTGCGGTCCAGCCACGCTCGGGCTCGCGTCGGCGCACCACGTAGCCGCCTCGCCCGCTGGCACGGTTCTGACGCGCTGCCGAGGAATGCCCTCGGTGCTCTTCGTGTACGACAGGCATGCGCCCCGCTCGATCGACGTCGGCCTGCATGCTCGCGCTGCTCACCGCGGCCTGCGCAGGCACGAACGAGGCGGCGACCCATCCGCAGGGCGGCTACGCCCCGCAGGGCGCGCAGCCCTCGGCGGGGCCGGTGGGTCTGCCCGTGCCGCCAGGTGTGCTCGGCGCGCTCGCGAACGCGATCCCACCCGACGCGCCCTGCCCACCGCCGTGGTTGCCTCCCGAGGCGGCCGCGCTGATCGACTGCGCGGCGCTGCGCAGGGCCTCGGGGGCGAGCGTCTACATCCCACGCGCGGTCGCGGCGGCTGCGTTGCCTGCCACGAGCGATCTGCGCTGGCGCGGCCTGGTCGGGCCGGTGAAAGACCAAGCCCAGGTCGGCGCCTGCGCGGGCTTCGCGGTCTCGAGCGTGCTCGACAACCTGAGCCGTCGTTTGGGTCGGAGTGACGTGAGCTCGCCGCTGCACGTCTTCGCGAGCTACTCCGAGCAGGCCGATCTCGGCGCCCTGCGTGGCCGCTACATCACCGGCGAGGAGGTGTGGCCCTACGACCCGGCGCGCGCCTGCGCCTTCGCGAGCTCGAGCTTCGCCGAGGGCTGCTCGTCGTACTACGGCGTTCCCTACGACTCGTGGCGCCAGAGCCCTCAGCTCGTGGGTGAGCGGCAGCGCGCCGATCAGCACGGCCGTGTGCCCGTCACGGCGCTCGAGGAGATCCGCGCGCCGCTCGACCCGGTGCAGCTCGCGGCGCTGCTCGCGGATGGCGAGGCCGTGTGGGCTTCGCTCGCCTTCGAGCGCGCCGTATGGAGCTCGCTCGAGAACAACCGCGGCTCCTTGCTGCCGCCCACGACGTACCCCGAGTCGGCGCACGCCGTGGTCATCGTCGGTTATCGGCCTGGCCCCTTCGGGCGCGAATACATCTTCCAGAACTCGTGGGGCCGAGATTGGGCCGACGGCGGCTTCGCCTACGTGCCGGAGAGCGAGCTCGTGAACCTGTGGCGCCACGGCTACCGCGTGCGCACCGACCCGGTTGCCGGCCTGGGCCCCGCGGCGAGCTCCTGCCCCTCGGGCAGCTCGGTGCTCATGGGCCTGTGCGTACCGGGCCTGAATGCGGTTCCGCCGCCCGTCGCGTGGCCCAACCTCGGCGCTCCGATGGGTACGGGCGCGGCGAACCTGCCCGCTTGCACCGCCAATGCGATGCCGACCCCGTGGGGTTGCGTGGGGATCTGACGCAGGCGCGGCTCAGGCGCCTCTCTCGCGGCGCCTACTTCTTCGCGAGCTTCGCCGCGAGCGCCGCGCGGAGCTCGGGCGAGGTCCACCTCGGCAGCACCACGGCGCGGTAATGGTCGAGCTCGGCGGGTTCGAGCTCGAGCTGGCCCTTCTGGAGCAGCTCCTTGGTGAGCGCGTAGACCTCGCGCGGGTGCGCGGCGAGCTCTGCGAGGCGCGTGCGCCCTGCGGCGACGGCGTCGTCGGCGAGCTCGTCGCAGAGGCCGAGCGCCAATGCGTCTTTCGAGGTGTAGAGCCCCGCGCCCAGCAAGACTCGACGCTGCGCCGTGACCGAGAGCCGCGCTTTGGCGAGCGCGAGCACCCGAGGTGGGAACAAGAGGCCGAGCGCGACCTCGTTGAGGCCGATCTTGGCGCGTGGCTCGGTCGTCATCACGCGGTGGTCGCAGCACATCGCGATCACACAACCACCCGCGATGGCGTGGCCTTGGATGGCGGCGACCGTGGGCGCCGGGTGGTGGAAGAGCGCGAGCACGAGCTCGTCGAGCAGGTCGAGGTAGCGGCCGAGCCCCTCGGCGTCGAGGCCCGCGACCTCGCGCAGATCGAGCCCCGCGCTGAAGGCGTCGCCCGCGCCGGTGACGAGCAAGGGCTCGTTGCCCGCGCCGCGCACGGCCTCGAGGGCCTTCTTCATGACGGCCGTGCCCAGCGCGTTCTTGCCCGGACCTTCGAGTACGACGTCGATCATCGCGCTGCTCCTCTCGCCTCAGCCACCTTCGCCGCCCGCGCTCTCCCCCGGCCACACGCCGCTCACCACGCGCTCGAGCCCGGCGAGATCCTTGCTGCGCTCCACCTCGCCGAAGCCACGCTCGGTGAACATGCGCTCGACCTCCGGGGCCTGGCCCGCGCCGAGCTCCATCGCGAGCACGCCGCCGGGTCGGAGGTACGCGGGCGCTTCGTCGATGATGCGCCTCGTGATCTCGTAGCCGTCGTCGCCACCGAAGAGCGCCACGTGCGGCTCGAAGTCGCGGATGTTGCCGGCGAGCTCGTGCGCGTCGACCTTCGGGATGTAGGGCGGGTTCGCGGTGATGAGCTCGAAGCGCGGCGCCTCGAGGCCGAGGTCGGCGTAGAGATCCGAGGCGCGGAACCAGGTGTGCGGCACCACGCCGAGGCGCTGCGCGTTGTCCCGCGCGACCTCGAGCGCGCCTTCGGAGATGTCGGTGCCGAGCACCTTCCAGGTGGGGCGCTCGTGCGCGAAGGCGATCGCGACGCAGCCCGAGCCGGTGCAGAGATCGAGCGCGTGGCCGCCGAGCGAGCTCGCCTCGGTGCGCCGGAGCGCGACCTCGACGAGGATCTCGGTGTCGGGCCTCGGCACGAGCACGCGTTTGTCGACCCTGAAAGGCAGCCCCCAGAACTCACGCTCGCCGCGCAGGTAGGCGACGGGCTCGCCGGCGCGCCTGCGTTTGTGGAGCTCGCGGTAGCCGGCGAGCTCGTCCGGCAGGAGCGGTCGCTCCGAGTCGAGGATGAGCTGGATGCGCGTGGAGCCGAGCACGTGCGCGAGCATGAGCTCGGCGTCGAGCCTGGGCGTGTCGCTGTCGCGCGCCCTCAGATCGTCGGCCGCCCACGCCAGCACGCGGCGGATCGTCCAGGCCTCGGCGCTCAATGAGCCTGGCTCGGCTGGAGGGACCCGCCGGCGGCCTGCACGGCGGCCTCGACCTCGGCGCGGATCTCGGCGAGGCGAGGCTCGCTCTTCGCCTCGAAGCGCAGCACGAGCACCGGCTGCGTATTCGAGGCGCGGCAGAGGCCCCAGGCGCCGTCGCCGAAGTCGATGCGCGCGCCGTCGATCGCGAGCACGGGGTGGCTCGCCTCGAAGTGAGCGCGCACCTTGGCGACGACCTCGAACTTGTGCTCGTCCGCGACGTCGACGCGGATCTCCGGCGTGGCGTAGGTGCGGGGCACGTCGCCGAGCAGCTCGCCGAGCCCCTTCTGGTGCTGCGCGACGATCTCGAGCAGGCGCAGCGCCGCATAGATGCCGTCGTCGAAGCCGAGCCAGCGATCGGCGAAGAAGAGGTGGCCGCTCATCTCACCAGCGAGCAGCGCGCCCTCGGCCTTCATCATCGACTTGATGAGCGAGTGGCCCGTGCGCGCGTAGAGCACGCGCCCGCCGCGCGCGCGCACGTCGTCGAAGAGCGTCTCGGAGCATTTGACCTCGCCCAGGATCGTCGCGCCCGGATGCTCGGCGAGCAGCGCCCGCGAGAAGAGGATCATGAGCTTGTCGCCCCAGACGATCTCGCCGTGCTCGTCGATCGCGCCGAGGCGATCGCCGTCGCCGTCCCAGGCGAGCCCGAGCTTGGCGCCCGTCGAGAGCACGCGCTCGCGCAAGGCGACGAGGTTCTCTGGAAGGGTCGGGTCGGGGTGGTGGTTCGGGAAATTCCCGTCGATGTCGCAGTAGAGCGGGTCGACGTCGAGCCCGAGCGCGCGCAACGCACGCAAGCCGAGCGGTCCAGCGGCGCCGTTGCCCGCGTCGACGACGACCTTCATCGAGGAGGCCGAGGCGGGCAGGCGCGTCGAGCGGCGCAGCTCCTCGATGTAGGCGACCGCGACGTCGCGCTCGCCGTAGGAGCCAGGCGCCGCAGCGGCCGGCTCGGGGCCCTTCTCGATGCGCTCGAGCAAGGCCTGGATGTCGGCGCCGAAGAACGAGGCCTTGCCACGCATGAGCTTCAGCCCGTTGTCGGGGCCAGGGTTGTGGCTGCCGGTGATCTGGATGGCGCCGTCGGTCCCGAGGCTGAAGGCCGCGAAGTAGAGCTGCGGCGTGGGCCCGATGCCGATGTCGACGACCTCCGCGCCCACGTGGCGCAACCCACGGACGAGCGCGGCGTGGATGCGCGGGCTCGAGAGGCGACCGTCGCGGCTCAGGGCAACGAGCGGCGCGCGCCCGGCGAGCTCTTCGCGCAGCGTCGCGGCGTAGGCTGCGCCGATGCGCTCGACGAGCTCGCTCGAGAGGTCGCGCTCGGCGACGCCGCGGATGTCGTATTCGCGGAAGATGTGGCGAGGCAGCTGCATCGGGGAGAGCGCTTACCAGAGTTGGGGGCGGGCGGCTCGCGCGGTGCGTCACCCGTCGTCACCGTGCTGGCACCCGTTCGGCGCATGGAAGTCACCGATTCGACACGCTACGCTTCCGCCCGATGCGTTCGCTTCTCCGCCTGGGCGCCCTGTCCTTCCTCTTGCTGGCCGCGTGTGACAGCGCCGACGCGGACGGCGAAGGCGGCGGCGGCACGGGCGACTTCCCGGCCCCCGAGCCCTTGCCCGCGCTCTCACGCGCGCCGCTCAGCACCGAGGAGCGCCTCGCCCCCGTCGCGCAGCCCGGGCCGGCGACGCTCGATCCTCGGCGCCCCGAGGACATGAGCATCCTGCTCGAGGACGGCTTCGGCGATCACTCCACGATCGAAGGCGAGCCCGTGATCCAGCGCACCTTCGACGGCAGCGCGCCTCCCGCACCCGGCTCCGCGCGCTCCTTGGTGTCGCGCTTCGTGCACCTCGCGGACATCCAGCTCGCCGACGACGAATCGCCCGCGCGCGTCGCGAACTTCGACACCGCGAACGGGCTCACGGGCGGTGCCTACCGCCCGCAAGAGGGGCACCAGTGCAACATCCTCAACGCCGCGGTTCGCACCATCAACCGCGTGCACGAGGAGACGCCGATCGATCTGGTGATCCTCGGCGGCGACAACGCCGACAACGCGCAAGCGAACGAGGTCGAGTGGGTCACGGCGATCCTCTCGGGCAGCGACTCGGTCGAGTGCGACTCGGGCGACGACGACGACCCCACCCCGGGGCCCGCGAACGACCCGAAGGACCCCTTCTACGCGGATGGACTGCTCGTGCCCTGGGTCTGGGTCATGGGCAACCACGACATCCTCAACCAGGGCAACCTGCGCCTCGCCGACAAGGCCGGCGAGTACGTCTCGAACTACTCGGCCATGGGCACACGCGATTGGTCCTTGCCCGGCGCGCCGGTGGTCGTCGGCGACATCGTGCCCGACGAGCGCAGGCGCGCGGTCGATGGCAGCGCGATCCTCGCGCACGTGGCGAACGACGGCGACGGTCACGGCGTCTCGGCCGAGGCCATCGAGTCCGGGAGAGCTTTCTACACCTACGATATCCCGAACACGCCGATCCGCTTCATCGTCGTCGACACCGCGGCCCCCACCGGCGGCGCCGAGGGTGTGGTGCGCCGCCCCGAGGTCGAGGGCTTCGTCATCCCCGCGCTCGACGCGGCGCTCGCCGCCGGGAAGTACGTGATCGTGACCTCGCACCACGCATCTGCGCTCTTCACCGACGGCTCGACCTTCGGCGGGATCGAGCAGAAGGACGCTGTGCTCACCGACGAGTGGCGCGATCTGCTCGGCACCTACCCAAACGTGCTCATGCACCTCGCCGGGCACACGCACCACCACAAGCTGCAGCGCATCGACCCGAGCGTGGGCTACTCCTACTGGGAGGTGGAGACCTCGGCGCTCGCCGACTTCCCCCACCAGATGCGCCTCGTCGAGGTCTGGGATCAGGACAACGGCTACTTCACGCTGAGGCTCGTCGCCTTCGACTACCAGACCGAGAACGACCCGATCGCCGCCGAGGGTCGAAGGCGCGGCATCATCGACTACGCCTCGGCTTGGCAGGGCGACGGCCGGGGCCGCGCCGAGGACCGCAACGTCGAGCTCTGGGTGCCCGTGCCCGACTGAGCTCGGTGGGGGCGCCGAGCGGCGCGCGGCGCCTCAGCCCGCGCCCACGCCGAAGACGAGCAAGCCGAGAAAGACCGCGTAGCTCAGCAAGAGCAGCGCGCCTTCGAGGCGGCTCAGCTTGCGCGCGGTGCGCAACGACACCGCGGCGATGAGCGTGAGCACGCCGAGCGCGCCGACGTCGACGACGATCGACGCCAGCGGCGCCTCGACCGGGTTCAGGATCGCGGCGGCGCCGAGGATGAGCAGCACGTTGAAGACGTTGGAGCCGACGATGTTGCCGACGGCCATGTCCGAGTGACCGCGGAAGGCGGCGACGAGCGAGGCCGCGAGCTCGGGCAGGGAGGTGCCGACGGCGACGATCGTGAGTCCGACGACGCGCTCGCTCATGCCGACGGCGGCAGCGAGGCCGACGGCGCCGCGCACGAAGACGTCGCCACCGAGCACGAGCGCGGCGAGGCCCACGAGGCCGATGATGACGAGGCGAAGCTTGGAGTCGCCTGGAGGCGCGCCGGCCTCCTCGGCGCTCTGCTCCGCCTCTTCGACCACGTCGGTGCCCTTGCGCGAGCGCAAGAGCACGGCGGTGAAGGCGACGGAGCCTGCGGCGAGCGCGAAACCCTCGATGCGGCTGATCTGGCCGTCGAGCAGGACGAGCGGCACGAGCAAGGTGGAGAGCACGAGCATCGGCACCTCGCGCCGGATCAGCGTGCCCGCGACGCGCGGCGGCGCGATGAGCGCCGTCACGCCGAGGATGAGGCCGAGGTTCGCGATGTTGGAGCCCACCGCATTGCCGAGCGCGATGGCGCTCTTGCCGCCGAGCGCGGCGCGGATCGTGACGGCGAGCTCGGGTGCGCTCGTGGCGTAGGCGACGACGGTCATGCCCACGACGAGCGGGCTCACCCCGAACTTGCGCGCGAGACCGGCGGCGCCCTTCACGAGCCACTCAGCGCCGAGGTAGAGCAGGAGCCCGCCCGCGGCGAGCAAGCCGATATCTGCGACGAGCGGCATGGAGGCTGGCCAATCTCTCACGAATCCTGGTTCAGCTGTAGACCGTCACGCGCTCCGCGCCCCGGTCGGGCGAAGCCGTGGGGAGCGCCGCAGGCGTTGCAGAGCGGCCCGGGTGCACCAGGCTGGCGCGGCGCAAAGCCTGCCCGCACCGCAGCGGTGCAGGGCAAGCGCGCGTCCCGAGCTGCTCGTGCCTCGCCCGCGCCGCCAGCGCCGGTTTCGCGCGGAGGAGCTCCGCGTTCGTCCGCGTGTCCCGCTGGCCTCCGCCTTGCAAAACACGGCTTCGAAGAGGAGGCAGCCATGAAGGTTCCGCACTGGGGTCAGGTCGTCGCTCAGCCGCACGAGTATCTCATCCAGATCCGCAACGGGCGCGTGCGTCGGCACGGCCAAGGAGCGAGCTGCTTCAAGTGGCCGGGCGACAGCGTCGCGCTCGTGAGCACGTCGATCGCGAAGCTCTCGTTCTCGGCCGACCAGGTCACGCGCGAGAAGGTGGGCGTCGAGGTCACGGGCCTCGCCGTGTACCGCGTGGTGGAGCCGATGCTCGCCTACCGCATGATCGACGGCGATCTCACGCGGCTCACCGACATCCTGCGCGAGATGTTCGTCGGTGCGACGCGGCGCATCGTCGCGGGGCTCTCGCTCGAGGACTGCATCACGCACCGCAAGGAGCGCGTCGCGAGCGCGCTCGTCGAGGAGATCGCGCCGGTGCTCGCGGGGCAGGGCGCCATGGGCGACACGACGAGCCAGGGCTGGGGCGTGGTGCTCGACACGATCGAGATCCAGAACGTGCGCGTGCTCTCCGAGGAGGTGTTCGCGAGGTTGCAGGCGCCCTACCGCGAGTCGCTCGCGCTCGAGGCGCTCAAGGCGCGCGAGCAGGTCGAGGAGGAGCAGGCGCGCATCTCGGTCGCGAGGCAACGCGCCGAGGAGCAGGCGAAGCGCACGATGATGGCCGAGGAGGAGGCGCGCCTCGAGGCCGAGCGGCGGCGCGACGTCGAGCGTGCGCGCCACGAAGAGGCGCTCGCGAAGGCCGCGCTCGCGGCCGACATCGAGCGCGCGGTCGAGCGGGAGCGCGCCGAGCAAGAGCGCAAGAAGAGCGTGCTCGCAGCGGAGCTCGAGCGGCGCGCGAAGCAGAGCGACGCCGAGCTCGCGCAGGCGAAGCGGCAGAGCGAGGCGGAGCTCGAGCGTCGGGCGCGCGTGCACGAGGCGGAGCTGGAGCAACAGAGGAAGCTCCACGAGGCGGCGCTCGAGCAAGCGAAGCGGCAGATCGAGCTCGACCGGGAGAAGGCGCAGGCGGAGCTCGCGACCAGGCGTGAGCAGGCCGAGCTCGAGGCGGAGACGCTGCGCGCTGCACGCGCAGCGCGCGCGGATCTGAGCGACCGGCAGCTCGAGGAGCTCGTGCTGAGCGAGACCCTGCCGCGCATGGCCGACGCCTTCCGCGGATCGTTCGGCGAGATCCACCTCACCGCCGCGAGCGGTCAGAGCTCGGAGCTCTTCACGTTCTTGTCGTCGGGCATCGAGCAGGTCGCCCGCGCGACCCGCCGCGTGAAGAGCGAGGTCGCACCGGGCGCGAGCGACTGAGCGCGGCTCAGCCCGCGCTCGGAGCTCCGGCCTCGGCCTCGGCCTCGTCCACGTCGTCGGGCCCGACGGGAGGCTCGGGCAGCTGGGCCTGGCGACTCACGCCGCGGAACACGTAGTCGACGTAGGGCACGGGCGGCTCGGCCCAGAGGAAGAAGTCGTCGGCGAGGATGCCCATCGGCGCGCCGTCGCAGAGCTCGACGATCGAGATGCTCGGCCCCTCGACGTAGACCGGCGCCGAGGGGTTCGCCTCGACGCGCGACTCGGCGATCGCCGCGATCGCGCCGGTGTGCCGCTCGGCGTCGAGCTGATCGATCGGCAAGAAGACCCAGTCGAGCCAGACCAGCTCGGGGAAGGGCGGGTCTTCGGGATCGCACTCGAAGGGCTCGTGCTCGGCGATCGGCAGCCCGGCCTTCTCGAAGGCTTCGACCAGCCTCTCGCGCCGCACGGCCGCTTGGTCGCCCGGGCCCCAGAAGGCGAGGAAGACCTCGATGATCTCCTCGAGCGAGGCCTTGCGCCACAGCGAGGGATCGCGCGAGCCGAGCTCGAGGCCGGGCTCCCTCGCGACGCGCGCGTCGAAGGCCGCGGCGTGCTTCTCGAACATCGGCAGATCGCGCAGCGCACGATCGACCGTGAAGTGGACGCGGTGGTCGACCTCCTGGAGGTAGCGGTGCTTCTCCATCGCGCGCAACAGGCGCGCGACCTCGTCGACCATCCGGACCGCGAAGCTCCACGAGAGCATCATCGGGACACCTCCTCTTCTCTGCCCGACGTCGCGGCCGGGATGGGCATCGTGCTGGGCGAGCTCGTGGTGCGCAGGGTGCCTGCGAACCAGACGATCTGCCCGTCCGAGCGCCTCACGATCATGGGTTTCGCGTACACCTGATTGGGATCGAGATCGACCCAGCGGCCTTCTTCCCACACCCAGCGTCGCCCGCGCCAGATCCATTGTCCGTCGATCCACGCCGGACGCTCGAAATCGCGGGGGGGATAGGGCACGACGTCGACCCTGGCCGCGGGAGGCGGGTACGGCACCACGACGGGGACCGAGCCCGCGTGATCGCCGGAGGGAGGCACCGGGAGAGGCGTCGAGCACGCCGCGAGCGCGATCGACGAGAGCAGCAGCGCGGTGATCACCCGAGCTGCCACAGGAAGACCACGTCGCGGAGGAAGGGAGCGAAGAGCAAGAGCTCGAGCGTGGCGAGCGCGAGGAAGGGGCCGAAGGCGAGCGCGGACTGCAGGCCCTCGTTCTCTCGGTCGGCGAGCTCGTCTTCGGCGCGCCACTCCTCGAGCGCCTGCTCGCGCTCCTCGGGCGGCAGCGCCTCGATCTCGGCGAGGATCGCCTCACGCTCCTCGCGCACGGCCTCGGGCTCCTCGAGCGAGCCACCGAAGAGGCGCACCAGCACCAGGATCACGACGCCCTGTACGGCGCCGGCGGAGAGCCCGAAGAGCGCGCCCTGCCAGCCGAACCACGCGCCCGTGACCATGAGGATCATGCCGTCGCCCGAGCCCATGCCGGGGCGGCCGCGGGTCCAGCGGTAGACGCGGTCGATCGCGAACACGACCCCGTAGCCCGCTGCCGCGCCGATGATCGCGTCGATGAAGCCCAGATCACGGAGCGACGCGGTGGCGATGCCGAGCGCGGCGCCCGCGTAGTTCGCCGGGTCGGGCAGGACGAGCATGTGCTCGAGATCGATGAAGGCCGTCGCGACGAGGCCGAGCGCGAGCGCGAGGCTCGTCGCGTAGATGGCGCCGGCGCGCGCGACGCTGGTCGTGAGCGCGGGCAGCGGGATGATGAGCAGCTCCACGATCGCGAGCGAGAGCACGCCGCCGATGAGCTCGACGAGCGGGTAGCGCGCCGAGAGCTTGGCGCCGCAGCAGGCGGTCTTGCCGCCGAGCAGCACGTAGGACACGACCGGGATGTTCTGCCAGGGGCGCACCGCGGCGCCGCAGCTCGTGCAGTGCGAGGGCGGAGAGACGACGCTCATGCCGCGCGGCACGCGGTAGATGACGACGTTGAGGAAGCTCCCCCACAAGAGGCCGAAGGCGACGGCGAAGCCGCGCAGGAACCACAGGGGAAAGAAGTCCAGCGTCAAAGCCGCCCGAGGATACTCCGCCGCGCCTCGTGCGTGGGGCCGAGTGCGCGACGGCGAAGCTGCGTGGCTGCGAGACTCTGGAGGGCGAGACCGTGAGCCTCAGCTGCGGTGCAGCGCTCGCTCGATGGCCCGGACGAGCTCGTCGAGGCCGAAGGGCTTGGGCAGTACGGCGGTGCGCGCAGAGAGCGGGCCGAGGCGGGTGCGCAGCGCCTGCTCGCCGTGGCCGCTCATGAGCACGGCGCCTGCGCTCGGGAAGCGCTCGGCCACGATCTGCAAGAGCTCGTCGCCGCGCATGAAGGGCATGGAGAAGTCGACGACGAAGAGGTCCGGCGGAGGCCCGGCGTCGAGCAGCGCGAGCGCGGCGCGACCGTCGGCGGCCTCGTCGACGTCGAGGCCGAGCTCGGCGATCACGCGCACGAGCATCGTGCGCAGCGGCGCCTCGTCGTCGACGACGACCGCGCGCATGCGCTTCGTACCCGCGCCCAGGGTGTTCGCTCCGTCGCTCATGCCTCGCCCCAGGCGCAGGCTAGCCTGCGTCGGCCCGATGGGGATCGGAAACCTACGGAGGACGACTTCTTCGCCAAAGGAGCGCCGCGCGCAGACGCGCCCAGCCGTCGTCGAATGCGTCGAAGGCGCAGATTTGCAGCCCCAACAGCTCCGCTGCGCGGCTCAGCGTCGCGTAGGCGCCGTGGGCCTCGAGCGAGTCGGTCGGCGAGGGGCGCCGCGCGAAGACGAAGGCCGGCGGGCGTTCGGTGAGCGGTCTGCGCGCGAGGAAGCGCGCGCGCTGTGCGAGCAACCACCAGATCGTCCATTCCTCGCGCGTGAGCGAGAGCCCCACGAAGAGCAGCGGGCGCTCGAGCGCCGTGGCGACCCAGCTCGAGCGCCTGCGCGTGGGCCTCGGCGAGGCGAGCTTCGCGTGCGCGTCGAAGGCCGCCTGCACGGCGGAGAGGCGCGCACCGTAGGCGCGCGCGCCGAGCACGATCGAGCGCGGATCCGAGCAGTGGCCGTGAGGGAACCACACCGTCGTCTGGCCCACGCTCGCCGCGAGCGAAGCGCGTGCGGAGGCGCCGCGAGCGCGCGCTCTGGGCACGACCCCCGGCCCGGTCAGCACCTCGTCGAAGTTGAAGCTCAACACGTCTTCGAAGCCGAGGCGTAGGAAGGAGCGCACGAAGGGTCGCGCGAGCCGCTCGGTGCGGCGGTCGTCCAAGAGGCGCTCGGCCACCGCGCCGCGCAGCTCGTCGTCCCAGCGGTGCGCGGCGCGCGAGCGCCCACCGTTCGCCTCGCGCTCGGTGAGCTCGCTGAGCATCGCGTCCCAGAGCAGCGTCGTCTGCCCGGGTACGTCGAGCTCGATGCTGCGGCTCGCGCGCCCGAGCTCGTAGCGCTCGGCGACCTCACGCAGCAGCCTGAGCCAGTCGATCGGCGCGACCTGGGCCTTCGAGCTCGAGGCGCGCAGGCCCTCGCGCACGCCCTGGGTCACGAAGCCCGAGCCCAGCACCGGCACGAGCGCGCTCAGGCGGGGGCCGAGGCGAGAAGTGCGAGTGGCCTCGGCGAGCGCGTCGAAGGCGTCGGACACGCGCGCGACTCTACACGAGCGCACGCGACTTGCGCGTGAGGCACGACCCTGGCAAACGCTACGAGCATGAACGGCGCCTCCAGGCTCGCGCTCGCAGCGCTCCAGGTCGCTGCGCTCGCCTGCAGCTCGGGCGGCGGCGACGCGCCTCCGGGCGGCGCCTCGGCGGCGCCCACCGAGGTTGCCGCGAAGGGCCCGGTCGTCGCCGCCGCCGAGGAGACGACGCCGGTCGCGTCGAGCAGCGCCGAGGCCGCGCGCGAGCCCACGGTGCCGATCCCTGCCGGGCGCTTCCACGCAGGCAGCGTGCCCGGCGATCTGGGGCGCGACGCGGTGCTCGAGCCCGCGGAGCTCGAGCTGGAGCTCGGCGCCTTCGACATCGATCGTCTGCCCTACCCGAACGAGCTCGGCGCGCCGCCGAAGCGAGGCGTGAAGCGCAGCGAAGCCGCGAAGCTCTGCGAGGCGCGCGGCCGCAGGTTGTGCACGGAGCTCGAGTGGGAGCGCGCCTGCAAGGGCCCGGCCGAGACGGCCTACCCCGGCAGCCAGGGCGCCGATCCTCGCTGCGCCAGCGAGCCCGAGAAGTGTGCGAGCGGCTTCGGTGTGCTCGCGATGGGCAGCCTGCGCGAGTGGACGGCGAGCGACGTCGCCGAGCTCGCGGGGCTCGTGCCCAAGGGCGCGGCGGTGCGTGGCGCGGCGAAGGGCTCGGCGGAGGTCGACCGGCGCTGCGCCAAGCGCGCGAGCGTCGCGCCCGAGGCCGAGGCCGAAGACATCGGCTTCCGTTGCTGCGGAGGCGAGGCGAGCGCGGCGAGCATCCCCGCCCCGGAGAAGAAGCCCGTCTGGCAGAAGACGAAGCTCTCCGCCGAGACGCTGGGCGAGATGCTCGCGACGGTGCCGCAGCTGCGCAAGCTCGAGGGCAAACCGAAGTACTTCGACGAGGCCGTCGTGAAGGACGTGCTCTTGCGCGGCAAGGTCGAGGACGCGAAGGGCTACACGCTCACGACCGAGCCGCTCCTGTGGAGGCCGGTGCCCGGCGAGGAGATCCTGCTCGTCACCGCGCGCGTCGGCGACGACACCATCGTGGTCGCCTTCCACCGCTTGCCGGGCGACCGCCACCGCCTCGGCTCCTCGCTCGTGCTGAAGAAGGAGCCGGCCGCCGCGGTGCTCGCCTACGACACGAGCGTCGACGCCAGGCTCGAGTGGGCGACCTGCTGGAAGTGCCCGGGTGAGGCCGGGCGAATCACCTACCGAGATCGCGGGCGTGTGGTGATCACGCAAGAGTGACGCGAGCCCGAGGCAAGCGGGAGGCGTATGCTCGAGAGATGCTCGTCTTCCGCCAGCTCTTCGACGCGGTGTCGTCGACCTACACCTACCTGCTCGCCGACGGCGAGACGAAGGACGCCGCGCTGATCGACCCCGTGTTCGAGAAGTTCCAGCGCGACGCGGCGCTCGTGCGCGAGCTCGGCCTGCGCCTGCGCTACACCGTCGACACCCACGTGCACGCCGACCACGTGACCGCGGCGTGGGTCTTCCGCGAGGCGCTCGGGAGCCGCATCGTGCTCTCGAAGCGCGCGGGCGCCGAGGGCGTCGACCTCGGGGTCGACGACGGCGACCACCTCGAGCTCGGCCGCCACCGCATCGGCGTGCTCGCCACGCCAGGCCACACCTCGGGCTGCCTCACCTACGCCCTCGACGCGCAGCGCCTCGCCTTCACCGGCGACGCGCTGCTCATCCGCGGCGCGGGCCGCACCGACTTCCAGCAGGGCAGCGCGAAGACGCTCTACCACTCGATCACCGAGCGAATCTTCTCGCTCGGCGAAGAGACGCGGATCTACCCGGCCCACGACTACGCGGGCCGCACCGTGACGACGGTGGCCGAGGAGCGCGCGCACAACCCGCGCGTCGGTGGCGGCGCGAACGAGCGCGACTTCGTGGGCTACATGGAGAACCTGCACCTGCCGCATCCCAAGCAGATCGACCACGCGGTGCCGGCGAACCTGCGCTGCGGCAAGCCGAGCGAGCCCTTCCAGATCGAGCCCGCGAGCTGGGGGCCGGTGGCGATCAACTACGCAGGCCTGCCCGAGATCGAGGCCGACTGGGTCGCCGAGCACCTCGCGGAGCTCTGCGTGCTCGACGTGCGCGACGCCGACGAGCTCGGCGAGGGCGCGATCGCCGGGGCCCTGCACATCCCGCTCGCCGAGCTGCGCGATCGAGCGGGCGAGGTGCCGCGCGACAAACCGGTGGTCACCCTCTGCCGCTCCGGGCGGCGCAGCGCGCAGGCCACCGTGGTGCTGAAGGGCGCCGGCCTCTCCGAGCTCGCGAACGTCGCCGGTGGCATGATCCGCTGGCGCGACCGCGGCTTGCCGGTGCGCTGAAGGCGGCGCGCGCCCGCGCTCAGCCGCCGCTCGCCTCTCGGGGCTCGCCGGCGGCCTCGGGCTCGCTGGCCGGCTCGCTCGGCAGCTTGCCTTCGACGCGGTCGAGCAGCTCCATCACCTCGCGCTCGGTGGCCTCGCGGTGCTCGAGCGGGACGACGTGCGTCCCGAGCGTGGCCCAGAGCTTCGCCTTCGGCATCGCCTCGGCCATCTTCTTGGCGAGCGCCGGCGGCGTGAAGCTGTCGCGGTCGCCCGCGACGACGAGCGCGGGCACATCGATGGAGCTCAACAGATCTTCGGCGCTGTGCTCGCCTGCGGCCTGCAGCATGCGCAGGAACATCGGCGGGTCGATGTCGACCATGTGCTCGAGATAGGGCACGAGATCGTCGGGGCGGATGAGCTCTTTGTCGACCTCGCCGAGCGCGAGCGCCGCCTTCAGCGCGAGCGGCGCGGGCACGCTGCCCCAGAGCGCGCGCGCGACGCGCGGCGAACGATCGACCGCGGCGATGAGCCGGGGGAGGATCTGCGCGAGCGCGTCGGTCCCCTTGAAGGAGTGCGTCACGCGGCTGGGCGCACCGCAGAACAAGGCGAGCCCGCGCACGCCCGCGGCGTGGTGCCGCATCGCCTCGAGCGCGACCTGGCAGCCCATCGAGTGGCCGAAGAGCACGACCTCCGGGTCGCCGAGCGCGGCGCGCACGGCGGCGAGGTCGGCCGCGTGGTCTTCGACGCGGATCCGCGCCGCGTCGACGGGGCTGCGGCTCCGCCCGTGGCCGCGGTAATTGAAGTGCGCGACGTTCACGCGCTCGGCGAGCGCGTCGAAGAGGTACTTCCAGATGAAGCCGTCGCAGGCGATGCCGTCGCAGAGCACCGCCCAGAGTGCCTGTCCCGGGGGGCCCGAGCGCCTTCGCAGGTAGAGCTCGGTGCCGTCGTCGGCGCGAACGAAGGATTCGGTGAGGACGGACATGGTGGGGTCTTGGGCCACCAGCGGCTCCCCAGCACACGAAGAGCGCGCCAGCCGCGAGCCCGCCGGCCGCGAGCCCGCCATCCGGGAGCCGCCATTTGGGAGCCGCAGAGCGTGCGGCGACGCAGCGGCGCGTCAGCGGGAGAGCAGGGTCGAGCTCACTCGGCGGAGCTCACTCGCCCGAGTCGTCGTCTTCGTCGCCGCCGACGTCGTTCACGCTCGGCAGCTTCTTGATCTCGACGCGCGCGAGCTTCCAAGCGCGCTGCACGACCCAGGAGAGCGAGCGGTCGAGCCGGGCGGCCTCCTCCTTGATCTCCTGGAGCATCGACTCCGGGAAGTAGAGGCTCTGCTTCCGCTTGTCGGTCTTCGACGCATCGGCGTTGCGCAAGTCCTTGTCGTTCATCGAGCTCACCTTCGTCGTCTCACCGTCACCCACGCTGGGCAGACGCGTGCGCCAGCGTAGCACGTGCACCGGTCGGGGAGGATTCCTTCCCTCATCCGCGCACGTACAGCAGAGTTACACGACCGCGGGGCCCGCCGTAAAGCGCGGCTTCGCGAGGCTTCGCCTCAGATCGCGTCGGGCGAGACCCTCAGATCGCCTCGGGGGAAACCTCAGATCGCCTCGGGGGAAACGATGTGGCCGGCGATCGCGCTCGCCGCGACCACGAGAGGGCTCGCCAGGTAGACCTGGCCGGGCCCGCTGCGCCCCGGGAAGTTGCGGTTGATCGCCGAGACCGTGACCTCTTCCTTCGTGAAGGAGACACCCGGGCCGGCCTTGATGCAGGCGCCGCAGCTCGGATCCACGAGCTCCGCGCCGGCCTTGGTGAAGACCTCGATGTAGCCCTTCTGCTCGGCGTAGCGGCGGATGTCCTGGGAGCCGAACTGGATGTAGAGGTGCACGCCGTCGGCGACCTTCTTGCCTCGCTCGACCGCGCGCGCGAGCACCGAGGCGTACATGTCCATGTCGGCCTTCTTGCCGCCGGTGCAGGAGCCGCCGTAGGCGATGTCGATCTTCACGGGTGCGCCCTGCTTCGCCTCGAGCTCGCGCAGCGCCACGCCGTTGCGAGGGTCGCCGGGCAGGGCCACCATCGGCTCGATCGCGCCGAGGTCGACGTCGAAGCTCGCGAAGTAGCTCGCGCCCGGGTCGGCCTTCACGATCTGCGCCCGCACCTCGTCGGCCGAGAGGCCGCGCTGCTTCACGAGGTAGTCGACGATCACCTCGTCGGCCTCGATGATGCCGGTGAAGCCGCCTGCCTCGACGGCCATGTTGGTGAGCGTGGCGCGCTCGTCGAGGCCGAGCCCACGCACGCCGTCGCCCGCGAACTCGAGCACCTTGCCGATGCCCTCGCCGCTCCGCCAGAAGGGCTGCGACAGCAGGTGGAGCATGACGTCCTTCGCGGTGACGCCCGGGCGGAGCGAGCCGTGGAGGTTGAAGCGCGCCGTCTCCGGCACGGCGAGGCGCACGTCGCGCGTGAGCCAGGCGTTGGCCATGTCGGTGGAGCCGACGCCGAAGGCGAAGCAGCCGAGCGCGCCCGCCATGCAGGTGTGCGAGTCGGTGCCGGCGACGACCTGACCGGGCAGCGCGATCGCCTCGATCACCTTGTTGTGGCAGATCGCCTCGGAGCCGACGGTCTTCCCCTCGCGCACGACCTCGCCGTAGAGCTTGATGCCGTGGCGCTTCGTGAAGCTCTCCTGCACGGTGGCGAGCTGCTGCGACTGCTCGCGCAGGCCGAGCTTGATGTGGGCTTCGGGCATCACCTGATCGAGGAAGGTGAGGTGATCGCGGAAGGCCCACACGCTCTCGGGGTGCGTGACCGTGGCGCCTTTGCCGAGCGCCGCGACGAAGAGCGACTCGGCCATGGGCGTGACGTACTCGTGCGAGAAGCGCACGTCGGTGCGCACGAAGAGCGAGTCGCCCGGCTTCACCGCCGGCACGCCGAGCTTGCCGCTCTTCGCGTCGACCACGGCGCGCGAGGCGATGATCTTCTCGCAGAGCGTCATCGGGCGCGCGGCCGTGTCGATCGCAGGAGGCGAGACCTCGCCGGCCAGGCGCGCGCGGTTGTAGGCGAAGAGCCCGCCGTACTCGACGACGTCGGCGCTGATGCGGTCGAGGCCCTTGGTGAACTCGGAGATCGGGATCTCCTCGCCCGCGGCGAGGCGATCGAGGATCGAGAAGTCGGTCGTCGTGAGCAGGCCGATGTTCTGGCAGTTCTGCCCGTAGATCTTCTCGATGCTCTTGGCGACGACGACCTGCACACCGCACTCGCGCTCCGAGTAGGGGGCCGTCTCGCGCGAGGAGCCGCAGCCCTTGGAGCGGCCGCTCACGATGACGCCGAAGCCGCCGCTCTTGATGGAGTCGCGCTCGATCACGCCGCCGCGCAGGCCGACGAGGCAGTACCGCGCGAGCGTCTCGTCGTAGTAATAACAAACCCAGCCAGGGGTGAGCTCGTCGGTGGAGATGTTGTCGACGAGCGGGAGCGCCTTGCCTTCGTCGAGCGGGAGATCGGCGCCCGCGAGCTGCTTCTTCAGGAGCTCGGCGTCTTCGGTCAGAAAGAGGATGCGGCCAGCGACCTTGACGGATGTTCGGCGTGCCATGAAACCTCCCGCGAGCAGACGAAGGGTCATAGCCCGTGAGGTGGGCTCCGCCAAGGGCTCGAGAGGAACGCCGCCTTGAGTGACGAAGGCCTTCCCGCGCGAGCTCCGCGCGCGCCGAACACCCCGAGGCCCGGCGCGATGCGCTACCTCGCGTTCGTCGCAGCCGCAGCGATCGGGTGGATCAGCGGGCGCGGCAGCGCGCTCGTGGTGCCGGTGGGCTCCTTCGAGCGGCTCGCACCGACCACCACGCCGAGCGCTGCGGCAGCGGTCGAAGCGCCCGCGCATGCCAGCGCACGGGCGCCCTCGCTCGTCGTGAGCGCGGCGCCCAGCGCGGGCGCGGTCGGATCCGGCGAGGCCAGCGTAGCCGAGGGAGCGGGAATCTCCGCCGAGCTGCTCGCACGCGCCGAACGCGGCGAGCTCGAGGCGCTCAAACGCATCGAGCTCAGGGCCCAGTCCGAGCGCGGCATCGACGAAGCGCGTGCGCTGGTGCTCGGTCACGCAGAGCTCACGCGTCGCGACGGCGTCCGGCTCGTCGAAGACCTCGGGCGCGATGCCTCGCTGTGGAAGGACCGCGCGACGCTCGCGCGGCTCGTCGAGCTCGCGCGTGATCCCAGCGTCGCTCCCGACGTGCTCGCCGCGCTCGCGCGCACCGGGCACCCCACGGCGGCGGATCTGCTCGACGCGCTGCGCCTCGACTTCCCGGCCGGCTCGCGCCTCGGGCTGTACGCCGGCGATCTGCTCTACTCCGCGGAGGTGCGCCGTACGTGGAGCGAGCCGCTCCGGGTTTCGATCGAGCTGTCGCAGGTCGCGGGTTGCCCGAGGGTGCTCGCGCTGCTCGAACGCGCGGCCGAGAAGGCCGACGAGCGCGCGCTCGGGGCGCTCGAGCGCCTCGGGGCGGAGAGCGGCTGCGGGCCCAAGCGCAGCGAGGACTGCTACCCCTGCCTGCGCGACACCGAGCGCACGAAGGAGCTCGTGGCCGCGCGCGAGGCCGCGCGCTCGAGGGTGTTCGAGCGCGCGTGGGTCCTGCCGAAGCGCTACTGATCGTCGCGGGCGGCCCCGGCCTCAGTCGTTGCCGCTGTCGCCCGTCCACGTCACCGACACGCCGTAGTGATCGGAGAGCTTCGTCGTCGTGTCGGCGCCTTCGACGCTGATCGTCACGTCTTGATCGAGCACGCGGCTCGAGCTGAGGCTGCCACCGGGGCGGTTCTTGAAGAGCACGTGGTCGATGAGCACGGTGTTCTTCGGGTCGCCGGGGTTGCCGACGAGCGGGTTGTCGCCGCAGAAGGTGCATGCGGGGGTGCCGCTGACGAAGGGCGCCTCCCAGCCTGCGTCGCTGAAGACGGCGTAGTTCGCGGGCAGCTCCCCCGCGATGCCGTCGAGCGCCGGGCCGGTGTTGAGGTCACCGAGGATCACGGCCGGCTCGGTGCCGGCCTTCTCGGCGACGTAGGCGAGCATCGCGTCGATCTGAGCGCGCTGCTCGGCCTCCCAGGAGCCGGCGGGCCCGGGGTAGTTGATCGAGAGCGCAGCCGAGAGGTGCGTGCAGAACACGTGCATCGGGCCCGCTTCGGTCTCGAGCTCGGCGTAGAGCACACCGCGGCGGTTGAGCGTACTGCTCAGCACGAGCTGGTCGCTCGCCGTCACCGTCTGGTTGGTTAGCAGGCCCACGCCGAAGGCGCCGTCGTAGGCGTAGAGCGCGCTGCCCTCGCCGCAGGCCGCCTCGATCGCCTCGATCGAGCCGCCGACGTTGGCGCCGAGGCAGGTCGTGCACTCGGGCGTCTGTGCACTGAACTCGGCGGCGCACTCGGTGAGCACGCAGTTGGCCTCGGGCACCGTGCCGCAGTTGGCCTCGACGCAGGCGATGAGCGGCGCGACGTCGTCGGCTTCGCAGGCGGCGCCGACGGCGAAGTCTTGGCTGTTCTCGAAGAAGAACGCGCTCGTCAGCTTCGAGGCCGTGGCGCTCTTCATCGCCGCCACGTCGCTCGCGTTCCACACCTCCTGCAGGCAGAGCACGTCGACCGGGAGCTCCGCGACCGCCGGTGGGATGAGCGGGCTGCGCTCCTCGGCGTACTCGACGAAGCCGTAGGCCAAGCCTGCGTTGTAGGTGGCGAAGCGCAGCTCGGGGTTCTCGACCGGGGTGGTCTCGTCGTCGCCGCAGGCGGTGGCGCCGAGGGAGATCGAGGTGGCGAGCAGGGCGAAGGCCGAGAGGTGGCTGAGCTTGGTGGAAGGCATGATCCCGAAACCTTAGTCCGAGCATCGGCCGCCGCCAGCCGGCGCCGATCGAGGCACCCACGACGCAGCGCAGCATGCGAGGGGCGAAGGGGGCTTGCCGGGCGCCTCAGCGAGGGTCTGCGCAGCAGCGGAAGCCGGTCGAGTAGTCGCGGTAGTGAGCGTCGTGCCCGACGGCGACGTAGTCGCAGCCCTCGCCGAGCGTCGTCGTGTCGAGGAAGTAGCCGCCGCGCAGGGTGCCCTCCGGGTCGGCCGTCCACTCGTGCAGGTTGCCCACGAGATCGTGGGCGCCGAGCTCGCTCTGGCAGCGATCGAAGCGCCCGCTCGGCGCGATCGAGCCAGCCACGCGGTAGAGCCGTGGATCGTTCATCGCGTCGAAGCTCCAGGTCGAGATGGCCTCGGCCCGCGCGCCGAGCGCGGCGAGCGGCTCGGTGCCGCGGTCGTTGCACGCGCCCTCGCGGCGACGCTCGCCGTAGGGGTAGCGCGTGCCGAGCGGGCCTTTGCACGCCGCGACCCACTCGCGATCCGTGCAGAGGCGTTTGCCCGCCGCTTCGCAGGCCGCCTTCGCCTCGAGCTGCGTGACGTAGGCCTGCGGCGCGCCGAGGCGCTCGTTCGTGGCGCGCACGCGTCTTCCGGCGACGGGCTGGTTCGGAGGGTGCGCGCCCAGCACGCGCCCCTCCTCGTCGAGCTGCTCGAGGGAGGCCTCGTAGCGATCGATGCAGCTCCGATCGTCGATCGCGACCATGCCGTCGGGGCAGGCGCCTGTGCGCTCCGCCTCGGCCGAACGCGCGCCGAGCCCCGCGAGCAAAGCGAACGAGGCGAGCGCGAGCGCGAGCGGGGTGGAGCGGAGCCGCCGAGGCACCTCGCGAGTCTAGCTCGACCCGCGCCGCTCGAGCTCAGCCGAGCGTGCGCTCGAAGCCCTCGAACAGCGCGCGGTGCTGCGCGGGCGTGGGCAGCCCGGCGGCGTCGACGAGCGCGGGGTCGAAGGGGCGCTCGATCTCCCTGCGGAGCTCCGCCGTGGCCTCGCGGCGCGCGTCGTCGAGGCCCGACGCGCAGCGGCGACCGAGCCTCGCGCGCGCCCAGCGGTCGAGATCCAGGGAGAGCTCCGCGTGGCGCAGCTCGTCTCGCGCGATGCGCTGCATGACGGCGCGCAGCGCGGGGTCGCTCGCCGCCTGCGCCTGCCAGAGGCCGACGAGCGCACCGAAGCTCTCGCGCACGCAGCCTTCGCTCGCGTTGTGGAGCGCGATCTCCTCCAGCGAGCGCGGCGCACGCGAGGCCGCGCGCGCTCGGATCGGTCGACCACCGAAGCGCCTCGCGAGCGAGCGCATGACGATCGTGTGGCGCCGCTCCTCGGACTCGGAGCGCCGCGCGCGCGCGACGAGCCCAGGCGGCGCGCCGTGGTGTGCGAGCTCGCGGGCGAGCTCGCCGAAGGCGATCGCGGCGGCGCTCTCGAGGTGCGCGGCGCTCGCGAGGTAGGCCCCGACCGGCGTCGTGCCGCGCGCGCGTCGACGCACGAGGCACGAGGGTCTGCGGCCGATGCACACGCCCGACTCGGACTCGATGACCTCGCTCTCGAGCTCGGTCACGTCGCCGCCGGCGCTCACGCCGAGCCGGTAGAGCGTCGTCTCGACCGGATCGCAGCTCGCGGTGAGGCGCGTCGCGAGCACCTCGTAGGCGTCGCCCGCGGCGCGCACGCCTCCGCGCTCGGGGTCGTCGCAGGCCACGCGGTACTCGGCCATGCCGGCGCGCAGCACGGCCTCGGTGGGTGTGTCGATGGGACCGAGCAGGGCGAGCGCGGCCTCGGCGCTCGAGACGAGCTCGACCGCGTCGCCGCGCGTGAGCACGAAGAGGAACTCCTCGCAGAGGTCGACGCACTGCCCGATGCGGAAGCCCTCCGTCGGCTCGAGCGCCGCGAGCTCGGCGAGGCAGGCCTCGCGGTCGCTCGCGCCCGAGCAGGCCTCGCCGGAGCGCTGCAGTACCTCGGTGAAGGGCGACTCGCCGAAGCTCTCGCGGCGACGCAGCTCGACGTAGTCGTAGGGCTGGGCTGGCGCGAGCCCGCTCAGGTAGTCGGGGCGGTAGTCGCCGGGTGCGCAGGCGATCGCAGCGTAGCCGCTCGTGTCGATGCCACCGCAGCCCGAGGCGGTGGCGGCGAGGGTGGCGAGCACGATGCGCTGGAAGCTCGAGGCGAGGTCGCGGTCACGCATGCCAGCGAGCCTAGCCCCGAAGACGCCGACGGCGCGCACCCCAGCAGGAATGCGCGCCGTCCGTGGAGCCGGGCCGCGCGTGGCTCGGCTCGGTGCGTGATGAGGATCAGGGGTTCGCGAGCCCGAGGCTGTGCGGGCCCGCGGCGTTCCAGTCGCTCTTCTGCATGGTGTTCATGCCAGGCTTGCGCGAGATCGTGTTGCCGGTCGGGGTGCTGCCCACGCCGAGGTAGTCGACCGAGATCGAGACCGCGGTCGGCGTCGAGGTGTAGGTGCAGAGCTGGCCACCGCAGTCGGCCGGCAGCCAGCGCGCCAGCGCCTGCAAAGCCTGCAGATCGCCGGGGAAGGCCGCCGGCGGGGCGGCCGCGTTGCTGAGCACGAAGGGCACCGCGTCGAGGATCGCGCCGCCCGGAGCTTCGAGGCGGAAGACGCGGTTGTTGAAGGTGATGCCGGTGTTGCCGCCGTGGAAGTCCCACGCGCCGTCGTAGTTGGCGGAGTACATCGCCGCGGCGTACTGGTTCTTCGCGGTGGTCTCGGAGCCCGGCGCTGCGCCGGTGGCACCCGACGGGTTGAGGTGGATGACGATGAGGTCGCCCATCGCCACGCTCACGTCCGGCAGCGTCGCGAGCGTCTCGACGTTGGTGCCGTCTTGGAGCAGCGTGACGCCGTTGACCGTGCCGGGGCTGGTCACCAAGAGCTCCACGAGGTCGCGGCCCGAGGCGATGTTCGGGCTGACCTCGTTGAACAGCAGGCCCGCCGGCACGACGAAGCCCGTGAACGTCGCTTCATCGAGCGCGGGGTCGATCGCCTCGCCGAGCACGTCGGTCACACCGGCGACCGTGACGGTGTAGCTCGTGCCCGAGGTCTGCATGCTCGTGGTGACCGTGACCGTCTTGCCGCTCACCATGACGGCGCTCGCCGTGAGGCCGCCCGTGAAGGTGAAGTCGCTCGCCTGCACCGAGGCCGGGTCGAGCAGGCGATCGAAGGTGATCACGACCGAGGTAGAGGAGGCGGCCTGGGCCATCGCCACGGTGGGCGGCAGGCACTGGACGTCGCCCATGGCGATGTCGTTCGTCGAGAGCGCCGAGGGCTGCGCGATGGCGTTGAAGCGCCACATCACGCCGTAGTCGACGATGAGCGTGCAGCCCATCTCGAGGTCGTAGGTCGCGCGCACGGCCTCGGGCATGCGCAGGCGGTAGTTCGGATCGCTGAGGCCGCTCGTGGTGATGGGCGCCGCGACCTGGGGCGAGCCCGCGGCCGTGAAGTCGGCGTCGATGTCGGCGATGAAGCTCACCGCGCGCGCGGTGTAGGCGTCGAGGTTGGTGAGCACGTCGCTCGCGGCGGTGATGTCGCTCACGAGCGCGGCCACGTCGTTGTTCTGCGAGTGGCGCATGTAGCTCGTGATCGCCGAGGCGTGCTTCAGCCCCGTCGTGGTCGACACGGCCGTGACCGTGAACATGACCTCGTCGCCCACTGCCGGCGCGGGCGTGAGCGTGGCCGGGTCGACGGCGACGAAGAGCGCGGGGCCCATCTGCGCGCCCTGCACGAAGAAGCCGGCCGGGTCGGTGCCGAAGGCGGGCTTCACGTAGGTGACGATCGCGTCGGCCACGACGAGGTTCAGCCCCGTGCCGTCGGCCGTGCCGAGCACCGCGGCGATCTGCTGCGAGGGCGTCGTCGTGGTGCCGCCGCCCGCGCCGCCGCCGCCCATGTTCATGCCGCCCATGCCGCCCGTGCCGGCGCCACCGCCGCCCTGGGCCATGCCGCCTTCGCCGCCGGTGCCAGCGCCGCCGCCGCCCTGCGCGGTGCCGGCGCCTTCGCCGCCCGCACCACCCGTGCCGCTCGTCGTGGTCGTGGTCGTGGTCGTGGTCGTCGTGCTGGACGTCGTCGACGACGTCGAGCCGCCGCCGGTGCCCGAGGTGTCGTCGCCACAGCCCAGCGGGCCGAGCGCACACACGGCCGACAAGGTCAGCCCTACGAAGTGGTTACGAAGCTGCATGAGACGGACTCCTCCGGTGAGAGAACGAGGCCACCTTAGTCGGTTCTCCGCCGAGGTCGACCCTCATCGCGTGTTGCTTTCTGCCCCTGTGGCGCAATGGTTGCGCGCTCCAACACTCGCTCCCGTCGCGCTCGCGCAACGCCTCCGTGTCTTCTTGGTGACACGCGTGATCACCCGTTGCGGCGAGCCTCGCGAGGCCGCAAGGAGGCTCTCGAGACCGATGGACACCGAGACGATCCTCGTCGCGATCGACCCCCGCGCCCACGCGCAGGAGATCGTGGCCGAGGCGTCGGTGCTCGCGGCGAAGCTCGGCGCCGAGCTCGTGCTGCTGCACGTCTTCCCAGTGAAACCCGCGGTCGACCTCGACGTGCTCCTACACCCCGAGGCGCACCCGGTCGCGGCGGTCGCGATGCGCGACGAGGAGCGCGCCGCGCTCCCGACCCTGCGCGAGCTCGCGACCCTCGCCACGTCGCGCGGCGCGAGGGCCAGGCTGCGCGTCGCGCACGGCGAGGTCGTGCAGGCGATCCTCGAGGTCGCCGCCGACGTCGGCGCGGGTTTGATCGTGCTCGGCACGCACGGGCGGCGTGGCATCCCGCGACTCGCGCTCGGCAGCGTCGCGGAGTCGGTGCTGCGCGAGTCCCCCGTGCCGGTGCTCGCGCTGCGCGGCGGTCGCGGTCCGGCCCACGGGCGCGTCGTGCACCACGAGGTGCCGCTCGACCCCGGCGCCGTCACGGAAGCGAAGGACTGAGGCGAAGTACGCCATGAACCTCGAGCTGGTCTTCATGATCGTAGGCTTCGCGATCGCGTCGTATTCCATCGTCGCGAACGACGCCCTCCAGACCCTCGGCACCTTCCTCTCCTCGAACGCGCGCAGGCCCTGGTGGGCGCTCTGGCTCTTCGCGGTCGGCATCCTCTACGCGGTGCTGATCTACGGCTGGCTCACGCACGGGGGCGACACCTCCTTCGGTCGCCTCGACAAGATCCCGCTGCCGCAGCCCTTCACGTGGATCTACCTCGTGCCGCCGATCGTGCTCCTGCTGCTCACCAAGAAGGGCATCCCCGTGAGCACGACCTTCCTGGTGCTCACGATCTTCGCGCCGCAGAACCTCGGCTCGATGATGACGAAGTCGATCCTCGGCTACGCCGTGGCCTTCGGCTTCTCGATCGCGCTCTACTTCGCGTTGGCGCGCACGATCGAGAAGCGCTTCCTCGACACCGCCGATCAGCCACCGCCCCGCCATTGGACGGTGCTCCAGTGGGTCTCGACGGGCTTCCTGTGGAGCCAGTGGCTGATCCAGGATCTCGCCAACATCTTCGTCTACGTGCCTCGAAAGATGAGCCTCGGCTGGCTCGTCTTCGCGCTCGTCGTGATGGGCGCGCTGCACGCACACACCTTCTACAGCGCGGGCGGCGAGATCCAGAAGGTCGTCACGAGCAAGACGAACACACAGGACATCCGCTCGGCGACGATCATCGACTTCAGCTACGCGCTCGTGCTGCTGCTCTTCAAGGAGTGGAGCAAGATCCCGATGAGCACGACCTGGGTCTTCCTCGGCCTGCTCGCCGGGCGTGAGATCGCGATGACGGCGCGCCTGCACGCGAGGCCGATGAAGGAGACCTTGCAGATGATCGGCAAGGACGGCCTCAAGGTGACGGGTGGCCTCGCCGTGAGCGTCGTGCTCGCGCTGACGCTCCCGCGCATCGCCGAGGCCCTACCGCGCGTGGTCGACGCCCTGGCGGGGGTCGTCGCGAGTCTGCCAGCGGTCGCTGCGACCTTCTGACGCGGCCGCCCGCGCCGCCGCGGCTCGGCTCGTTGGGGCTTCTCGCGCGGGCCATTGCTCACTACCGAGCTTCGTGATGTCGCACCTCGGGAAGTCCGCCTGGCTCGCCGCTCTCTGCTCGTCCTTGCTCGCGAGCTCCGTCGTCGCCGCGTGCGGGGACGGCGACGCAGGCACCGGCGGTGGCGGCTCCTCGACGAGCACGCCCGAGCCGGAGCCGATCCCGCTCGGCTTGAACGACGTCTCGGTGCTGTTTCCGCTGCCGTCGAGCCACGAAGACCCGGGCCACCTGCGCCCGTCGGACGTCGGCGCTCGCGGCGAGCTGCTCCCGCGCGACGTCTACGATCAGATCCCGACCTTCCCGGTGGTCCCCTCCGAGGGCCTGCTCTACGCGCGCATGCGCGTCGTCTCGCTGCGTTTCGACGGCTGCAGCGGTGGGCCTGGGAACTGCGAGCCGGAGATCCGGCTCGTCATGCAGCCCATCGACGCCGACGGCTCGCCGCGCGACTCGGCGCTGCACCTCTTCTACCGGCTCGACCAGGCGTCGATGACCCAGGTCGTCGACGGCCTGCGCGCGCTGCGTGCCCTCGCCCCGGAGGCCCCGGTCGACGCGCCGCTCGACGTGCACCCGGCGCTCGTCGCCCAGGGTGTGCAAGGCGCCTACGGCACCGAGCTGCGCAACCTCGTGCTCCAGCACGTCGGAGAGCAGAACTTCATCCGCATGACCTTCTTCCTCCGCGCTCCGCCGGTGAACGAGGTGTGGTTCTTCGGGGGGTTCGAGCGTGAGGCCGGGGTGCTGCGCCCGATGGACATCGTCGCGGTCGGCGAGGGCACCAACCAGCGCGTCATCCTCACGAAGACGGCGACGAGCTACGACTACGACCTCACGCCGATCGGCATGCAGCCCGAAGACGGCCGCGTCTTCTACTCGAGCGCCGCGGCCGAGGCCGCGACACCCGAGCAGCGCGAGGCCGCGATGGCCTCGTACCTGCGGGTCGAGAACCCGACGATCTACGTGCCCGATCAGCTGCCTTGCGCGGGCTGCCACATCGCGGCCTACGTGACCGCCGAGGCGAGCCGCAAACACGGCCTCGACATGGCGAGCTACACGAACGAGCGCTTCAGCTCCACGCGCGATCTGTCGCAGCGGGGCGGGGCGGCGAACAATCCCTCCTCGCTGCGCGCCTTCGGCTGGTTCGGGCTCGAGCCGATGATCGCGCAGCGCACGATCAACGAGTCTGCCGCGGTCGTCGACGATCTCGAGGCGCGCTACCCGCAGCGCGCCGAGTAGGACGGCGCGCCCTACGCGGCCTCGCAGCTGCGCGCTACGCTCGCTCCCCATGCGCGCACTCCGCCAGCACGAGCTCGTCGGTCCCTCGGGTCTACGCGTCGACGAGCTGCCCGATCCATCGCCGGGCGCGGGCGAGCTCTTGCTCGACGTGAAGGCGGCTGCGCTCAACTTCCCCGAGGTGCTGCTCTCCCACGGCAAGTACCAGTTCAAGCCGTCTCCGCCGTTCATCCCCGGCGGTGAGGCCGCCGGTTCGGTGCTCGCCGTCGGCGAAGGCGTGAAGGGCTTCGCGGTCGGCGATCGCGTCGCCTGCACGATGTTGCACGGCGCCTTCGCGGAGAAGATCGTGGTGCCCGAGCTCTCGGCCGTGAAGCTGCCCGAAGCGGTGAGCTTCGAGGTCGGCGCGGCGACCTTGCTCACCTACCTCACGACGCTCCACGCGCTCGTCGATCGCGCCTCCATCGAGCCGGGCGACGTACTGCTCGTGCTCGGCGCGGCGGGTGGTGTGGGCTCGGCCGCGATCGAGCTCGGCAAGCTGCTCGGCGCGACGGTGATCGCCGCGGCGGGCAGCGCTGCGAAGCTCGAGTACTGCCGCGAGAGAGGCGCCGACGCGACCATCGACTACACGAAAGAAGACCTCAAGGAGCGCACCAAGGAGCTCACGCGAGGCGCGGGCGCCGACATCGTCTTCGACGCCGTCGGTGGGCCCTACTCGGAGCCCGCCCTGCGCGCGATGGCCTGGCAAGGGCGCCACCTCGTCGTGGGCTTCGCGGCGGGCGAGATCCCCAAGATCCCGCTCAACCTCACGCTGCTCAAGGGCTGCGAGATCGTCGGTGTCTTCTGGGGATCCTTCGCGATGCGGCAGCCCGCGAAGAACCACGCGCACGGTGAGCGCATCCTCGCGTGGGTCGCGGAGGGCAAGCTCCACCCGCACATCGACGGCGTGTACCCCTTCGAGCGGGCCGCCGAAGCGCTCCTACGCATGGAGCGCCGCGAGGTGCGCGGCAAGCTGGTGCTCGTGCCGGGCTGAGCGATCGCCGCTCTGCGTGGCGGCGCTGCTAGACTGCGCCCCTCGACGGCCGCCACTCCGCGCATGTTCCCCCAGCCTCTAGGCCCCTTCGTGCTCAGCTCGCTGCTCGGCGAGGGTGGCACATCCTTCGTGTACGCAGCGACGCGCGACGGCGTCGAGCTCGCGCTCAAGGTGCTGCGCCCCGAGCTCGGGCTCGAGCCGCGCGAAGTCGAGCGCTTCGTCGGCGAGGCGAGGCGCATGCACGCGCTCTCGCACCCGAACCTCGTCCAGGTGCTCGACGCCGGCATCCTGCCCGACGGCCGGCCCTACATCGCGATGCCTCGCCTGCGTGGGCGCGCGCTCGCCGACAAGCTCGCCGAGCGAGGGCGGCTCGAGGTCCCACACGCGCTCACGCTGTTCGCGGGCCTCGTCTCGGCGGTGAGCACGCTGCACCGCGCGGGCCTCGTGCACCGCGACATCAAACCCGAGAACGTCTTGTGGCTCGACCCACCCGACGAGCGTCTCGTGCTGCTCGACCTCGGCATCGCGCGCGAGCTCGACGCCGCGCCATCGACGACCACCAAGGCCGGCCTCGCGCGGGGCACGCCAGCCTACATGGCGCCGGAGCGCTTCTTCGGTCAGCCGGCGACGATCGCGAGCGACGTCTACGAGCTCGCGCTCGTCTTCTACGTCGCGCTCGTCGCGCGTTTGCCCTGGGATCCGGCCGACCCGAAGGCGCGCATGTCGCCCTGTCCTCCGTCCGAGCTCGGGGTGCGGCTGCCTCCCGAGCTCAGCCGCGTGCTGCTCACGTCGCTCTCCGCGGGGCGCGACGAGCGGCCGGCGAGCGTCGACGAGCTCTACGCGCGCCTGGTCGACGCCTGGCAGCGCGCTGCCCCGTACAGCGATCCCGCGCTCAGCATGGCGGCGACGGAGCTGCACCGCCCGGAGTCGATGCCCGCGATGTCGCCCGAGCGAGGCGGCAGCACCCTGCCGAGCGCGGGCGTCGGCGGTTCCGGCGCGCAGTTCTCGGCGCAGCAGCCCGGCACGACCGGCCTCGCCGTAGGAGGGACGATCCGCTCCGCCCACAGCCAGAGCTCGACCGGCGCAGCGCTCGCCGTCGGCGGCGCGGTGGCGCTCTTCGCGGCGCTCGGCGGCGGGGCCGCGGTCTACTACGCGCGAGGCGCGAGCTTCGGCGACACCGCGAAGCTCTCGGGCGAAGGCGCCGAGGCGAGCGAGCTCGAGAGCGACGACGAGCCCAAGACGAAGAAGCGAAAGAAGCGCGCGAGCGGCGCGCGCGACGCCGACGACGCCGCGAGCGCCTCGCCGAACACGAGCGCGTCGGCCGTCGCGAGCGCGTCGGCCTCGGCGAGCGCTGCGCCTGTGCCGACTGCGCCGCGCTCGCCCAGCGCGATGCCGACGCCGCCCGCGCCTAGCGCGCCACCCGCGGTCTCGAGCGGCGCTGCTGCGTCGGGCCCGATGCCCAAACCCTGCGCCGACCTCATCGCGCTCATGTGCTCGCCGACCTCGGGCGCGCGCCCCGAGGAGTGCGTCGCCTGGAAGGGCAACGTCGCCCGCTGGAACGCGACGCTCCCACCTGCGACGGCGGCCGAGACCTGCCAGTCGACTTACACCACGAGCGCCGCAGGCCTGAAGAACCGCCGCGACGCGATGTCGCCCGACAAACCCTGAGGCTGCTGGGGCGCGCGGCCCTCGGGGCGCGGCCGATCAGCCGAAGCCGCAGAACTCCGACTCGGGGTTCTCCGCGCAGGGATCCCACGACACCGTGTCGCCGAGGACCACGTCGACCTCGCTGCGCTCCACGACCATGCCGTCCTCGAGGTGCTCGACGTAGAGCCGCACCGGCGCGCCCTTCTCGAGCGGCGGGAAGTTCTCCGGATCCCACGGTACACCCGGCATGACGGCGGTGAGCATCGCGCGCTGACGCGAGCTCACGTCGCCCGAGAGCTCGAAGAGGCCCTCGCTCGGGTAGGTGTTCTCGAAGTGCTCGCCCGTCGCCGGGTCGAGCGCGCCGTAGCGCAGGTGCATCTCCGCGCTGCATCCGGTGCAGCTCATCGCGACCCAGACGTGGAAGCCTCCCTGCGGCCCCTGGACGAGCGGCACCACTTGCCCGACCTCGAGGCGCTCGAAGCACGCTTCCCCCGTGCCGATCTCGAAGGCCTCCGGGCTCGGGGGAGCTTCACACGTGGAGGGAGCTCCTCCACCCTGCCCACCTTCGCCGCCGCCTCCCGAACCGTCGGAGCTCACCGAGGAGTCGCAGCCGAGAACGTAGAGGCTCGATAGGACGATGGACCGGAGCAGGGTGGACATGAACGAACCTCGCAGAAGCTCCCGCCGAAGCAGGAGCGATGCCAACGCCGTACCCTCGAAAGGAGAGCAGAATTCCGGCGGCGACGCATCGAGCTGAGCCGCGCTGTGCCGAGCTCGCAGCCGTCTCCGTCTGCTCTCGCCGCGAGCCCTCGACCTCAGGTGGTACCCTGCGCGGCGATGCTCCGACACCACCTGCCGCTCGCTCCGGTCCTCTGCGCTGTGTCTCTCGTGGCGCTCGTCGCCTGCGGCGACGACGGCGGCACCGGCGGCGCGGGCACCGGCGGCAGCGGCACGGGCGGCCAGACCAGCTCGAGCAGCGCGGGTGGAGGCGGCGCAGGAGGTGGCACGCAGCCCTTCGTGCCGACCCCCGCAGACGTGCAGTTCCGCGCGGTGAACCCCTTGCCGGCCGGAGAACAGATCCTGCTCGGCGACTGGGAGGCCGCACCGAACGAGCTGCTCAGCATGCGCCCCGACGGCAGCGAGCTCACGCCCATCTTCGAGTCGTTCCGCGTGTGGTCGATGGGTGTGTCGAACGACGCGAGCACGATCGCCTTCGCCGCCGGCGACCCCGAGCAAGAGGCGCACTACGGGCCGCTCTTCGGCGACTCGATCCAGCCGACCTTCCTCTACGACGTCGCGACCGAGACGGCCGAGGTCCTGAGCTACGGCAACCTCAACGACGAGTGCCACGCCTTCAGCCCCGACGACGCGCACCTCTATGTCTGCCGTCGCTACGACTTCGACGCCGAGGGCGTCTCCACGGGCTACCGCATCGGTCGTGTCGAGCTCGCGAGCAAGAGCTTCGAGTGGCTCACCGACGAGGTGCCGCAGCTCTTCACGCTCTCGCCGCAGCCGCTCGCCGGCGGCACCGAGCTCGTCTACGCGAAGGTGCCCGTGCCGGGCACCCGCACCATCGTGCGCCGCGCGATCGCGGGCGGCGCGGAGACGATCCTGCGCAGCAACGCCGGAAACCCGGTGCTCGCGCCCGACGGGCAGGGCCTGCTCGTCAGCGACTACACGCAACAAGGCTCGCTCGTGCTCGTGCGCGAGGGCCTGGCCGACGTGCTCGTCGCACAGGGGCCCGACATCACGAACGCGCGCTTCTCGCCCGACGGCACACGCGTCGCCTTCCTGCGCTGGGAGGGCAGCTTGCAGTGCTCGCACGTCGAGATCGCCGCCGTCGACGGCTCGCAGGCGAGCTCGCCCGAGCGCATCTACGACTGCGCCACCGAGGGTCGCTTCCTCAGCGATCTGGCGTGGATCACGCGCTGAGCGCGCCTCGGCCCTGCCCAGCTCCGCCCCGCTGTCGGGGCCCGAGCAGATCCTCGAGGAAGAACGCCGCCAGGTCGGCCCGCCCCGAGAGCCCGGCCTTCTTGTAGAGGGCGCGCGCCTGCTGCCGCACCGTCGCTTCGCTCGTCCCCCGGAGTGCGGCCACCTCCTTGTGGCTCAGGCCCTTGAGCAAGAGCAGCGCGATCTCCTTCTCCGCGGCGCTCAGGCCCCACTGCTCGAGCTGACGGTCGATGGCCTCGCTCAGGCCCGAGACCAGCTCGCCGGCCTCCCGCTGCCAGCGCTCTCGGTCGCGGCGCGCGGAGTCGAGGTCGTGCTCGAGCCCATCCGCTCTCTCGCGCAAGGCCTGCGTCTCTCGAGCGAGCGCGCCGAGGTGTCGCAATACGACGGCGGCACCAGCGAGCGCCGCGAGCAGGATCAGCGCCTCGACGGCGACGTGGCGGAGCGTCGAGCCGGCGGCGAGATCGGTCGCGAGGTCGACCGCCGCGACCGCCGCCACGAGCACGAAGAGGATCACGGCCGCGAGAGAGCTGCGCCTTCCGCCTCCACCAGCCGTTGCATCGGTGTCTTCCAACATATCAATTTTATTGACGTATCACGGATGTGAGATGGCCTTGGGCGTGACCGCCGCGCACAGTCTGACGTGCCGGCGCATCGAAGCCTCGGCCCTCACGACTGGAGACCACCATGGACCTCACCCTCCTGCATCCGAAGATCGTCCACCTGCCCATCGCGCTCGCCGTGCTGCTGCCTTTGCTCTCGGGTGGCGTCTTGCTCGGTTGGTGGCGAGGCTTCTTCCAGGCGCGCGTCTGGTGGCTCGTCGTCGCGCTCCAGGTGGTCCTCGTGGGCGGCGGCTTCGCCGCGCTCCAGACCGGTGAGATCGACGAGGAGCCCGTCGAGCGCGTCGTCGCGGAGGCGCTCATCGAAGCGCACGAGGAGGCGGCTCAGGTCTTCGTCGTCGCGAGCATCGGTGTGCTCGCGCTCGGCGCGGCCGCGGCCTTCGTACGCAAGGAAGGCACGGCGCGCGGGCTCGCTGCCGCGTCGGTGGTCGGCACGCTGGTGGTGCTCGGGCTCGGCTTCCGCGTCGGGCAGGCCGGCGGAGACCTCGTCTATCGACATGGTGCAGCTGCCGCCTTCACGCAGGCCGCGCCGGCCTCACCCGCAGGCGCTGCCGCCGCGCAGCCGACGCGAGCGGACGAGGACGACGACTGAGCAAGATCTCCCCCGTCTGCGCGAGCGAAGGCGCGGCGACGCCGCCCTGAGCTCACGGGCTCCGTGGCCGAGGCTCGGGCCTGCTACGGTGAGCGCCGTGATCACCCCCGACGACGTGCTCGAGTTCTGGTTCGGCTGGCTCTTCGAAGACGGGAGCGTGTCGGAGGAGACCTCAGCTCGTTGGTGGACCAAAGATCCGGCCTTCGATGCCTCGATCCGCGAGCGCTTCGGCGAGGTGCTCGAGGCCGCGTCGCGCGGAGAGCTCGACGCCTGGAAGGAGACGCCGGGCGGCATCGTCGCGCTCGTGATCGTGCTCGATCAGCTCTCGCGCAACGCCTACCGCGACACGCCGCGCGCCTTCGCCAACGACGCGCGCGCGCTCGCGCTCGCCGAGGCGGCCGATGCTCGGGGCGACTTCGACACGCTGCCTCCGATGCAGGCCTACTTCCTCGCGATGCCGTTCATGCACGCCGAGTCGCTCGAGGCGCAAGAGAAGTGCGTCGCGCTCTTCCGCAGGCTCGCGGCCCGCGCGGCCTCCGAGAAGGTGAAGAAGATGCTCGAAGCGGGCGCCGACTTCGCCGAACGCCACCGCGTGATCGTCGAGCGCTTCGGGCGCTTCCCACACCGCAATTCGATCCTCGGCAGGCAGAGCACGCCGGAGGAGCTCGCCTTCCTCGAGCTGCCCGGCTCGAGCTTCTGAGCCCCGACCGAGCGGAGCGAGCGCGCCGCGCTCCACTCGACCAGCGCGCCGCGCTCACTCCCCGGGGCAGGGCGCGAACTCGCAGCTCGGCCCCGTGCGACCGACGGAGCTGCCGTCCGGGCAGAGCTTCGCGTCCTTCGTGCAGACGACACCGCCCGGAGGGCCGCTCGGCGCCTCGCCGCTCGGCGCATCCGGCACGGGCGAGCCGCCGGTGCCTGCGTCCTCCGGGCACGGGTCGAAGCTGCAGTCGGGCCCTTTGCGTACGCGCGTCGTGCCGTCTTCGCAGACGCGCGCCTCCTCGGTGCAGCCCACCGGCTCGGGCGCCTCGACGACCGTGGTCGAGACCGTGCAGCCGAGCGCGTGGAGCAGCCCGAGCGAAGCGAGAGCAAAGAGCGAGAGTCGTCGCAGCATGGAGGGGTCCTCGTCGAGTCGTGGTTCCGGTGCTCGAACGCGCCGGGAGCGCCTGAGCTTACGCCGACCGGCGCGACGTCGCGGAAGCCCCCGGCGCAGCAGCTGCGCGGAGGCGCGCGGCGCTTGCGCGCACCCGCCGCCGATCCGCCCTCTGCGCCGAGCTCAGCGGTGCACGCCCATCGCCTCGTGGCAGGGCGCGCAGGTGCTCGTGAGCTGGGCGAAGGAGCGACCTCGCGCCTCGTTGGTCTTGGCGTTCGGCAGCTCCTTCGCGAAGCGCCGGAAGTCGGAGGCCGCCGACCGCGCGTGCACCCCACCTGGTTCGAGCATCTTCGCGTCGAAGGGGTCGATCTCGAGCGCCTTGCTGCCGGCCGCCCACGCCGCCTCGCTCGGGCCGTAGATGCCCTCCCAGAGCCGCTCGGCGGCCCACTTGTGGCGCTTCATGCGGCTCGAGGTCGAGGCCTCGGCGGGCGGCGGCTCGCCCACGGTGATCTTCGGGCCACGCCCACCTGTACTGTGGCAGTGGCCGCAGGCGCGACCGATGTCCGCCGTCGCCGTGGCCGCGTCCTGGATGTTGCTGGCCTCGCGCATTCGGTTCGCGGCGTCGCGCAGCTGGGCACCCGCCACCGCCCACTGCTTCGGCATGCCCTCGACGCCCGCCATCTGCGTGAGCTCCGTGGCCGGGTTCACCGCCCGCTCGAGGTGCCCCGAGACCACGGCGTTGCGGATCGCCACCGTCTGGCTGAAGTGCTCGCGCATCCAGCGCGCCGCAGGGGAGCCTGGCGGGGGCAGGTCCGCGTCGGACATCGGCGTGGCGCCCGTCGGCTCGCGCTCGGGCGCGGGCGGTGTCGGGGCGGTCGCTGCCGGCGCCCCGCTGAGCACCGGAGCGGGCTCGGTCGTGGCGGCGGGCGGCGGCGGCGAGGGGTCGGCGGGCGGCGCGGCTCCGGCAGCACAGCCGGCCAGGATGACGGAAGCGACGAGCAGCTTGGAGTGGAGGGGCAGCATGATGTCGAGCGGAGCCAAGCAAGACGGGGGCCAGCTCGGGGGGCGATCGGATCGACTCTCCAGTGCTCGGGCACGGGAGTCGATGACACGATGGGCACATGACGCTGTGGCGGGTTCAGCATCCCTGGGTCGAAGGAGGCCTGCGCATCACACGCGCCGCGATCGCGGAGGTCGAGCGCAGCGCGATCCGAGGCCTCCTAGACGAGGAGGAAGCCTGCGGCTATCTGGCCGGGCCCGCCGAGGAACCCCTGCTCTGCGATCGCGCCGTCGCGATCCCCAACCTCGCGAGGATCCTCCACGAGCGTGACCCAGTGGCCTACTTCCGCAGCCCGAGGACCTTCTTCGCGTTCCACGAACGCACGCTCGAGGCCGCGATGCGTGAGGGAGTGTCGACTGGCTCGCCGGTGAAGGTGCTCTATCACTCCCACATCGACGTCGGCGCGTACCTCAGCGGCACGGACGCCGCCGTGCTCTCACGCGGCGCGCCACCGAGCTTCGAGGGCGGTCCAGCGACGCTCGGGCCAGGACCAGCGTGGCCGCTCGCGTTCCTGGTGAGCAGCGTGCGCGGCGGCGAGCATGGACCCTTGGTCGATGACCACCGCCTCTTCGTGTGGCGTGACCGTGCCTTCGAGCCATCGACGATCGAGATCGTTTGAGGTCCGTCGAATGCGCGGATGTGCGGAGCGCCCCGAGGAGGCACCCCGGCGGCATGAAGCGCGAGAAGGCGAGGGGTGTTCGCGTACGCATGTCGCATGCGAGGTGGGTTCGGGTCGACCACCGTCCGCGACACGAGATCGGCGTCCACGTGCTGCGTGGACGTTGATCCTGTGAGCATCGTGCCCCTACGCTCGCGTGGTGCGATGACTGCGTGTGGGCACGACGCAGCACGCTCGAACGGAGTCGCCCGTGGAGATCAGCCAGGAGTCGATCGACCTCATCATCGCGTGGGAAGTGGGCGGCGGCGACCGTGAGCTCGCGCGGCCTCAGTACGAGTCGACGTACGCGCGGCCCCACTGGCCTGGCAACAACGGCTCCGGTCTGACGATCGGCATCGGCTACGATCTGAAGTACGCCAAGAGCTGGTTCGAGGGCGACTGGAAGACCCGCCTCGAGGCCCTGCGGAAGCCGACCGACGCCTACACGCGCCTCGCGGGCTACATCGGCCGGCGAGGTTCGCGTGCGGCGGAGCGCGCCACGCGCGACATCGTCATCCCGTGGGACGACGCCATCTCGGTCTTCCGCATTCGCAGGCTCCCCCACTTCGTCGAGGAGACGAAGCGCATGTTCCCCGGGATCGAATCGATGGACCCGCACGTCTGGGGCGCGCTCACTTCGGTCATCTACAACTGTGGCATCGGCACCGAAGGTGACAGCCGCGTGCTGAAGAAGGCCGCGTACGACGCCATCCGTACGGCAGTGGCGGGGCGCGACGTGGCCAGCGTCGCGGCGGGCATCCGAGCGCTCAAGGACTTCCACGATCTCTCGCCCAAGGTCGCGCGCGGTCTCAAACGCCGCCGCGACGCCGAGGCCGCGCTCGTCGAAACCCTCCTCGACGCGGAGTCGGCCGCTTGAAGACGCGCAGCGAAACCGCGACGAAACATCACACCCTCAGGACCTGGAGCCCACGATGAGGAGCGCGAGCCGAGCACGGGTGCAGATCGCCACGGGTGACGACCTCGACGTGCGCAGTTTCAGCGTGAAGCAGCAGATGAGCCAGCTGTTCCGCGTCGAACTTCGAGTCGTGTCATCCAACCTGAGCATCGAGCTCGCAGAGGTCATCGGCAAGGACGCGAACTTCGCGCTGTCGACCGAGTGGTCGAACCGGAGCTACGCCGGCGTGTGCATCGAGATGGAGCAGGTCCGCGTCGATTCGCGCGGCCTCGCCACCTACACCGTGGTGATCGCGCCGCGCGCTTGGCTGCTCACTCAGCGCATCAACTACCGCATCTTCCAGTACGAGTCAGAGCTCGACATCGTCCAGAGGCTCCTCGGAGAGTGGGGCGTGGAGCACGAAGCACGGGTCGACCCCGCGCGCCACAAGCCGCGCAAGTTCCGAGCCCAGTACCACGAGTCCGACTTCGCCTTCGCGTGCCGGATGCTCGAAGACGCGGGCATCTCGTTCTACTTCGAGCCTTCGGATGAAGGAACCAGGCTCGTGCTCGACGACGAGCCCCAGTCGCGCTCCTTGGCCCACCCGATGCTCGTATTCCGCGACTCGCCCGGCGTGACCGACGGCCGTTTCGTCACGCGCGTGTCGATCCTGCAGCGCGTGCGCCCGAGCCGAGTCACGGTCGGCGACCTGGACTACAGGCGCGCCAGCACGAACCAACCTCGCCTCGGGGCCTCCGAGGGTCTCCCACAAGAGCAGCGCCTCGAGAGGTTCGAGTACGAGCCTGGAGCGTTCCTCTACGTCACGGAGGCAGGTGGTGCCTCGCCCACGGCCGACGATCGCGGTACCGCTCGCACCGACGAGAATGCCGGCTCGGCGAAGGCGCGGAACCGTGTGCTCGCCGAGCGGCAAGGCGCCAAACGCATCCGCTTCGAGACCAACGTGGTGGAGCTTGCGCCGGGCGCCCTGCTCAGCGTGGTCGGCCACGCCCATCGAATGATCGCGGCGGACACGGGGCTGCTGACCCTGAGCACGATGCTCACGGGTGAACACGACGGAGAGTGGCGCGTCCACGCCGAGGCCGTGCCGTCGACGCTCCCGTACCGACCCGAGCGGAACACCCCCAAGCCGGTCGTCGAGGGCCTCGAGAGCGCGACCGTGGTGGGTCCACTCGGCGAAGAGATCCACACCGACGAGTACGGGCGCGTGCGGCTGCACTTTCATTGGGACCGCGAGAGCAAGAGAGACCAAGGGAGCTCTTGCTGGGTACCCACGAGTCAGCCGTGGGCAGGCGCGGGTTTCGGGGGAGTCAACATCCCTCGCATCGGGCAGGAGGTGCTCGTGGAGTTCCTGGGAGGCGACCCCGATCGTCCCGTGGTGGTGGGTCGAGTGTACACGGAGACGAACCCCCCGCCTGACAAGCTCCCCCTGTTCAAGGACCTCTCCGGCATCGTCAGCGAGTCGACGCCGCGCCTCGTGATGGGAGCGGCCGACGGAGGGCCAGCCACCCCCGCGACGAGCCTGCTCGGCGACGGGTCGCCGATGTCTCCCGCCCAGCTACGCGAAGCCGTGAGCACCCCGGGGCCGTTTCAGGCCGCGTCACCCTCGGGCTCGACCGACCAATGGCACGGAAGCGGGATCAAGTTCCACGACCGATATGGCCGGGAGCTCGTCTATCTCCAGGCCGAGCGCGACCTCAACATCGTCGTGAACAACTGCTGGCGCTCGGTCGTGAGAAACAACCGTGCCTGTCTCGTCGGCACCGACGACCAGCTCTTCGTCGGAAACCGGCAGTCCACCTACGTCGAGTCCAACCAGGGGGTCCGGATCGGGACCGACCAGTTCCTCCGGGTGATCGGGCAGCGCGGCGAGGAGATCGGCCGCACCTACCTGCTCGAGGTCGGCTCAGGCGGGCTGAAGATGCAGTCGCTCGTGTCGAGCATGTCACTCTCAGCGCCGAGCTACGGAAAGACCGTGGCGATCCGGAGCGAGACCTCGATCGAGCTCCGTGTCCACAACACCTACATCCTCATCGAGCCGGCGAAGATCACCATCCAGTCCGACAAGGTCTCCCTGCAACCCCAAGAGGGCGGCGGTCAGTACGTGCTCCGTCGCTCCTGAGAGCTGCGATCGTTCGCTCCACCACCGACTCCGCCGGCTCCACCACGCGCCACCCTAGCGACGAAGAACCATGCGAATCCGCCGCTTCTCATTCCTGGGCATCCGTGGCCTCGACGGTCTCAAGCAGGACCTGCCCCGCACCAAAGACACCGATCTCGTGCTGGTTCACGGCAGGTACGCGCGAGGCAAGACCACCTTCCTCGACACCCTCGCGGCGGCGAAGGAGCTCATCGCGAGCTATGGCATGCCCGACGGGCGCTGGGCCGCTTTGCCAGGCTCGAGCAGCGGCGCGGCGAAGGTGCAGATCGACTGGGAGACCAGCGACGCCGAGCGCGCACGGATCGGAACGGGCGAGACGACGCTGTCGACCGAGTCGATCCTCGGGAAGGCTCTGCTTCCGCCCGACGTGCCCAAGCTCGCACAGGCGCTCCTCAGCGAAGCCGGCGACGCCGAGCGCGGCTCCATCCACTACCTCCACGATTCGCGGGAGCTCACCGCGCCGCTGAGTCACGGAGCCGACGCGAGCGCACTCAGCCAACGCCTGACCACCCGCAACTCGAAATTCTCCATTCTGTACGACGTCCTCGACCAGTCCGAGCGAGGAGCCGCGAGGGCGCTCGCATCGAGCCGCTTCAGCGAGCTGTTCCCCCATCTCGAAATCGGCGGGCTCCGACGGTCTGGGGTCAGCTTCGTGCCGACCGCTCGGCATCGCGCATCGGGCGCCGAGCGGTCTTATGGCGAGCTCTCCGCGTCGGAACGTCAAGCGTTCCTGATCGCGCTCTACGTCTCGAGCTCGCCGATCGTCGACTCCATACTGATGGTCGACGCGCCCGAGCTCGGGTTCGGCGACGAGGGCGCCGTCGACCTCGTCAGGGCGATGCTCCGCTGGACGCAGCGTACGCAGTTGGTCGTCGCCACCGCGTCGCGCGAGGTGCGCGCTCTCCCCGAGGTGGCCCACGTCGTGGAGCTGCCGTCGTGAGCTGGTTCTCCACGGCCGCGTTCCACTTCGAGCTGCCCGGTGACCGCTGGGAGGAGCAGACGCTGCATCTGTTCCGCACCCCCGCAGACGCGCGCTCGGCGTTCGCGATCTCCCGCAACAGGGTGAAGGGCGACTCTCCGTCGGACATCGAGTCGGCGCTCCGCGCGCTTCCCACCGGGCGCTACGACGAACGGTCGATCCTGCGCAGCGAGCGACGCCAGGTGGGCCCCCTCGAGGCCCAAGACGTCAGTGCCTTCGCGCGGTCTGGCTCCGAGGGCGAGTACTACCGCGTGGTCAACGTCGCCTATTACGAGCTCGAGCTGAGCTTTCAGTGGGCCGGGCCGATGGCGAAGCGCGACGAGGTCGACGCGCGCGTCGAACGCACGCTCGAGAGCCTCAAGTTCCGAAGGCGATGATGAGCTCCTACCAGACCACCGAGTGCCTGTTCGAGCTCGAGCCCGGCTGGTCCGACGAGACCGGCTACGTGTACGTCGACGGCGACGTGCGCGTGGTGGTCGGGCCCTTCGCGCCGGAGGCCGAGGCGAATGGAAAGCTCGAGCAGGCATTGGAGCGCTTCCGCTTGGCAGTGCCCAGCTACGAGCTGCTCGAGCGCCAGCAGACCGATTCGCCAGTTCGAGGCTCCGAGCTCATCGCGCACCGGCTCGGCGGTGCTCTGGGGATCTTCGAGATCAGCGTCTTCTGGCGACTCGGGCAGATGCTCTGGGTGATCCGCGCGGCCGGTCCGAGCGACGCGGAGCCGAGGTGCAGAGCGGCGGTCTCCAGCTTCTGCGAATCCTATGAACCCATCGAGGCAGCATGAGTGAGCCCAAACCGGCCGCCCGCAAGGACGACCTCATCGAGCACAACCAGAGCCAGGTCCTCCGCTTCCTGGGCATGGTCTTCGCCAACGCCTGGGCCGCCGCGCGTGTCGCATCGGTCGCGAAGAACATCGTGCTCGCCTCGGCGGGTCCGGCCGGTTGGGCCGCGCTCGGCGTCTCGATCGTGGTCGAGTGGGCTGTCGTCGAGGCGGTGGAGTGGGCCTCCGGGGAGATCGGCGAGCGCATCCGCACCCAAGGTATCCACGGGATCCGCAACGGCTCGCCCGCAGTCTTCATCAATCTGCGCAACGCGGCGCGCGGCGGTCCGACCGGCGACCCGCTCGCCTGCCACTCCGGGAAGATCGTCAGAGAAGGAAGCCGCTGGGTGAGCTTCGACGGCAAGCCCGCGGGGCGGCTGGGCGACTTCACCAATCACTCGGGCAAGGTCTCGAGCGGATCCCCGAACGTGTACATCGGCGGTCCTCCCGTGAGTTACGACAACGAGCTCGCCGTGCACGGGCTCGTGGGCAACCTCTTCTCGCTCCGCAGCCTCGGCGCAGCCGCCATCGCTGGCGAGTTCGCGAGCGAAGCTGCGAAAGAGACCGGTATCCAGGTGCTCGACCAGCTCTGGGGAATGCGCAACTGATTCGACTCGGAGGTGGCTCGTGGGCAAGATCAACCAAGCAACTGCGCGCATCGTGACCGGCGACGCCCTGGACGTCCGGAGCTTCACGGTCACTCAGGCCATGAGCCAGCTCTTCCGTGTGGAGTTGCGCGTCGTGTCCACGAACCTCGACCTCGACTTCGACGCGATCTTGGGCAACGAAGCGAGCTTCAGCCTGGGATCCACGGTCTCGGCGCGGACCTACTCCGGCATCTGCGTAGAGCTGGACCAGGTACGCGTCGATCGACGCAACCTCGCGACCTACACGCTCGTGATCGCGCCTCGCGCCCACTTGCTCACTCAGCGAAAGAACTATCGCGTCTTCCAATACAAGTCCGAGCTCGACATCGTCCGCCAGTTGCTCGACGAGTGGCGGGTGCCGCACCGGGTCATGGTCGACCCTGCTTCCCACAAGCCCCGCAAGTTCCGCGTCCAGTACGCGGAGACCGACTTCGCCTTCGCCAGCCGGATGCTCGAGGACGCCGGCATCAGTTACTACTTCGAAGACTCCGACGGCGAGACGCGCATGGTCCTCGACGACGAACCGCAGTCGCGGGAGGTGGGTCACGCCCGGGTCCGCCATTTCGACGAGCCTGGGGTGAGCGACGTCGGGTTCGTGACCGCTGTGTCCATGGCCCAGCGGGTCCGGCCGGGCAAGGTGGCGATTGGCGACCTCGACTATCGGCGTGCCTCCACGCAACAGCCGAGGCTCTCGGCCAGCGGAGGGCTCCCGCAGGAGTGTGCACTGGAGCACTTCGACTACGAACCCGGCGCCTTTCTCTACCAATGCCAGGCAGGAGGGAGCTCACCCAGCGCGGACGACCGAGGTGTCACTCGGACCGACGAGCAGGCTGGACAGCGCAAGACCCGCTCCCGCTTGCTCGCGAAGCGGCAAGACACGAAGCGCTTGAGCTTCGAGACGAACCTGCTCGAGCTCTCACCTGGATCCATTCTCAGCATCGCCGACCATCCGCACCCTTCGGTCGAGGCGGATCCGGGCTGGCTCGTCACCGGTGGGATCCTCGAGGGAGACCACGACGGCGACTGGCGGCTCCACGTGGACGCGGTGGGCACCGAGTTGCCGTTCAGACCGATGCCTCTCACGCCCAAACCTCTGGTCCGTGGCCTCGAGAGCGCGACCGTCGTGGGCCCACCCGGCGAGGAGATCCACACCGACGAGTACGGTCGCGTCCGCGTACACTTCCATTGGGATCGCGAGAGCAAGCGCGACCAGGAGAGCTCGTGCTGGCTACCGACCAGCCAACCTTGGGCGGGCGCCGGCTTCGGAGGCGTCGTGCTCCCGCGCGTCGGCCAGGAGGTCTTGGTGGAGTTCCTGGGCGGGGACCCCGACCGACCGGTCGTCGTCGGTCGCGTGTTCACCGAGCACCAGCCCCCGCCGTATCCGCTCCCCGAGGGGAAGACCATCACCGGCATCGTGGGCAAGTCCACGCCGGCCATGGTGATCGGCGCTTCGGGCACGGAGATGCGGACCTACGACTTCCAGGACGTGTTCGCGCAGCGCTGGTCCGAGCAGTCCTTCGCGGCCGTCCCCCCGCGGGCGTTCAGCAGCTACAACACGAGCAACGCGTTCCTGTTGGGCGACGCGCAGGGGGGCGACATCACCTTCCTGCAGGCTGCGCGCGACTTCAACATCCTGGCCAAGAACGCCTGGACGTCGCTCGTGGGCAACTATCGCGGTGGTTTCGTCGGCGGCAACGACATCTTGCACGTGCGCAACAAGCAGCAGATCGACGTGGGCCAAGATCAGGTGCTCCGCGTGCGCCGCGATCAGCACATCGACGTGCGCGGGCGCCGCGAGGAGCGAGTCGACAAGGACGTCGGCCTCAAGGTGCTCTCCGACCTCACGATGCGCTCGGCGGGCGAGATGGACTTCCTCGCCGGTCGGTCGATCGTGATCGAGAGCGACGAGATGATCCGGCTCGAGGTGGGGGCGTCGTCGATCACGGTCACGAAGTCCAGCGTCGTCATCGCTTCGGCACGCGTAGACATCAACCCCGAGTCCTGAGGAGATCATCATGGCAATCGGCAACGACGCGCGAATCGCGATCTCCTCGGGTGACGAGCTCGACGTCAGGAGCTTCTCCGTGGAGCAGGGCATGAGCCAGCTCTTCAGCGTCGAGGTGCTGGCCGTGTCGCGCAATCACGACATCGACTTCGATTCGGTCATCGGCAACGACGCGCGCTTCGAGCTCGACACGGGGTGGTCCGGGCAGAGCTTCAGCGGAGTCTGCCTCGAGATCGAGCAAGTGAGGGTCGATTCGCGCGGGCTCGCGACCTACCGCGTGGTGCTGGTGCCTCGGCTCTGGCTGCTGACCCAGCGCAGGAATTACCGCATCTTCCAGTACGCCTCGGAGCTCGAGATCGTCCAGCGGCTGCTCGGAGAGTGGGGCGTCGAGTTCGAGTCCAGGGCCCAGGCAGCTCAGCACAAGGGCCGCAAGTATCGCGTGCAATACGACGAGACCGACTACGCGTTCGCGTGCCGCATGCTCGAGGATGCAGGCCTGAGCTTTCACTTCGAGGCCTCCGAGAACGGAACGAAGGTCGTGCTCGACGACGAGCCTCAGTCGCGCGAGCTCGCCCGCCCATCGCTCCGCTACCACGATCGTCCGAGCGTCACGGATGGCGCCTTCGTGACGCAGGTGGAGATCCGTTCGCGTCTGCGCCCCGGCAAGATGACGATCGGCGATCTCGACTTCCGACGCTCGAGCACCCAGCAGCCGAGGCTCAGCGCGACGGGTGGTCTGCCGCAGGAGGCCTCGCTCGAACAGTTCGACTACGAGCCCGGTGCGTTCCTCTACCAGACCGACGCCGCAGGGAAGTCGCCCACGGCCGACGATCGAGGGGTGGCTCGCACCGACGAGGCTGCAGGCGCGCGCAAGACGGAGAACCGGCTGCACGCCCACCGTCAGAGCGCGAGGGTCGTGGAGCTCGAGTCGAACGTCTTGGACCTCGCGCCGGGCGTGCTCTTCAGTGTGCTCGACCACCCTCACAGCGCGTTGGACCCGTCGAAAGGCATGCTCGTGACGCGGGCGACGCTCGTGGGAGAACACGACGGTGACTGGCGCGTTCGAGTCGAGGCGGTGTCCGCTGCCGTCCCGTACAGGCCCGCGCTCGTCACGCCGAAGCCGAAGGTCCGCGGTCTCGAGAGCGCCACGGTCGTAGGACCGCCCGGTGAAGAGATCTACACGGACGAGTTCGCCCGGGTTCGTGTGCACTTTCACTGGGACCGGGAGAGCCAGCGCGACGAGTCGAGCTCGTGTTGGGTCCCCACCAACCAGCCCTGGGCTGGCGACGGCTTCGGTGCGGTCAACGTCCCGCGCATCGGTCAGGAGGTGCTGATCGAGTTCCTGGGGGCCGACCCCGACCGCCCCGTGATCGTCGGTCGGGTATTCACCGAGACGAACCCCGTGCCAGCGAAGCTGCCCAAGTACAAGCACGTGTCCGGGATCATGAGCGAGGCGACGCCTCGCTTGGTCATGGGCGCAGCCGATGGCGCCGCCGCTGGCGCCAGCGCGAGCCCGTTCGGGGGCACGCCGCTGTCGTCGGAGCAGATGAACGGCTTCCTCACGGAGCCCGGGCCATTTCGAGCTGCATCGCCGACGGGCGGGATGCACCAATGGCGTGGCAGCGGTATGCAACTCGACGATTTCAGCAACGCCGAGATCAACTACATCCAGGCCAACCGCGACCTCCACATGGTCGTCTACAACAACTGGACCACGGTCGTCGGTAACCACCGCGTCTGCCGGACCGGCACCGACGACATCCTCCGCGTACGAGGCGATCAGGCCGTGCGGATCGACGCCGAGCAGCGCACCACGGTCGCGCGGAACCAGATGGCCCAGATCGAAGGGAAGCGCGAGGACCGCGTCGGCGATCGGTTCGAGCAGGAGGCGCGCGAGAGCATCACGATGGTCTCGCAGGTGGGCAACGTCGAGCTGGACGCAGTGGGCCCGGTGTCTTGGAACAGCGGGACGACGGTCGAGCTCCGCGTGCGAAACTCGGTGATCAAGCTCTCCCCGACCGAGATCCTCGTGCAGAGCGGCGACAACAACGTGCTCGTCAACCCGGTGCGCTGAGGGTGTGGCCGAGGGTTCGCGCGGTGGCGCCGGGCCCTCGGGGCTCGGCGCGCCCGGCTCACCTACCCATCACCCTCGCGAAGGCCAGCGCGAGCAGCGAAGTGCTCTCGGCCTCGGCGGCGTCCTGGCGCCCGTGGGGCTCGGCGAGCACCCGGACCTTGAAACGAGGCAAGGTGGGCACGTGGCTCTCGAGCTCCGCCGGCAGGTAGATCGGTAGGGTGCTCGAGGAGCCTTGGGGGGTGATCGAGCTCACCAACCTGGGCTGCCCGAGCACGACGCGCTTGTGGAAGCGGCGCTCGTCGAGCAGCCAGCGCTCCACGGTGACTTCGAGGTAGTCGGGCGCGAAGCTGCGCGTCGTGGACGACGCGAAGGCTTGGCGGACGCGCTTCGTGGCCGACTCGACCATCGGCACCGTGACCTTGCGCTCGCCCTTCAGGAGCTCGCTCGCCGCGTCGTAGGCTTCCTTGATCTTGGAGTCGCGTACGATCGTCGGCTCGGCGAACGACAGGGTCGCCTCGAGCGTGTCGCGAGGGTCGAAGCTGAGTTGTACCTCACCCTCGACCACGACGATGGGCCGCACCAGGAGGCCATCGTCGTCGACCGACTCGAGCACTTCTCGGGCGACGCCCGCGGCGCTCAGGCACTCTCCGCGCGCGAGCGCACGCGCGACGATGCGCTCGGGAGGATCCTTGGAGCGAGCGTCGCCGTCGTCGTCCCCCAGCCACGCACCTTTCGCGGGCGGCAGGCGTACGATCTTCGCCCACTTCGGGCTTCGCCTGAGCCTCTCGTGAGCGTCTGGCTGCCACCAGAGCAGGTCGAGGAAGCCAGGACCACGAGAGGCGCGGGTGTGCTCGGAGCGTGACTCGTCCCTCGGAGTCGCGCTGCTCGACCTTGGCTCGACGTGTGCCGCTGCATCGGAGGCCGCCACGAGGCCAGCTTGGGCCGAGCCCGCCGCGTGGGTCGGTATGGCACCGCTCGGGAGAGGGTCCACGCCCAACAGGTAGCTCGGAGGCTTCGCGCGCGCGGCGAGCTCGGCGGTGTTGAACGGTGTCGCGCTGGGGGCCGTCGCGACGAAGGCCGCTCCGGTAGTCGTGGCCGGCGGAACCACCGCGGGAGGCGTCGCCGGCTGCACTGCGGGAGCAGCCGGTAGGGCCACGGCGGGCGGACCGTAGCTGGAGCTGTTCGACATGGTGGAGGGTGTTGCTGCGGGAGGCGGCGGGCGCGAAGGCGCGCGAGGAGCGGCGGCCGAGTGGCTCGAGACCGTGGCCGGGATGATCGGGGGCGGAGGCGTCGGCGTGGCTGGCTCGAGCGTCGGACCGAGCGGCACGCCTGAGCCCATGGCGGGCGCGCTCGGCACGGTGGAGGTGCGGCCACTGGCTCTCAGGAACGCGGGCTCCGCCTCGGCGAGCTCGGTGAGCTTCATCGACATCGTGCGCGTGCTGCGTGGCGGACGGCTCGCCGTCGGGGTGGTGCCCGCCCCCGCGGGCACGAACGGGGTGCCGGCGAGCGACTCTGGTGGCGGTCGGGTGCCGATCTGCGACTGACCGAGCACCGCCACCGAGCGAGGCTTCTGGCCGAGGAAGGGCAGCGCCTCTCCGTTCGACGGTGGATCCTCGATCTCGTACGGGAGCTCGACGATGGGCAGCGCACGCAGGGCCTCGACGCTGCGGCGCAGGCCGCGCTCCTCGAGCACGACCCGCGCGGCTCGCACCTCGGGAAGCTCCCTGGTGAAGAAGCTCACGCGCCAGGTGAGCGTCACGAGCAGGCGCTCGGTGTCGATCGCGACGGTGTCGAGCGTCATGTCGAGCTCCTGCCCCGTGGGCTCGACGATGCAGCGGGCCCACTCCCCGCTGAGGTTCACCACCACACGATCCGCTGCGGGGTGCAGGTTCCCCAGGATGATCCTCGCGTCACGCTCGAGCCGCGTGAGGCGCTGATCGACCGGCGCGACCTGGAAGTAGTCGAAGTCGAAGTCGGCCGGCAGGCCGTCGCGCAGCAGGGCCTCGATCGGAGCGCCACCGTGGCGCGCGAGGTGCCTCGAGCGCTCGGGCCAGCTGCTCGCCAGAGGCCCGAGGCCCACCGTGGGGACCTGCCAGTCGGGAGGGCTCGGCTCGAAGGCGAGCGGCTGGAGCTTCGGCAGGTGCAGTCGACCTCGTTCGTCGCGCCGCCAGCCGATGCCGATCGGGTTCGAGGTGTCGGGCCCGCCGGCGGCTTGCTCCCAGCCGAGCGGCGCGGCCGTGAAGCGCGCTTCGTCGCGCAGCAATCCATCGAGGTCGACGTATCGATCCGCGCGCACCTCGAAGGCCTTCTCGAGCGGCCCGACCACGAAGTGACACGAGAGACGGCTCGCCGAGGTCCCCCGCGGGGCATAGGCTCGCCCCGTCAGTACGACGTCGACCTGGCGCTTGCTCGGGGCGAAGTCCGAGGGCGCCAGGAGCGCGCCGTTGGCGGCGAGCGAGTCGGCCTCGACGAGTGGTGGTTGCTGCTCCGATGGTGCGGCCTCGCCCGCCTCGAGCGCGTAGCTCCGCCTGCAGACGACGACGCAGGCATCGCCGTCGCGCGCCGAACGCCATGCACGCGCGCCCGCTCGACAAGGTGAAGCGGTGAGGATGTCGATCGGAGGCTTCAAGGCTGGCTCGGTGCAGTTCGTAGGTGCTGCGCCCATTCACCGCAACCCCTTCACGCGCCACCGAATCTTCCACGTGATCACCCGGAGCAGCCAACACGAATTCGAGCCTCTATCACGAGGAACGCAGGCGAACTCCGAGCGACGTTCGCAGACGAGGCCCGCCCTCGTGACCACGAGCGCAGGCCCGAAGCGCTCAGCGCAGCTCTTGCTCAGCGCCAGCTCCTGCTCAGCGCCAGCTCTTGCAGGAGCCGTCGACCTCGATCTTGCTGGTGCTCTCCTGGATTCGCACCGAGGCGAGCGGGTTGTCGCTGGCGTCGACGATCCAGACCATGTCGCCCTCCTTCATCTGCCGAGAGCTCACGCTGTTCGGCGAGATGCTCGACGTGGTGCCGCTGCCGTACTTGGGTTTGTCGCCGAAGAAGACGCGCACGTTCTCCTTGCAGCTCGAGCGCAGCGTGACCGACACGAGCACGGGTCCAGAGGGCTTCGGCGGGCTCTCGGTGCTCGGCTGCGAAGCCGGCGAGGCGAAGGCGCTCTGCTCGGGCGGCGCCTCGCTCGAGGAGGGGCCGCCGCTCGTGGGCTGAGCGCCGCCTCCGCTCTCGGGGGCCGGCATGACGAGCGGGATGCAGCCGCCGAGGGCGACGCACGGAAGCAGGAAGGCGAGGCGCTGGAGCATGAGGTGGACTCTCTCTCGGCGGGCTCGCAGAAGGAAGACTCCGGCGTGCGCGACGAGCGTGAGGCGGGCCTCCGGAGGCGTTCACGCTACCGAGCGTCGCGCGATCGCTCGTAGCATCTTGCTCGGCCGCCGCCGTGGGGCAGCGGAGACCGGTTGCATCACCCGGAGCGGACACATGGATCGAGCTCTACTCGGAGCGGCGTGGATCGGCCTCTCGCTCACGCTCCTCGCCTGCGGCGACGACGCGGCGGGCACCAGCGAAGCAACGAGCTCCGGCAGCGGAGGCGCCGGGCAGAGCAGCTCGAGCGGGCCGGGCAGCACGAGCAGCGGCACCGGTGGCCAGGGGGCTGGCGGTGGCACGAGCGGCTCCGGCATCGCCTCGAGCTACCCCGGCGACCAAGGCATCGAAGCCGACCCGGCCGTCTTGTTCGCCGACGGCTTCGAGACCTACACGCAGCCCTCCGACCTCGAGTCCCGCTGGGACGCGGTCTACCAGCTGAACCGGATCCGCTTCGCCACCGAGCAGGGTCGGGTGCGCTTCGGCGCGAAGTCGCTGGAGTTCGAGGTGCCCCAGCAAACCGCCGAGCTCAGCAACGCCGTCGACAAGATCCTCGGCGAGGAGCGCGACGAGCTCTACCTCCGCTACTACTCGCGCTTCGAGGCGCCCTTCGACGTCGTCGGCTCGAGCCACAACGGCTCGAGCATCTCCGCCCATTACTTCACGAACGGCCAGGCGACGCCGGGCGTGCCCGCGGACGGCAGCAACAAGTTCCTCGTGAACCTCGAGCACTGGCGCGGCGAGGCGAGCACACCCTCACCGGGCCATCTGAACGTGTACGTCTACCACCCGGAGCAGCGCAGCCAGTGGGGAGACCACTTCTTCCCCACCGGGATGGTGCTGCCCAACTCGAGCCTGCCCTTCGACTTCGGCTCGGGCTTCGTGAGCCGGCCGGACGTGCTCCCCGCGCTCGATGATTGGCACTGCTACGAATACCGCGTGCGCGCCAACACGCCCGGGCAGCGCGACGGCGCCATCACGATCTGGGTCGATGGCGAGCTCGTGGCAGACTTCGGCAACCTCGTCTTCCGCGACGTGGCCGATCTCCGGATCGATCGCTTCGGCCTGTCGTTCCACGTCGGCTCGAACCCGGGCGGTGCGACGCGCAAGTGGTACGACAACGTGGTCGCCGCGACCTCGTACATCGGCCCGGTGAAGCAGCCCTGAACGCCACCGCCTGGCTCTCGGCGACGGCGGCCGCCGCCTACCTCGCGCTCGCCGTGCTCGCCGCGCGTGGGCGCGCGCGGCACCCGCTCGCGCTGCAGCTCGGGCTCATGTCGGGCGGGCTCGCGGTCTACCAGCTCACCGAGCTCGTCTCGGTGTGGAGCGAGGACCGGCGCTGGGTGTGGATCGGCAGCAGCGCCGCTGCGCTGAGCGCCATCCCCACGCTCGCGCTGCTCTCGGGGCTCCTCGGCCTCGGCCGGGGCATGCGCTGGGTGAACCGCGTCGCGGCGCCCTACTTCGCGCTCGCAGCCGCGATGGGGCTCGCGCCGATCGCGGCGCCTAGGCTGGAGTGGCTCTACGACGACGGCGTCTGGGGCCTCGCGATGCTCGCCGGGCTGGTGCCCTCGTTCACGCCGATCCTCGTGGAGTCCTTCCGGCGTGTGTGGAGCTCGCGTGGTGCGGAGCGCGCACGGGCGCAGCTCGTCGCGAGCGCCTTCGTGCTCGGCATCGGCTCGGTGATCACCGACCTGCTCGCCATGGGCGGGCTCGAGATCCCGCGCCTCTCCTCGGTGGGGCTCGTGCTCGCGGCCGCGGTCGTCGCCGCGCTCACGCTCGAGGCGCGCCTCGCGGCCGGGGTGCGCCCGGTGGCGATCCTCAACGCGGTGCTGATCGCGCTCGTGGCCGTCGGCGCGCAGGTGATCCTGGTGACCTGGGCGGGCGATCGCAGCGTGCTCGTGGCCTTCGGCAGCGTCGTGGTCGCGCTCGTCTTCGCCGTGGGGCTCGCGCCGCTCTACGCGAGCTTCGCCGAGCAGCGCGCTCGCACGGAGGAGCTGCTCACGCTGGGCCGCTTCGCGAGGCAGTTCGCCCACGACGTGCGCAACCCGCTCGCCGCCATCAAGGGCGCGGGGCAGTTCCTCGAGGCCGAGCTCGCCGAGGGCCGGCCGCTCGAGCAGCACGCCGACATGCTGCGCACGATCATCGAGCAGGTCGACCGCGTGGAGCGCACGCTCGCGGATCACCAGCGCTACGCGCGCGTCGAGCCCGAGCTCTCGGAGCTCGAGGTCTCCGAGTGGGTCGCGCGCGCCCTCGAGGGTGTCGGATCGCTCTCGACCCAGGTGAAGGTCGTGCAGGCGCTCGACCCACGCGGAGCCAAGATCGTCGGCGACCCGGAGCTCTTGCGTTACGCCCTCGAGAACCTGCTCCGCAACGCCTACGAGGCGATGCCCGACGGTGGTGAGCTCGGCGTGCGGAGCGAGCTCGCCACTTCGGGCCCGCCCACGCTCAGGCTCAGCGTCGAAGACTCGGGCGCCGGGATCGATCCGAGCCTCGTCGAGCGCTTGCTCGCAGGCCATTACAGCAACAAACCTGGTGGCAGCGGGCTCGGCCTGGCCTTCGTGCGGCGCGTGGCCGAGGCCCATGGCGGCAAGCTCGCCGTCGAGAGCGAGCTCGGTAGGGGCGCGAAGCTCGTGCTCAGCCTGCCCGTCGGTGGCCCGACGGCCATGCCGAGCTCGAGGGGCAGGCGCTGAGCGCTGCTCAGCGCAAGGATCGGTCGCGCTCGAAGACACGCACGAACTCGCGCGGCGCGCGCTTCTTGCGGAGGCAGCGCGTGTCGGCGCTCATGTAGCAGACGGTGAAGGCGCGCCTCGCTCGCCCCAGCGTGGTCGGTCGTGAGCGGTGCCACACGTGGTTGTGGATGAGCAGCAGCTCGCCGGCGCGCGCCGGGAGAGCGAGCGCGCGCGCTTCGGCCTGCGCGCGCTCCACGTGATCCTTGGGCACGACCCCGCCGAGCGGCGTCGCCAGCCCTGCCGCGTGCGAGTCGGGCAGCACCTCGACGCAGCCGCCGTCGAGAGGGGCGTCGTCGATGGCGACCCAGAGCTGGAGGACCGGGTCGCGGTCGAGCCCCCAGAACCTGCCGCCGTCCTGGTGCCACGGGAGAGGAGAGCCGCCGCTCGCGGGTTTGTTGAAGAGCACCGCGCGGTAGAGCACGATCTCACCCTCGATGACCTGGCGCACGATGCGCTCGTGGAGCTCGCACTCGAGGATCGCGCGGTAGAGCTCGTCGCGCTCGAGCTTCTCGATCTTGCGATAGTCGAGGCTCGGGCCCACGTAGCCCTCGCCATAGGGCAGGTCTTCGTATCGGCCGCTCGCCGACTCGTGTTGGAAGAAGAGCCCTGGCACCTCGACCCGCCCGAGCATCAGCTCGTCGGCACGCGTGCGCAGCGCGCGCAGCGTGGGCTCGTCGAACACCTGCCCCACACGCGCGTAGCCGTGCGCGCGGTAGTGCGCGACCGCCGTCTCGAGGTCGAGCTCCGTGGCGCCTGCGGCGTACATCGTCAGCGCGCGTAGGCGGTCGAGGTGCCGAGCTGCTCGCGCGAGAGTTGCTCGATGCGCGCGCAGGTCTCGGGGTCGAGCTCGCGCTGCATCGCCGCCACGGCGTCGTCGAGCTGCGCCACGCTGCCCGGGCCCACGAGGATCGAGTCGACGAAGCCACGCGTGCGCAGCCAGGCGTAGGCGAGCTCGACGAGCGAGAGGCCCTTCGCTTCGGCCAGCGCGCGGTAGCGCTCGGCCGACTCGAGCATCGGCTGCGACCAATAGCGGTCGAGGTAGAGCCTGTTCTTGTCGAAGCGCGAGCCCTTCTCGACGCTGCTCTCCGGCCGGTAGCGGCCCGTGAGCAGGCCGCCTGCGAGGGGGTTGTAGACCGTCGTGTGCAGCGCGTACTTCTCGGCGAAGCGCGCGTACTCGAGGTCGAGCTGGCGGATGAGCAGGTTGTAGAGCTGCTGCGCCACGATCGGGCGCGGCATGCCGAGCCGGTCGCAGGTGTGGAAGATCTCGAGCAGCTGCCACGACGCGTAGTTCGAGACGCCGAAGGCGCGTACCCGCCCGGCGTCGAGCAGCGACTTCATCGCCGAGAGCGACTCGTCGATCGGGACCGTGTGGTCGGGCACGTGCAGGTAGTAGAGGTCGACGTGGTCGGTGCCGAGGCGCGCGAGGCTCTCGTCGAGCGCGGCGAGGATCCGCGTGGGGGCGAGGCCCTCGGGCTTGCCTGCCACACGGCCGAAGCCCACCTTCGTGGCGATCAGCATCTCCTCGCGACGCCCCTTGGCGAAGCGGCCGAGGATGCGCTCGCTCTCGCCGTCGACGTAGGCGTTGGCCGTGTCGAAGACGCGCACGCCGAGCTCGAGCGCGCGCGCGAGGATGCGCTCGGCTTCGGCGGCGGGCGTGCGTTTGCCGAAGTTCATGGTGCCGAGCGCGAGGCTCGCCGCCGCGCCTGGGCTCCTACGCGCGAAGTGCGCGGCGACGTCGATCCTGCCAGAGGTCATGGCGCTCGCCGGGGTCATCGGGTGGCGGGTTTCATAGCGCCGCGACGAAGGCGCGCGCGAACTCGATCGGAGAGGGGCGGTCGGCGGCGTTCATCGCGGTGCCCGCGCGCAGCACCTTGGCCATCGCGGCCGGGAATTCGCGCAGGCGCTCCGGGTCCTCGAAGGGGTCGCGGCGCATGTGCGCGATGATGCGGTCGCGCGGGTTCTCGATCTCGTCGAAGAGCGCGCGGCCCGTCGTCACGTTGTAGATCGTGCCGACGAGCGCGTAGACGTCGGCGCGCGGGTCGAGCTCGACCGGGTCGAGCACCTGCTCGGGCGCGATGTAGCCCGCGGTGCCCGCGACGAAGCGACCCGCTGCGTCGGCGGCGACGCGCGTCGAGCGAACCATGCCGAAGTCGATGACCACCGACGACAGCGGGGGCGTGTGGGCGGGATCGCGGTGCTTGGCCGGCTCGAAGCGCTGGCCGCCCTCGAGTGGCAGGCGCAGCCAGAGGTTGGCCGGCTTGATGTCGCGGTGCACGAGCCCCGCGTTGTGCAGCGCCGCGAGGCCGGCGCAGGACTCGACGACGACCTGGCGCAGCTCGAAGAGCGTCATCTTGCGGGCGAAGGAGTACTCCTTCAGATCGGCGCCGATGAGGTACTCCAGCACGAGGAAGGGGAAGCCCTTGGAGACGCCGCGATCGATGATGTTGGCGACGTTGGGGTGGTAGAGGCCGGCGAGCGCCTTCGCCTCCTCGACGAAGGAGGCGAGGATGCCCTCACGCTCGACCTCGTTGGCGCTCGCGAGCGCGTCGGCCTTGGGGATCTTGAGCACGAAGAGGCGATCGGCTCCCGGTTTGCGCACCAGCCACACCGAGCCGATGCCGCCTTCACCGAGCGGCTTCACGAGCTCGTAGCCCTCGATCGTCTTGGGCTCCTTCTTCTGGATGGGCGGGGGCGGCGGCGTGCGGCGGATCGCGCCGCGCACGGCCTCCTCGAGCAGGGTCGAGGTGATCGGGCCGAGCGAGGCGAGCCAGACGTCGAGCATCGACAGATCGCGCGCGCGGATCGCGCGGGCGACCAGCGCGGCGACGCGCGGCGCGTTGTCGGTCGCGCTGCGCGTGAGCGAGTCGTCGTGGCTCGCGGAGCTCGCGGTGTGGAGCGCCTTCACCGGGTTGGCGAGCGCGCCGTGGAGGCGATCGCCGGCGAGCACGAGCGCGAGGCAGCTCTGTTCGAGGTCGGTCTTCGGACCGGCCGTGGACGAGAAGGCGGCGAGGGCTTGGGCGAGGCCGAGGATGGCCTCGCCGAGCTCGGTGCCCTCGGCGTGCAGCGAGGCCAGCGCGGTCGCCGCATCTTCGCGCCACTCGCCGTCGGCGAGATCGCTCGAGAGCGAGGCGCGGAGGATGTCGGCGCGGTCGCAGCAGGTGCTGAGCGCGCCCGGCGCCATGAGCGGCAGCGCGGTCGCGAGCTGCTGCAGCATGTCCGGTCGGTCGATGACGAGCGCCCACCACGCGGCGAAGGGGCCGAGCCATTGCACGTCGTCGACCTCGCCGAGCGCCGTGCCGCGCGTGGTGTCGACGAGCCGCCAGAAGAGCGCGCTCAGCGCCGTCGCCAGCGGCGGCGGCAGCTCGCGTGAGCCGTCGGCGAGGCCCTCGATCTTGCGGATCCACAAGCAGGTGTCGTGGGCGGTCGCGCCTCGCTCGTGGGCGGTCTCGCTCGAGTCGAGCGCATAACCGCCGATGCGGATCGCAGACACCTCGAGCGCGACGAGCGTCTCCGGGTCTTCGGTGCCGCTGACGCGCCGCTCCTTGACGAGCTCGATGAGCTTCGCGGGAGCCTCGGCGATCTGCTTCCAGGTGCCGCTGAGATCCGGCTCCTCGATGGGCTCACCGACGGGGCAGGTGTCGAGCAGAGGGGCCCAGAGGCGCAGCGCGAAGGCACGTGCGCAGCCCTCGAGCGCGTTGATCGCGGCGGCGCGCGTGCGTCGGCCGCCGGAGCCGACCGCGGTGCGCATCGCCTCCTGGAAGGTGGGCGAGAGCGAGCTCGCGAAGCGCGCCGCGCGCGCGTCGGCCTCCTCGTCGTCGTATTGGGCGGCGATGCGCATCAGGTTGTCGATCCCGATCTCGAGATCGAGCGGATCGCGCTCGGCGCCGTCGATGGGATCGGTGACCGAGACGACCTCGATCCACCGCCGGAGCTCGTCGAACTGGGTGGGGCGCGCGATGCGCGCGCGATCGCGCAGCTCGCGCAGCGGCCCCTCGACCGCGGGCTGGTGGCTGCCGCGCCGCCAGAGCGTGGCGAGGCCACGCGCGAGGGCCCGCGAGGCGACCGCGCCGCCGTCGCCGCCGAGGATGCGCTTGGCGAGGCGCTCCCAGAGCGGGTGTCGCTCGAAGTAGAGGTAGGGCGTGGCCGCGGCGACGGCGGCGAGCACCCAGTCCTCTTCGTCGGGCGACTCGAGGATGGCGACGAGCTGGCTCGAGAGGAAGCTCAGCCTCTCGGCCGGCAAGGAGGCGAAGGCCGTGACGGCGCGCTGGCGGAGGAGCTTCGAGTCGCCGAAGACCCAATCGAGCAGCGTGCCCTCGAGCTGCTCGAGCGCGCCCGTGAGCCTGCCGAGCGCGCGCGCGGCGTGGACCCACACGAGCGGCTCGGGGTGCAGCAAGAGAGGCTGGAGGATCTGCAAGGTCTGTCCGACGAGCGCCGGGCTCGTATTCGGCGGCAGGCCGCGCGAAGCCATCTCGAGGCAGCGCGCGGCGAGCACGCGCCCGAGCAGCGAGCCGTGCGCGGGCTGCTTCACCAGCGCGTCGAAGGTGGCGGGCGAGCCCCAGATCCATTGACCCAGCTCGGGGATCTCGAGCGCGATCGAGCCGGCCTCCCAGATGAGGATCGCCAGGCGCGCGACGGCCTCGGCGTTCTCCGCGGTGAGCAGCGCGGAGCCGTCACCGAGCAGCGGGGCGCAGAGCAGCGCGTCGACGAGCGGCCCCTCCACCACGCGCGAGCGCGCCATCGCGACGACGCGTTCGGCGGGCTCCGACTCGCTCGCGAGCCAGAGGAGGCGCGCGAGGCGCACGTCGCGGCGCCACGTGCTCGCCGCGCACCAGGTCACGAGGCAGCGGCCGCGCCCGCTCGAGATGAGCTGGGCCAGCTGCTCGAGGTCGGCGTCGTCGTGGGTGAGCTGCGCGAGGCCGCGCGCGAGCGCGTCGGCGGTGCGCGCGAGCTCGGCGGGGAGCTCGTGCACGCCGTCGCCCGCGCGGCGACGCGCACCTGCGTGCCAGCGTACGCGCAGCGCCTCCTCGAGGGAGGGCTCGCGATCGATGGCCGACTCGAGCTGCGCGAAGGACTCCAGGGCTTGGTCGATCTGCATCGCGGTGCCGGGAGCGTAGCCGGTCCGTAGCCGATCGTGGGAGCGCCGCGTCTCAGCCCTCCGAGAACACGACCGGCGCGCGACCCGTCGCGAAGGCGCCGCGCCCACGGCCCGCGCGCTTCGCCTCGTAGAGCCGCGCGTCTGCGGCGCCGACGAGGCCCTCGGGGTCGCGGCAGTCGTCCGGGTAGGAGGCCGCGCCCAGGCTCAGCGAGATGCGCTCCTTCGTCGACGCGCGGCCGATGCGCCGCGCGACGAGCTCGGCCTCGGCCGGGCCCGTGTCGGGCAGGAGCACGACCAGCTCGTCGCCGCCGAAGCGCGCCGCCACGTCGTTGGCGCGCAGCTCGGAGCGCAGGATGCGACCCACGGTGCGCAAGAGCTCGTCGCCCGCCTCGTGGCCGCGCTCGTTGTTCACGTCGCGGAAGTGATCGAGATCGATGAGCAGGAGCGACAGGCTCGCGGTGCCGCGTCGCGTGCGCGCGCGCTCCTGCCGGTAGCGCGCCTCGAACTCGCGTCGGTTGAGCAGCCCCGTGAGCAGATCGTAGCGCGCGAGATCCTCGACCTCACGGAGCAGCCTCAGCGTCTCCCACACGACCGAGGCCTGCGCCACGTAGGCGGCGAGCGCGTCGTCGAGCGCGCGCGAGATCACGGGCTGGCCGAAGCGCCGGTCGGCGTAGAGCAGCCCGAGGCGGTGGTCGCGCGCGCGCAGCTCGGTGAGCACGAAGACCTCGGCCGGATCGAGCGCGCGCAGGGCCTCGGGTAGGTCGACCTCTGCGCGCTCGAGGCGGCCGCCGCGGCCGTCGACCGCGAGGCGCACGGCGTCGCGCGCCGTAGGCCCGGGCGCGAGCTCGCGACCGAGCACGAGCTCGGCGAAGCGCGACGGCGCCGTCGCGCGCGAGAGCTGCGCCTCGAAGGGCACCGCCTCCGCCTCGATCGACTCCCAGATGCGGTGCGCCTCCTCGGCGTCGGCCGGGCCCGTGCCGAGCGTTCCGATGAAGACGTTCCGGGCCGGATCGTGCGTGTAGATCGCTGCGCGGTGGAAGCCGAGCCCCGAGCCCGCCGTCACACCCGTGAGGAAGATCGCCAGCGCCTCGCCGAGCGAGGGCGCGCCGAGCATCTTGCCGGCGACCTCTCGCAGCGCGCTCGCGCGCGCGAGCTCGGCGGAGGCACCGATCCCGACGGCCACGAGCTCGGCGCTCGAGCGCGAGGCCGCGACGAGGGACGCGAGCAGCGGCTCGAGCGCGTCGAGATCGTCGCCGGTGGCCTCGAAGCCGCGCCCCTCGTGGGCGCTGCGCACGACGCTCGTTCCCTCGACCTCGACGACCGACAGCTCGAGCGCCTCGGGCTCGAGCGACGCGAGCTTGTAGAGCTGTGCGACCGCGCCTCGTTGCTGCGCATCCGTTCCGAGGCAGAGCTCGATCGCGAGCGGTCCGACCCGCCGCAGGAAGCCGCGCAAAGCCTCGGGCACGCTCGCGATCCTGGACGCGCGCTCGAGCTCGGGAGGAGGAGGACAGGACAGCAAGCTCGGCGATCCTACAGCGCATCGAGGGCTCGAAGCGCGAAACGCGCCGGGCGAAGGGCTCGCTCGCGCCTGAGGCCGCGCCGACCAAGCTTTCGGTGTCTCAGGGGCTTTCGGCTATACTTGCGTCATGTCTTCGCGCAGCCTCACAGCGAGCCTCCTCGTGCTCGTCGGCTGCGCCTACGGAGAGCCGCTCGACCCGTTCACATCCTCTGCCGACGCGGGCTCGACGACCTCGGGCGGGAGCGGAGGCGAAGGAGCGGGCTCGGCGAGCGGCACGACGACGAGCGGCTCGAGCTCCTCGTCGTCGGCGAGCGGCGGCAACGGCACGGGAGGCGGCGGCTCGAGCGGCGTCTGCGGCGACGGCGTGGTCGACGCAGGCGAGCAGTGCGACGACCAGAACGCGGTCGCGGGCGATGGCTGCACGGCCTGCGCGATCGATTGCGACACCACCGATCTGAAGAACCCCGCGACCGGGCACTGCTACCGGCTGTTCGCCACCTCGTCCACGCAGCCGGTGGCCGAAGCGAACTGCCAGGCCTGGGGTGGCGCGCCCGGGCTCGGCCACCTCGCCTCGATCGAGAGCGCCACCGAGAACGCCTTCGTGGCGCCGCTCGTCACCGGCAATACGTGGATCGGCGCCGACGACTTCGGCGGTGACTGGGCCTGGATCGACGGCACGCCCTACGCCTTCGAGAACTGGCAGACCAACGAGCCGAACTACCCGGGCGTCGAGCACTGCATGTTCATGGACGCGCAGGCGAAGTGGCACGACCACAACTGCGGAGACACCCGCTCCGCGTACCTCTGCGAGCGCCGCGGCGCAGGGACGTTCTAGGCGCGCCGTGAGGCTCCGCGGCGGCGTAGGCCACGTCGCCGGGTCCTCCGGCGAGCCGCGCGCTCAGGCTTCGCGAACTCCGAGCTGACCGTTCATTGGATCTTCCGCGGAAAGACACGGCTCGACGACTCGAGCTACTGAAGCTGCGAGGCCTCGTCGGGGGCGGCACGCTCGCGGCCGATCTCTCGGCTGCCTCGACGGTGGCGCTCGTCGGCCTGCCGCAGTGCCTGGCCTACGCGCTGATGTCGGGCATGCCACCCATCTACGGGCTGGTCACCGCGCTCGTGCCGGGGTTCGTCGCGGCGATCGTCGGCAAGAGCCCGCACGTGGTGACGGGGCCGACGAACACGACGGGCCTGCTCATCCTCGCGGCGCTCACGCCGTTCCTCGGGAGCGGAGGCCTGCTCGAGCCCAGCGGTCTGGGCGCGCTCGCGGCGCTCACGTTGTTGGCTGGGCTCGTCCGCTTGGTCGCCGCGCTGCTCGGAGGCTCCACGCTCGTCGACTTCATCCCCGAGTCGGTGCTCGCGGGCTTCACCGCAGGCGCAGGCGTGCTCATCACCATGATGCAGCTCGACGAGCTCTTGGGGCTCGCGAACGTGCGAGGCCACAGCCTCGTCGACCAGCTCCGCGACGTCTACCTGAGGGCATCGAGCTCCGGTGTGGGCTGGGGTTCGATCGCCCTGGGTACGGGCACGGCGATCGCGATCGCGGTCGCGAAGCGGCGAGCACCCAAGGTGCCGGTGCCGCTCTTGGCGGTGGCGCTCGCGACCGGCGTCTCGATGTGGCTCGGGCTCGACGCCTCGCGCGGCCTGCCCGTCGTCGCCGATCGCGCGGGTGTGACGCAGGGCTGGCCGCCCTTCGCGCTCCCGTCGCTCGATCCCGGGCTCTGGCGCGAGCTGCTCGGCCCGGCCTCCGCGATCGCGCTGCTCGGCACGATCGAGCTCGCGGTGTCGGCGCGGCGAGGCGGAGCGCGGCCCGACATGCGGCGTGAGATCGTCGCGCAGGGCGCGGCGAACGTGGCGGGCGCCTTCGTGGGTGCCTTCCCGGCCTCGGCCAGCCTCGCGCGCTCGGCCCTGCTCGAGCTCGGCGGCGCGCAGACCCGCCTCGCACCCGCAGCCGCCGCCCTCGTGATGCTGCCGGTGGTGTACTTCGGCGGAGACTTCGTCGGCTCGATGCCGCTCGCGAGCCTCGCGGGGGTGCTCTTCGCGGTGGCGCTGAGCATGGTCGACCTGCCGCGCATGCGCCGCATGTGGAGCGCCGCGCCCGCGACGCGCGTCCTGCTCGCGACGACCTTCGTGGCGACGCTCGCGCTGCCGCTCGAGTGGGCGATCTTCTCGGGTGTGGGCCTCGGCCTCGCCCACCACCTCGCCACGACGAGGGCGCCCCGCATCGAGCGGCTCGTGCCTCAGGGGTCACGCCTCGTGCCCTACGTGCCCGTGCCGGGTGAGCCGCCGCCGAGCATCGTCGTGCTCGAGGTGAGCGGCGACTGCCACTTCGCCGCGACCGGCGCGCTGCTCCGCCGCATCGAGGAGCTCATGCCCGAGGGGACCGAGCAGCTCGTCGTCGACCTCTCGCACGCGCACGCGCTCCGCTTCGCCGCGCTGCTCGCCTTCGAGGACCTCGCGAGACACCTGAGCGTGCGAGGCGCCGAGCTCTCCCTTGCGGGGGTCGACGAGGGCTTCGCGCGCCTGCTGCGTGGTACGGGCTCCAAGCTGCGCGCTCAGAGCTACGCCTCCGAGCCGCAGGCCAGCGTGCGCTCGGTGCTCGAGCGCCTCGGTGTTCGCGACTCGACTGGCACGGCTGGCACGGATCCGAGCGACCGCGACACAGAACGACACAGCCAGGCTTGAGACCTGGCCCGAAAGCTCGCTCGGTCGTGCCTGTTCGCCGGTCCGGAGTTGGCCCTGAGATTGCTAAGCCACTCGACATGAACCGCACGTCCCTCCACTCCTTCGCTTCGACCCTCGCTCTCTCCGCGCTCGCTTGGAGCGCGCTAGGCTGCGGCTCGACCGTCATCGGCGGCGGCGGTGAGGGTGGCGGCGACATCGAGCCTGGCTGCCGCGTCGACGATCGCTGCGCGGAGCCGCCCGGCGTCTCCGACGAGGGCGTCGCGGTGCGCTGGGACGCGCTTGGCGGCGCGGTCGCCGAGGCGCCCGCCGATACGCTGCTGCTCGCCTTCGGCAGCGAGGCGGCCTCCTGCGCCGACCCGCTGGCGAGCGCTCCGTCGTGTGGTCCCACGCTCGCTTGGAAGGCGGAGATCCCGCTGCCGGCCGACCTGCAATACGCGGGCGCGGTCGTCGATCTCGAGAGCTTGATCGACGTGGGCTTCGGGCCCTTTTACTCCGGCTCGCAGGGTGAAGGCGACGGCGCCTGCTCCGGCGGCGGTGGCACGCTCTTCGGCACGCTCGAGGTGCTCGCGATCGATTCGAGCTCGATCACCGTGCGCATCACCGACGCCTTCGGCTTCGGCGACGAGGTCGACGGCACGCGAACCTTGCTGCGCTGCGACGGCGGCACGATCGAGCCCGAGCCCGTCGTCGGCCCCGCCGTGGCGCTCACGCAGGAGCAGTTCGACGACTACCTCGATTCGATCCTCGATGGCGAAGGTGGCTCGACCACCACCGGCGGCGGACCTGCACCGGCCGACCGCTTCTGGGTCGTCATCGATGCGCTCGGGAACACGGGTGGATTGAGCTGCAACAATCCTTACGCTCAGATGGATGAGTGCGAGGTCGAGCGCGGGATCGTCACGCTCGACCTCGACCCGAACCAGCTCGAGCCCGGCGTCTACCCGATCGGGCCCGGAGGTGTCGGCTTGAGCTTCAGGGAGTCGGGCCCCAACGGCGACGGGAGCTGCTGGGGTGGCTTCGGCGGTGGCTTCGACGAGGGCACCGTGGAGATCGTGGCGCTCGACGACAGCTCGATCCGCGTGATCGTCCGGAGCAGCTTCCTCGACGCGTCGATCGACGCGACCGCGTCGCGCTGCCCCTGAGGGCGAAGGCTCAGGGCCTCGCCACGAGCGTCTCGCCCGCGCGCACGGTCGCCGTGCGCGCGGCGCCGCCCGGGAAGCGCAGCTCGACCTCGGCCTCGCAGGCCGCGCCGATCCCGAAGACGAGCGCGTGGTCGCCGGTGCCGAGGTAGCTGCCACCGATCACGACCTGCGCCGTCTGCGTGCTGCCGCCGGCGCTCACGCGCACACGGGTGCCGGGCGCGACGGGCTCGGTCGAGACGCGCACGAAGTGACCCGCGGCGGAGACGTTGCGGAGGATCTGCGGCGAGCCGCCGTTGGCCGCCGTGACGACGTCGACGTCGCCGTCACCGTCGAGATCGCCGAAGACGGCGCCGCGGTGCACGGCCTTCTTCGCGAGCGCCTCTCCCTCGGCGGGCGTGTGCGCGAACCAGCGCCCGTCGCGTCGCACGAAGAGCTGGTTCGGGTCGCCTACGAGCTCGGGATCGAAGACGTTGCCGCTCGTCTGGAAGACGTCGAGGTCGCCGTCGAGGTCGAAGTCGACGAGGCCCACGGCCCAGTTGACGTAGAGGTTGCTCTCCGGCGGCAGGCTCTCGAAGCTGCACGGCAGCTCCCGATCGAAGCAGTCGAAGACGCGCGTCGGCCTGTCGGAGAAGTCGGTCGACACGAGATCGAGGATGCCGTCGTTCTCGACGTCGCCGATGGCGCCGCCCATCGTGTCGGTGCCGGCGGCCGAATAGCCGAGCTCCGAGGAGCGGTCGACGAAGTTGCCGTTTCCATCGTTGATGTACATACGATCGGAGAAGGCCACGCCCATGTCGTTGCCCACCCAGAGATCGACGTCGCCGTCGTCGTCTTGGTCGAAGAAGATCGCCGCGAGCGAGGGGTCGGCCTCCGAGAGCCCGCGCCCCATCGACTGCTCGGTGAAGTTGCCCCTGCCGTCGTTCACGTAGAGCAGGTTGGTCTCGCGCTCGCAGGCGAGCGGGAAGAGGTAGCAAGCGTCGGGGCAGGTCTCGAGCACCACGAGGCGCGCCACGAAGAGGTCGAGGTCGCCGTCGCCGTCGATGTCGGCCGCGCTCGCCGAGGTCGAGTAGCCCGAGTGCGTGACGCCCGCGCTCGCGCTCACGTCGACGAAGCGCCCGGCGCCGTCGTTCTCGTAGAGCGTGTCGCGGCCCGTGGTCGTGACGTAGAGGTCGAGATCGCCGTCGCCGTCCTTGTCGAAGGCCGCGCAGCCGATGGCGTCGCCCGGTGTGCCGACCCCTGCCTGGGCCGTGACGTCGGTGAAGCGCCCGGCGCCGTCGTTCGCGTAGAGCGCGCTCGTGTGGCCCTCGCGATCGACGAAGTAGAGGTCGAGGTCGCCGTCGCCGTCGGCGTCGAAGGCGCAGACCCCGGGCCCGCCCACGGTGTCGGTGATGTGGCAGAGCGGCGTCGAGGGGTGGTGCTCGAAGTCGATGCCGGCCTCGGCCGTCGCGTCGACGAACCATCGGCCGTCGCCCGAAGGCGGCGCCTCGCAGGTGGCCGGGCCGCCCGAGTCGTCGCCGCAGGAGGGCAACGCCGCGAGCCCCAGGAGCCCGAGCGCCCCGAGCAGAGCAGGGCGGGCGGCGATGGATTGTTTGGAGCAGCGCATACGTCCCGGAGATGCAAGCCTCGCTGCTGGGGCGATGCAAGCCTCGCGGCGCGCGGGCCAGGTCGGACGATGGGCGGGCCGGTGGAGCTCAGCCTGCGGCGCTCTCGCGCTTCGCGTCGCCGCCGAGCGCGCTCGAGAGCTCCTCGTGGAAGCTGCGGAACGCCGACTCCTCGGGCCAGCGCGGCGCTCCCTCGAGCAGGGCGCGCGCCTTGTCCTTCTGGCCCTCGTCGACGGCGACGATCGCCGCCGCGTAGCGCATCGCCCAGTGCACGAGCGGGCTCTGCTCCGCGGCCGACTCGAGCGTGCTCAGATCGCCGGGCTCGGCGCGGTGATCGAAGGCGCGCACGAGCGCCCCGACGGCCTCGCGCAGCTGGAGCACGCGCTTCTTCACGGCGCCGCCAGACTGGACGGGCAACGTCGAGAGGCGCGCGAGCTGGATGCGCGCGTTGCTCGAGTCGCCCTCGAAGGTCGACAGCAGCACGTCGAGGAAGAGGCGGTGCTCGAGCGCGGCGTCCCATGCGGGGCCGCGCGCGGCGTCGGCCAGGGCGCGACGAGCGTCTTCGATGCGCCCGAAGGCCGCGAAGGCCGTGGCGGTCATCAGGGGCGCGATCGTCTCGGCGTGGGGCGTGGACTCCATCGAGCCCGCCCAGTGACCGAGCACGCGGTGCACGTCGCCCTCGCGCAGCATGCGCACGAGCCGGGTCTTCGACCACCAGCGCAGCCCGAGGTAGACGCCGAGGCCCGCCAGGAGCGCGACGCCGAAGAGCGGGTGGTCCCAGGTGATGTGGAGCGCGGCTGCGGCGGCGGCGGCGGAGCTCAGGAAGAGCCCGATCCGCAACCAACCCGGGCTCTCCCGCTGCTCGTGGGGGTCGTGCGAGGCCATCTTCGAGAACCTACATCGCGCTTCGCTCGCGTCGACCTCGGTGGCGTCGATGGCCGAGCCGCACCGACGGCACACAAAAGGCAAAAGGGCCTGCCGCACCCGCTCTCCGCTACCGTTGCTTCCTTCCGGATCTGGCGGGTTCACGGCGCGCTGTCGGCAGACCCACAACGAGCAGAGGCACAGCTACCACCCGCGCGGCCCCCTGTCGAGGGCTCTCTCGGCATCGCGTCTGGTAGTAGTAGGCCTGTGACGGTCCGGCTCGGAGTCCTGGTGTCGGGGAGCGGCAGCAACCTCGGCGCGATCCTCGCGGCGATCGCGTCGGGAGAGCTCGACGCCGAGGTGGCCGTCGTCATCTCCAACAAACCCGGCGTGCGTGCGCTCGAACGTGCCGCCGAGGCCGGGGTGCCCAGCGAGGTCCTCTCGCACCGCGACCACGCCTCGCGCGAGGCCTACGACCGAGCGCTCGTCGCCCGTCTGCGCGCCGCGCGGGTGGAGTGGGTCGTGCTCGCGGGCTTCATGCGCATCGTCACGAGCGAGCTGCTCGACGCCTTCCCCGATCGCGTGCTGAACATCCACCCGGCGCTCCTGCCGGCGTTTCCGGGCGTCGACGCGCAGGCGCAGGCGCTCGCCTACGGGGTGCGGATCACCGGCTGCACGGTGCACCTCGTCGACGCGGGCGTCGACACCGGGCCGATCCTCGCGCAGGCGGCGGTGCCCGTGCTGCCCGACGACGATCGCGAGCGCCTCGCGGCGCGCATCCTGGTCGAGGAGCACCGCCTCTACGTCGAGGTGCTGCGCCAGATCGCCGCGGGCCGCGTGCTCGTCGAGCAGGCGGCGGGCAGCGGGCGCAGGCGCGCGTGGATCGAAGCGAGCCCGCCCGCGGGCGTAGCCGAGCCCGCGGGGCGAGCCTGATGCAGAAGCACTACGACGTCATCGTGCTCGGTCGCTCGATCGGCGCGCTCAGCGCCGCCGCGCTGCTGGCCCGCCGCGACTTCACCGTGCTCGTGCTCGGCAACGGCGCGCTCGCGCCGACCTACAACGTGCTCGGGGCGCAGCTCCGGCGGCGCGTCTTCACCTTCCTCGCGGCCAGCTCGCCGGCCTGGCAGCGTGTGATCGTCGAGCTCGCGCAGTCGCAGACCTGGCGCCGTCGCATCGTGCCCGCCGCGCCCATGCTCCAGGCGCTCGGGCGCGGGCTGCGCCTCGACGTGCCCGCCGACGCCGAGCACTTCGCGCGCGAGGTGGCCCGCGAGATGCCCGGGCTGCACCGCGTGGTGGAGCGGCTCTACGAGGAGCTGGGCTCGGTGAACGAGCAGGCCGACGCGGCCTTCGCGGAGGACGCGATCTGGCCGCCGGGCGGCTTCTGGGAGCGGCGTGAGACGGGCAAGCTCGCGGCGAGCCTGCCCTACGTGCACGCCGAGCCAGACGCCGATCTGCTCTCGGAATTTCCGCGAGGCCACGTGTACCGCCAGATCGTGCGCGCCTCGGTGCTCTTCGGCACCCACCTGTCGAGCGTGCCACCGCCCTTCGCCGCGGCGCGGCTCCACGGTTCGTGGACGCGTGGCCTCTCCTCGCTCCGAGGCGGAGAGGCGGAGCTCGAGAGCTTCCTCGTCGAGCGCATCGAGGCGCTCGGTGGCAAGTGCAGGCTCGGCGAGCGCGCCGCCTCGCTCCACCTGCGCCGAGGCGTCGTGTCCGGGCTGCTCATCGACGGCGACGAGACCCCGACCGGCTGCGACTTCGTCTTGAGCGACGCCGATGGGGAGTCGCTGGCGGCGCTCGCCGGTGGCGAGGGCATCCACAAGCGCGCCTTGCGCGAGTGGCCGCGCATCACCTCGACCGTGGGGCGCTTCGTGGTCTCCGTCGTGGTCAGGAGCGAGGGGCTGCCCGAGCCGCTCGGCGTCGAGGGCTTCTTCTTCGCGAGCGACAACCCTTGGTCGTCGCGCGCGCGCCTGCCCGTGGTGCACTACACCCGCAGCGAGCTCGACGCCGGCCGTGCGCTCTTGTCGGTCGAGCTCTTGCTGCCCGACCACGGCGCCTTGCCGCTGGTCGAAGCGCGCAGCTTCGTGCTGCGCACGCTCGGCGAGCAGCTGCCCTTTCTGCGCCGACACCTCGAGATCGTCGACTCTCCGCACGACGGCCTCCCGGTGTGGGTCTACGAGCAGCCGGAGGGTGCTCCGAAGCAGGTGGAGCGCGCCTCCCTCGGGCTGTCGCTCCAGGAGCCCATGCTCCGCCAGCTCGAGGTCGACCCACCGGGCTACCTCGGCCTCGGCGGCGAGCCCGTGCGGGGGCCGGTCGAGCGCACGCTCTTGCTGGGGCGCACGGTGATGCCCGGCCTCGGCCAGGAAGGTGAGCTGCTCGCCGCCTGGGGCGCCGCTCGGCTGGTCACGCGCAGCGATCGGCGCAAGGCCCTCATGAGGCGTGACCGCTGGACCGGCACCGAGATCGGCTGAACCTACGCGCACCCAGCCCGGCGGAGCACACGCGAGCGAGTTGCGTGCGGCACGCCGACACACTTATCGTCGCGGACGATGTCGTCGCTTCGCCGCGCCTCCTCCGCTTTGCCTCGCAAGAGCCGGGTCGCACGCGCCCTCGGCGCGCCCGCCGTGGCCCTCACCGCGCTGCTCGCGGCGGGCCTGCCCGCTCCGGCAGCAGCCCAGGAGGTCAAGCTGCCCGTGGCCGTGCTCTCCCTGCAGACCGAAGACGCCTTCGATCAGGCCGAAGCGCTCACCAAGGCGCTCAAGCGGGTCGTCAGCGAGACGCCCGGTTGGTCGCACATCGACAACGACTGGGCCGTGCAGGTGCTCGTGCTCAGTCTCGAGTGCGTGGAGCCCCCCGACGCGGCCTGCGAAGAGAAGATCGCCGCCGAGATCAAGACCGACCGCTACCTCTGGGGCACGATGAAGATCGAGGGCGGTCAGGTCGTCGTCGATCTGCACCTCTGGGTGCGCGGCAGCGGCAGGCGCAGCACCGTCGCGAGGTACTCGACCAACCTCACCGAGGCCTTCGACGACTCTCTGCTCGCCATCGCCCGCAAGGCCTTCCTCGAGCTCGCCGGCCCGCCCCCCGGCGGGAAGATCCGCCTCAAGGCGGGCACGGTCACGGGCTCGATCTACCTCGACGATCAGCTCGTCGGCACGATCAGCGCCGGCCAGGCGAGCCTCGACGTGCCGCTCGGCTCCCACAGGCTGCGCGTCGAGGCCGAGGGCTACGAGCCGATGGAGGCCGTCTTCGACATCCAGGCGCGCCAGGAGCGGGACGTGACCCTCGTGCCGGTCCGCATCACCAAGGGCTTCGACTTCAAGATCGTCGGCGGCTTCGCGGCGCTCGCGGCGGGCGCGGCCTTCGGCACCGTGGGCCTCGTCTCGACCCTGAAGGTCAACTCCATCCAGGGCGACTTCGAGGGCGACAACCCGGAGATGGCGCGCTACCTCACGCAGGTGCCGACGGGCACCGACCCCTGCGAGTACCGCTTTCTCGGCAACACGCCAGCCGCGGCGCAAGGCTGCTCCGACGCGAAGGACGCCGAGGCGATGCAGGCGGTCTTCTACCCGCTCGCGGGTGTCTCCGCCGCCGTCGGCGTGGTGCTGCTGCTCACCTCCGACTGGAGCAGCGGCGACGAGGCCACCACCGGCCGCTCACCCTGGACGATCGAGCCGCGCATCGGCCTCGATGGCGGCGACGTCGCGGTGACGCTGCGCTTCTGAGCGCAGCCGGCCGAGGCGCGCGGAGAGCTCGATGCGCATCGTCGCTGGTCGCTACGGCGGGCGCCGCCTGGTGGCGCCGCGTGGCTCGTCGACGCGCCCGACGGGTGAGCGCGTGCGTGAGGCCCTGTTCGCGGTGCTGGGGCACGAGGTCGTGTCTGCGCGTGTGCTGGATCTCTACGCGGGCACCGGCGCGCTCGGGCTCGAGGCCTTGTCTCGCGGCGCGAGCGCCGTCGTCTTCGTCGAGTCGGCGGGCCCGGCCCTCGAGGCGATCCGCAGCAACGTCGCGACGCTCGGCGCCGTTCGGGAGACGACGCTCGTGGCCGGCGCGGCCGAGCGAACGCTGGGCAGGCTCGAGGCGCTCGGCCCCTTCGATCTCGTGATCGCCGACCCGCCTTGGGCGCGCATCGACGACGCCGTCGCGCTGCTCGCGGCGCTCGTCGAGCGAGGCATCGCGAAGGGCGAGGCGAGCATCGTGCTCGAGCACTCGAGCGAGGACACACCCGAGGTGCAAGGCCTCGAGCCCCGCTGGCAGCGCAGCTACGGCGACACCGGCATCACGATCTTCGAGCGCGCGAGTGAACCTTGAGCTCGCCCCGCGCGCCTCACTCCCAGCGCTCGGAGAAGAAGCCACCCGCGCGCACCGGCCGCTGATCGAAGAGCAGCCCACCCTTCTGCTTGGCGAGGCTCGCGTCGTACACGACCCAGTCCGGCAAGAAGCGCGGCAGCGTGCGGATCGCGAGCGCCGCGCGCGCGGTCGTCGCCGCGTGCACGACGACGTAGCCCGTGGTGTGACGCTGCTTCGTGAGCTCCCCCTCGAAGCCGAGCGGGCGTGGCGCGATGAACGAGGTCGCGAGATCGTCGCCCTCGTGCCTCGTGCCGGCGATCGTGAGCGCGCGCGGTTCGAAGCGCGCCGGGAGCGAGCTCGCGATGGCGCGCGTGAGCAGGTTCTGCTCGGGCGTGCCGAGCAGGATCACGCTGCGCCCGTCGAGCTGGGCGTCGCCTGCGCGGGTGTCCTCGACGATCGGGTAGCGTAGTTCCGCGCTCCCTCCGAGGCTCTGGAGGTGCTCCGCGACGAGTCGGTAGGCGCCGCTGAGCGCGGGGTCCTGCGTGCCGACGACGATCGTGACCGGCGTGAACTGCAGGTCGTCGAGCGGTCCGGACTGACCATGTCGTTTGTGCCCCTCGAGCGAGGGCTCGCGCTCCGACACCGCGTAGCCGCCGCCCTCCTTCACCAGGTAGACCCGCCCGGTCGTCGCAGCGGAGAGCTTCGCTTCGCCGACGGCGATCGACACCGGCCCCGTGGGCGTAGGCGCGAGCGCCGCGAGGTCGAGCTCGAGCACACGCACGCCCTCGAGCCGTACCGCGAGCTCGCTCTCGCTCGGCTTCCACGTCGCGTCGACGCGCGCGGGCTCTGGCTTCGAGGCGTCGTCGAAGGCCACGATGCGCACCCACCAGGCGCGATCGTAGCGGTACTCGCCGCTCACGAAGCGCACGCGCTCGGGCGCCTTCGGGCGTTTCTTGCGCGTGAGCCAGTGCACCATGCGGCCGTCTTCGTAGCCGTCGGTCCACACGTCGTGCTCGGCCTCCTTCGGTACGTCGAAGATCACCGACTGACCGAGCTCTCGGTAACGATCGACGACGACCTTCGAGCGCCCGGGCACGTCGAGCCCGCCGTGGATCACGTGGAGCGGGAGGTGGAGCCCGTTGTCGGCGTAGCGCACGATGTACTCCTTCTCGAGCAGCGCGCGCTCCCAGGGGCGTTTGTCGACGCTCGAGACGCTCCGGTAGTCGAGCAGGTTCGGGTAGCCACAGAGTGGCGCCGCGGCGGCGAAGCGATCGGGGTGGTGCAGCGGCGCGACGAAGGAGAGCGTGCCGCCCATCGAGTAGCCCGTCAGCGAGACGCGATCGGCGTCGACCGGATAGCTCGCGCGGAGCTCGTCGAGCACGCTCGAGAGATCGTGCTCCGCGACCGGCTGCACGCCCGCGTCGCCGTAGCCCCAGGGCGCCACGAGCAGCGCGCCCTGCTCGGGCATGCGCGGCAGGTGATGCGCGGCGTAGGAGAGCGTCATCGTGTCGTCGGGCGGCTCGCCGACGAGCGTGCGCAGCGCGTGCTCGGGCAGGCGATTCTTGCCGTGCGCGACGAAGACCACGGGCAGAGGCTGCTTCTTCTCGATCGCGCGGGGCACGAAGACGACGTACGGAACCAGCCGCCCGTCGAGCGGCGAGCGATATGCGCGGTAGGCGATGCCCTTCTGAGAAGCGTATGCGTCGTCGCCTTGCCGCAGGCCCTCGACGAGCGCCTCGGCGCGCTTCGTATGCGCTTCGAGCCAGCCGAGATCGCGCTCACCGCGCGCGACGGCCTCGGCCAGCGTGCTCGTGTGGTGCTCGAAGCTCGCGCGCGCGCCCTCCGGCACGCCGTTCATCGCAGCGATCTGACGTGACGCAGCGACGAGCGCGCCGATGCGCTCGCGCAGCTTCTCGGGCACGCTCGTGCGCTGCTCGAGCACGGTGCGACCGCCGAGCGAGGCCGTGATGCGCGTCTCGCCACGCGCGGCGAGCTCGAGCGGGAGCTCGATCGTCGCGGGCTCCGTGGCGACGAGCTCGCTCGAGACGAGCCCGCGTCGGGTCGCGGGTGGGCTCAGCTTCGGCCCGCGCACCTCGACCGAGAGCTCGGCGTGCCAGTCTGCCCGAGGCACCAGCCCACGCAAGCGAGGCACGGCGCGCATCCGTAGCGAAGCATCGGCGAACACGAGCTCGGCCTTCGGATCGACGAGCTCGGCGGCGCGGCAGGCCGCGTGCTCGTAGCGCTCGGCGTACACGACGCCCTTCGCGGGGCGACCGTCGCTCTCGAAGAGCCGCAGCGCGAAGCGCGCGCTCGCGGGCTCCACCGCCACGGTGATCGGCGTGAGCCCCGCGCCCAGCTCGACGATCGCCTCGCCCTCGTCGAGCAAGAGCGCGCCGTCTCCGGGCAGCTCCTCGAAGCGGTGCACCTGCCCGCCGACGCGCACGGCGAGCTTGCCCGACACCGAGGCGCGCAGCGCGAGCCGGTGCGGCGAGGCCGACCACAAGAGGCCCGTCGCGACCGCCGCGCCGCTCGCCTCGCGCGACGCGCGCAGCCAAGCTTCCGGCCCGCAGAGCGCCCGCGCCGAAGTGGGTGCGCCGAGCGCGTCGAGCGCGCCGGTGTCGATCGCGCTCTTCGCCGCGGCGGTCGGTACGCCGACGTGCACCGACCATGCGTTCAGGAAGCCCTCCGCGCCTCCAGTGCGCAGGCGCTCGATCGGGACGGGCCGCCCGGCCTCGTCGAGCGGCGTCATGCAAGCCGAGCCTGCGCAGAGCTCGCCGGCCGCGCAGGGTCGGCTCGCCCAGCGAGCCTCGTCGCAGCTCGCCTCGAGCTCGGCGCTCTCGCAGCGACGCGCCCCCGCCGCGCATGCGGCCGCCGCGGGAGCGATCTCGCCCGAGGCGCTGGCGCCGGGGCTGGCGCTCGCGCTGGCGCCCGCGCCGCCGGGCTCGTTCGCCGATGCACGACACCCCGACGCGAGCGCCGCCAAGGAGAGCACGCAGCAGCCGGTGGTGAGCCTCGCGTGGAGCCAGCGCATCGCGCAGGACGAAGTAGCACCGGTGATACGTGGGTCCCAGCATGCGGGCATCGCGCGCTCGAGTGCGCCACGGCCGGAGGCCGTGCTGGTCGGAGGCCGTGCTGGTCGGAGGCCGTGCTGGTCGGAGGCCGTGCTTGCTGGAGGAAATGTGGAGGCGAGCAGCGCGCACCTGGCTATGCTGCTCCGCGACGGAGGCAAGGCGCGTGTCCGACTCGGAGATTCCGGAGAAGAACTCGGGAGCAGGGCTGTACCTCATCGGTGCGCTCGTGCTCGCCGGTGGTGCGGCAGGCATCTACTTCATGACGCGCGACGAGGCGCCGCCGCCGGTCGCCGCCGTCGTGCCTTCGGCGAAGCCCGCCGAGCCGATGATGG